>Ga0078972_1005745_pt1 | contig 30913 bp, 26 predicted proteins | sample YelNatPaOPGAMG01_FD_67568 | JGI IMG/M metagenome (GOLD analysis project Ga0078972, IMG submission 67568) | Hot spring thermophilic microbial communities from Obsidian Pool, Yellowstone National Park, USA - OP-RAMG-01 (SPADES assembly) (version 2) | ecosystem: Environmental > Aquatic > Thermal...
ACGTCGCTTTGATCATCGCCGTCAAGCGGCTGGGCGCCGCCCAAACCAAGCCGGGCCCCGGGGGGTTGGGGGGGGCCCCCGGGGAGGGGGGGGGGGGGGGGGTCGGGGCCCCCCCCGCGCCCCCCAGCCCCACCACACCCCTTCTGGATCAGGACCGGGTTTGTGCGGAGCATATCAGCAGGAGGGGAGCAAGAATCATGCCAGTTCTGGATAGGGCCACGCCAATTGCCGAGTTGCTGCGGCAGGGTTATACTATCCTGAGTTGTGATAGCTCACTGGCGGGTGCTTTTGCTGGGGGGGGGCCATGTCATCAATAACGGTCGAGGATGTCAGTGTAACCTTTGAGCGGGATGCATTGAGCAGTGTCTTTCGTCGCGGCGAGGAGAGACAGCCTGCCGGTAGGGGCTTGCCGGTTCCGGCGCCTGAGGAGGATGGAGCGCCCAGCGTTCAGACCGGCAGCCGCGTGGTTGCCCTCGATCACTGCAACCTCCAGGTCGCTGATGGCGAGACGATCTGCATCGTGGGGCCTTCTGGCTGCGGCAAATCGACACTGCTACGCGTGGTGGCGGGCCTGCAAGCGCCTGCCCGGGGGCGAGTGCTCTATGACGGGCAGGATATGATTAACGTCGCCCCCAAGGACCGGGGCATCGGCATGGTCTTTCAGAACTATGCCCTCTACCCCCATTGGGAATCGCGAGACAACCTGGGCTTCTTTTTCCGCCTGCACAAGCGCGAGTATGAGATCCCTGAACGGGTGCGCATTACCTCCGAGATCATGGGCATCGGCTTTGAGCGCCTCCTTTCCCGCAAGCCGCCCACTCTCTCGGGTGGCGAGCAGCAGCGTGTCGCCATTGCCCGCTGTATTGTGCGCGACCCCAGGCTCTTTCTCTTCGATGAGCCCCTCTCCAATCTCGATGCCAAGCTGCGCACACAGACGCGGATTGAGATCAAGCGCCTGCTGCGCCGCTTTGCCATTACGGCGCTCTATGTGACCCACGATCAGGCTGAGGCCATCTCTCTGGGCGACCGCCTGGCTATCATGCGTAACGGTCAGATAGACCAGGTGGGCACCTATACCGAGCTCTACCAGCGGCCCCGCAACGCCTATGTGGCCGGGTTCTTGGGCATTCCGCCCATGAACCTCTTCCCGGCCCGTTTGGATGAGGGGCGCTTGCAGGCAGCCGATGGTCTCTCGCTGCCCCTGCCGGCGCACTGGCGCGAGGCTGCTGTGGCCGGGCAATCTGTGCTGGTCGGCGTGCGGCCTGAGCATCTGCGCCTGGACCCACAGAGCGCCTTCCGGGCAACCATCGACCTGGTGGAGCCTATCTTTGCCCAGCGCCTCCAACTCGTCTACTTTATGCTCGGTAATCGCCGCCTGGTAGCCCAGGTGTCGGAGGATTTGCACGTCCAGCCCGGCGATACGTTGCCCCTGGCTATCAATGTGGAAGCCATCCACCTTTTCAGCCCCGATGGCGAATCGCGCCTGCCTGAGGGGTAGAGGATGAAAAAGGGGCGGACGAGATCTTTGCTCGCCCGCCCCCAAAGCAACTCAGTTCACTTATTCCTGGCTCTCAGGCCGACTGCTGTCGGCACAGCCAGCAGGAAAAGCGCAAGCAATGGTAGCCAGCCAACTACCCCACCCAGGCTCTTCTCTGAACCGGTAGTCGGCAGTACCGCTGGCGTGGCAGTGGCCACCACCGCAGGCACTGCTGTGGGCACAGTCGTTGCGGGCACTGCTGTTGCAGGCGCCCTTGTAGCAGTCGGCACGGCCGTTGTCACCCGCGTAGCGGTGCTTGTAGCCGCTCGCACTGTCGCCGTCCGCGTTGGAAGCGGCGTGGCCGTCACAGCGCCGGTAGTCGGCGTTGGAGTCTGCGCCAACGCTGCCCAGGGCACTGCCAGCAGCAGGAGTGCTACCACGAGGCCCACAGCAATCAGCTGCAGCAGACCTTTCCTCATCACTTCCTCCTCCAGAGACTTTTCCTCCCTTGCTGCATCTAGGCAAGTTCCGAGCGAGGGCGGGGCAAATGCGCTTTCCGCTCTCCCTGCCCCGCCAGCAACAATCGTGCCATCTAAAGTCCGAGAGACAAAGTGTTGCTTTTTCTCAGAAACCGGTGCGCGCTACCCGCCAGACGATACCCGTCTCCGCAGTCGCCAGCCAATCGCCCAGCTCTTGCCGGTACTCCACGATGCCGAAATCGACAATGTAAAGGTTGCCGTCGGGGCCGAACTTGGCTTCGATGGGCCGTTCCAGCCCACCGCTGTTGCCCCGCATGGAAGCCGGCATGCGGCTGCGATTGATACAAAAATCGCTGATCGAGCCCTGCTCCAGGTCAATACGCACAATCCGGTGCCCCAGAGGGAGGCAGGGTTCCGGGCTTGCGCTGGGGGGCAGCAGTGGCCCGAATTCGGCCACAAAGGCCTGGTGGGCAAAGCCAAATTCGGGGTGCAGGCAGAAATCCAGCTTGCCCACACCAACCTGGCCAAGGTCCATAACCGGGCGAGGTGGAGCCTTGCGGTTGCCCAGGAGCTCGGCATGGTTGGTCAGTAAGAACTCCAGGGGGGTATTATCCAGGTCGGTAACGGGCGTGCCGCCGTAGAAATCGGGCCAGCCATACCAGCCCCCCTCATCCACCACCCAGAGCGTATCGACATCACCGAAAATCGGCCGTGGGTCCAGGGGCTGGGCGCCCTGCTGGGTGACAAAGAGCCGCGACCCGGGTCCGAATACCAGGCCAAAGGGATTGCGGAATCCCCAGGCAAAGACCCGCAGGTCCGAGCCATCGGGGCGCGCGCTCATAATCGAGCCGCTCGCCGCCTGGCCAGGTCGCACGCCAGCAATACGCTGCCCTGGCTGCGAAGGGCTCCCCCAGGGCATAAAGGCCCCCGTCATCCGCGTTTGCCCTGTCTCCGGGTCGCGACTCGGCAGGTTCCTGCCGGCCAGGACTACGGTGGCCCCTGGCAGGTCGTGCGCTGCCAGCTGATGGGTGCGGTGTAACTGGGCCAACGCTGCGGAATCCACCACACCCGCATTGCTCACTGTACCCTGGCCAAAGTAAAGGCGCCCATCGGGGCCGAACACCAGGGCGTTGTTCTGGTGCAGACCCCCCGATGGCAGCCCCGTGATCAGGTCGCGGATGCGCCCATCCTCGACCAACGAAATTCTCCCCCGGTGAGAAACGTAGAGCAGACCGCCGGCAACCGTGATATCGTTGATGGGCGGCTCGAAACCGGCCGCTACCGTGCTCAGGGCGCCGCCTGGGTCACGACGCAGAATACGCACCTCGGTCTGCGCCCAACGGCCAGAGGTAAAACCACTCTCGGCGATGAGCATGTTCTGGTCCGCATCCCAGCTCACTGCTGAAGGATAGTTCAGGTTCTCCACTATCGGCTCGATTGTATAGCCCGCAGGGAGTTCTATGTTTTCTGGCCCGGCAAAGCGGGTCCCTGGCCTTACCCGCTCGAGGATGTGCATGGGTAAAGGGGCCCTCCTTTCAATGTAAAGGGGCTGAGTGGGGTGTACACCCCACTCAGCCCCTGGCCTTCTAGTGCCGTTTTCTGAGAGAGAGCAGACCAGGCAGAGCCAACAACAACAACGAGATCATCGGCATGGCCGATGTGATGCTCGAAGCCAGTGGCACCTCACCCGTGACCGGCAGCCGCGAGACGGCAAGGACTGCCGTCGGCACGACCGATGCCGTCACAGCGACCCTGGTCGTGGGCGTTGTCGTAGGGGTTACGGCCACGGCCAGCACTGCAGTAGCGACACTGGTGCTGGTTGCCGGCACCGAGGTTGGGGGCACGGGTGTGCTTGTGGCGGTAGCCGTTATAGTCAGAGTCCCTGTCGGCGTGGCCGTCGCCGCTGCTGCCGTCGCTGTCTGGGCGGCCGCTGTGGCCGTTCCACTGACGCCGGCGACAGCCGTCGCGGTCATGTTGGCGGCAGCAGTGGCCGTCGCATTAACCGTCGGTGTTTCGCTTGGGGGCAGAGTCTCGGTCGGCGTCACACTCAGGGTTCCCGTCGGTGTCGCCGTTTGGGTCTCAGTCGCCGTGGCCGTTGCTGCTGCTGCCGTCGCTGTCTGGGCGGCCGCTGTGGCCGTTCCACTGATGCCGGCGACAGCCGTCGCGGTCATGTTGGCGGCAGCGGTGGCTGTTTGACAGAGAATTGGCGTTTGTGTCGGTGGGCATACTTCAGGGGTGTTCGATGCGGTTGGGGTGACTGCAGCTTCGGCCGTAGCTGTCTGAGCGGCAGCCGTCGCTGTTCCACTGGCGCCAGCGGCGGCTGTTGCGGTCGTGGCTGCCTTGGCAGTGGCTGTCGCATTGGGCGTCTTGGTGCAGTAACGGGTATTTGTTGGTGTATTGGGTATACAGGCCCTGATCACGCCCCCTGTCGCCTCGTCCGAAACACGGCCCGACTCAGAGGTGGGCGGCTGTGTACTGACCGTGGAAGGCGTTGCAGCTTTGTTCTGTTCGCTGATGGCCAAGTCCGTCGAGGTGGTAGGCGCTGCTTGTTCCGATGTACCGACATCTCTGGGTATGGATAGTGTGGGCAGCACCACAGTGGGCCGAGCGACAGTGGGCAGTTCCTGCCCCTGGTCAGATTTGGATGCTTGCGGGGAAGCTGCCGGTGTTTGTGGTGAAGCGAAAACTGGCAGCGCTGTGGCCAGAACCATTAGCAGGACTGTCAGGGCTGCAAATGCCAAGGCAGCCCTTGCCTTATCCGTCCTCATGGTCTCATTCTCCTCTATAGAGTCGACCCCGGTCTAGATTGACATGGGAAAGGGGTACGAGAATCGGAGCAGCGAGACCAAAGCTGTGCCCAAGGGACCTCAAGCGGCGGGATCATGATTGACATGGCCAGCACAGCTCCAGCTTCGCTCCCTCCCGATTCGACAATGGGTCGGTAACGTCAGGAGAGGGAACCCGGGAACGGCCTTTTCCTCTTGCAGCAAGAAGCATGCCATCTGATATTGCCATGGCCGCACCGGCTACTCTTCGTTGCGCCGCCCAGGTTGCAGCCGGCTTTTCCGCCACACTGCCGCCCGACCTCAATCGGGGAAATGGGGTCAGGCATGTCCGGCCGCCCCCACGGGGGCGGCCGGACATGCCTGACCCCCAACAGGCCCTGTACCGGGGTAGCGCGAAGCGTAGGGCCCGGCTGCCAGGGCAGAGCGCCTCTGACGGCAGCCTGTTGGCCGTGAACTCGCTGGCGTATCTTGGATGCAAACCAGCGAGGGTGGCTCTCTTGCGAAGTAGCGATATTCTGTATATAATACAGAAGTGTGGTTGATCCGCAGTGCGCTATCAGCGGTGCAGGTTTACATCTTAGCCATCCATCCGCATGACGAGAAGACCTTGGTACCCCTGATTACCCTTCGGTAGTACTCGCGTGTGATCAAACCGAGTCGCAGGATACTGGCGGTCGCGCTCTCTGGGGATGACACTGTTGCATTCCCATCAGGCAAGAGGCGATCTTGTCCGTTCGCGAGTCTCCGCCTGTTTCCTCCGGCGCCATTGCACCCCGCAGAGGATAACCATGGGACAGACGGGCAAACCCAAGATTCTGATCATCGACGATGAACCTGCTCTGGTGGAGCTCATCCAAGAGTCCCTGCTCGACGACGGGATGGCGACTGTCGTAGCCTATGATGCCCAGGAAGGCTTGCGCCAGTTCTATCAGGCGCACCCCGATCTGGTGATTCTGGATATTATCATGCCTGGCTGCGATGGTTGGGAAGTCTGTCGCCGGCTACGCCAGGTCTCCAACCTCCCTATCCTGATGCTCACTGCCAAGTCCGATTCCTCCGATCTATTGCGTGGCCTGCAGATGGGGGCTGACGATTACGTGACCAAGCCTTTCAGTCTGGCCGTGCTCAAGGCCCGCATTGAAGCCCTTCTGCGGCGAGCAGCGCGCAACCCCACTGTACAGCACAATCGCCACTACCAGGCAGGAGATGTGTCGATCGATATGCTGGCGCGCAAGGCCACAATCGGCGGGAACCCTGTCGCGTTGACGCCCAAGGAGTTTGACCTTTTGGCCTACCTTGTGCGTCACGCTGGCCGCACTGTCCCTCATCAGGAGCTGCTGCAGCAGGTGTGGGGCCCCGAGTACGAGTCCGATACGCGCTACCTCAGCCTCTACATCTGGTATCTGCGCAACCGCATCGAGGAGAACCCGCGCCGGCCCAGGCGCATTTTGACCTGGCGCGGCCTGGGCTACCGCTTTGTGCCGAAACCTGAAGAATCGGTTGACAACTGATCTTGTGTCCTGTACAATGACCGTAGGGTTGGGCAACCCTGCGGTGCGTCGCAGGTCATGCTGCCGCCGCTTTTCGTCTTCTGTCGATTGGAGGTAGTCTACCTATGGCGTCTGAAAAGTTGTTGGCCATGCTCAATCAGGCTATCGCGCGGGAGCTGCAGGTTTCGATCCAGTATATGTGGCAACACGTGATGGTGGTTGGGCTCCACTCTGAGGCGATCGGCGGTGTTTTCAGAAGTGTGGCCATTGCGGAGATGAAGCACGCGGAAGTGATTGCCGAGCGTCTTGATTACCTGCAAGGCGTCCCCACGACCAAACCGGCGCCCATCCAGGTCGGCGGCACCGTCGAAGAGATGCTGGCCAAGGACGTCACAGCCGAGGAAGAGGCGATTGCCATGTACAAGGAGATTATCGCCCTGGCAACCGCCGAAAACGATCCCGTTACGCGTTTGCTCTTTGAAAAGATCCTCACCGATGAAGAGGATCATCATTACCAGTTTACCACTCTGCTCGGCAGATAGTGGTCTGGCACATGCAGACACAGCGAACCGGGGCACTCATAAGGCGCCCCGGTTCGCTGCTTTGGTGCCCCTGCTCGGGGCCAAGGCAGCAGCTGCCCCGCGTGCAAAGCCCACTAGATCTGACGCGCCACCTCGGCGCCTTCACGGATCGCTTCCACAGCCGAGCGAACCTGCACCGAATCGCCGATGTTGAACACCTGCGGCACGCGCCCCTGCAGCTCTTTGACCAGGCCCGCGTCGGGCTCGTATCCCAGCGCCAACACAATGTCATCATAGGGCCCAATGACCTCCTCGTGCCCCTCATGCAAAATGCGCACGCCGCCGTCCGTCACATCCTGGATGGTAGCGTCGGTCACGAGGCCTACATCGTGGTCGGCCAACTCCTCTAGCACCCAGTAGCGGCGGTCGGGCGTCATATCGGCCGCCACTGAGCTGGTCATCTCCACCACCGTGATCTCCTTGCCCATCAGCGAGAGCAGTTCTGCCGCCTCGAGGCCCACGGCGCCGCCGCCAGCCACCATCACGGTCTGGCCTGGCACGGCCTCGCCCATGAGCACATCGCGCGCCACTTTGGCCCTCTGGGCCTTGAGCCCGTGCACCTTGGGCACTTTGGGCTTGGCCCCGGTCGCTACAATCACGGCCTCGGGCTTGAGCGAGAGTACCATATCGGCCGTGGCGCGCTGCCCGAGGCGGATGTCGGCGCCCGATTTCATCACCTGGCGGATCATCCACCGCAGGGCATCGCTGAGCTCTTCCTTCCGCGGGGCCTGCCCTGCCACCACAAACTCGCCGCCCAGGCGCGCATCCTCCTCGAACAATGTCACATGATGCCCACGCTCGGCCAGCACCCGCGTGGCCTCCAGGCCCGCCGGTCCGCCGCCCACTACCACTACGTTCTTGGGCTGCTTCACCGGCTGGATGGCAAACTCACGCTCGCGCCCGCAGCCTGGGTTGACCAGGCAGCTGATAGGCATCTGCTGCATCAGATTGTTGATGCACGCTTCGTTGCAGGAGATGCAGGGCTTGATCTCATCCACCTCGCCCCGCTGCGCCTTTTCCACCCAACCCGGGTCGGTCAAGAGTGAGCGGCCTTCGGCCACCATATCGGCCTGGCCCAGAGCAATGACCTGGTCCGCGATGGCCGGGTCGTGCAGCCGCCCTACCGCAATCACGGGCACCGACACGACCTCCTTGATCGCCTGGGCCAGCGGCACAAAGATGGCTCGCTCCAGCTCCATAGGTGGGACGATCATCATGCCCGGCGAGGCATAGTTGCCGGCCGAGACGCTGATGGCATCGGCGCCCGCATCCTGCACCAGCCGAGAGATGGCCTGGGTCTGCGGCAGGTCGAGCCCACCCGACACATACTCGTCGCCACTGATGCGGAAAATGATGGGATAATCAGGGCCGACGGCCTGGCGGATCTTGCTCACGATCTCCATGGCAAAGCGCGCCCGCCCCTGCAGGTTGCCGCCATACTCGTCGGTACGGCGGTTCGAGAAAGGCGACAGGAACTCGGCGATCAGGTAGCCATGGGCGCCGTGCACATCCACCGCGTCGAAACCCGCATCCTTGGCCCGGAGTGCGGCCCGCACAAAGGCATCTTCCAGCTCGTGAATCTCCTCCAGCGTCAGCTCGTGCGGGGTCTCTCCACTCGACGGGTCCGCGAGCGGCGAAGGGGCCACGAGCGGCAGGCCCGAAACCTTACTGGAGCCCTGCCGGCCGGCGTGATAGATCTGCATGGCGATCTTGGCCTTGCCCTCGTGCACCAGGTTTGTCAGCTCGCGCAGGCCGGGAACCAGATCATCCTTGTGAATCCCCATTTCATTGGTAAACGCCTTGCCGTCCTCGCGCACATAGCTGGCCTCGGTCTCGATGAGGCCGACGCCGCCCCAGGCGCGCGCAACCATATAGTCGATCAGCCGCTGCGTGACGGCGCCCTCTGGCGTGCAATAATTGGCCACCATGGGCGCCATGACGACGCGGTTCTTGATCTCCAGGTTGCGGATCTTGATTGGCTGAAACAGGTGCGACAAATCGCCCATCTCAAGACTCCTTTCACAACTAGAGTGCTCTGGCCCTTGGCCAGCAAGAAACATGCCACATGAAGCTATTAGCTATCAGCCCTTAGCCTGCGCGCACCGGCATGCCTCGCTGCGTCGTTGTTCTTTCGTGCAGGGACCATTGTCACTTGGCATACAGATCTGCCGGCAGCAACATTCACCCCACACACCTACAAGGAGGCTGCCGGCTAGAGGCGAAGCAAGTTGACCGGCCTCTGGCCCTGGCAAGACCAGGCCAGACTTTTTACCAAGGACTGGCCTGGATTGCTCGCCAGGGAAATCGGTGTGCCAGCTAAAAGCTAACTGGCACGCATATTGCTGCCCTCTGGCAGCGAGCTTGCCTGCCGCAAGCAGTCTCGGAGGATAGGGATGGCTTTTAATCGCCCTTACGATACGCCCTACGCCCGCTACTACTATGGGACCTATGGTCCCTACTATGCACGCACGGTTCGCGACGATGAGGAGATCCGTAGTGATATCTACAATCGCCTGACTTGGGATTCCTGGGTCAATGCTGATGAGATCAATGTCGATGTGAAGAATGGTGTGGTGACCCTTACCGGCGATGTGGACTCGACGGTCGAAAAGCGCGCTGCCGGCGACGATGCCTGGGATACGGTCGGGGTGGTTGATGTCAATAATCTGCTGCACGTCCGGCAAATCGAAGCGCAGCATCTGATGAGAGAGTGAGGTCCAAGCCATGGAGCGAAACAACAACCCCCGATTGGCGCGTACCAACAACAACCCCAAGCTGACCGAGGAGGTGATCTCGGCGCTGGAAAGGGATGCTTTCCTCAGGCCGCAGACCCTGAGTATGCAGGTGCTTGCCGACAATGATGGCGTTGTCACCCTGGTGGGAAGCATCGAATCGGAGCTGGATCGCAAGACAGCGATCGACATCGCCAGCCGCGTGCCCGGGGTGAACAGTGTAGACAATCAACTCACCCTGATGGGCCGCGAGTCCAGCGTCCGCCCCGATGCCGATGTGCAGCAGGAGATTCTGGAGCAGATACGAGCCGACCCCACGCTAGAGCGGCCGGAGCGCTTCCATGTGCGCCTTCACTATGGGGTGGCCTATGTTGAGGGAACGGTCGAGTCGGAAGAGGAGCACGACTCGGTTTTGGCGGCGATCCATCGCGTGCCGGGCGTGCAGGGGATCGAGGATCGCCTGGAGCTCCACATACCCATGTACAAATCCCAGTCGCCGCAGCGGTGATCTGGCCCCGGGTTGGGGCATATCTCTGGCAAACGCAGGTCTTCAGGATGATGGAGGTGTTCCTTGGAAAGTGCATTGAGCGATCGCGATCGGGCCATTCTCATGGCGGAGATGCTCTTTCAGGAAAAGAAGGCTCAGGGCATCGATATGAGCACCGGCCCCTGCCTGGCCGAGGAGATCATCCCCGATTGGTGCGTCGATGTGGCCCATTCGCCGCGCCAGCCGGCGGATGATGCGCCGCAGAACCAGTGCCAGTCGTGGGTCAACGGGCGTGTGCATCACTTTGTTGAGCTTGATCCCGAGGGCAACCTGATCCGCGCGGGCTGAGCGCGCCGCAGGTAGAGCGGGGGAGCATCTCTGAGCGGTGCTCCCCCGCCGCATTTTCACACTGGCATGTTTTTTGCTATGCACTGCTGGCAACACGAATTTTGCACAGGAGCGCGAAGGGAATGCAGAGTCTGGAGTCGGGATCACATTCAACCCGCTCGGCTTTCATTGCCCTGGGCTTGCTTTCTGTTGTGCTGCCAGCAGTTGTGGCGGCGTTCTATGTTCTGCCGAGCCCGGTAGCGCTGGTTGGGCCAGGCCCGGTGCAACCCGTCGAGCCGCTGATCAAGGTGGAAGGAGCTTCCTATGAACCCGGAGGCCACCTTTACCTGACGGCGCTGCGTGTATCGCTCCAGCCGCGATTGGGCCAGTACATCCTGGCGCCGCTGCAACCCGATGTGAGTACCCTCCCCAAGAGCGAGGCGCTGCCCGTTGGGATGCCGGGCGAGGAGTTCCAGAAGCTCAGCCAACGCCTGCTGCAAGAGAGCCAAACCATTGCGCAGGTCGTCGCTCTGCGCCAGGCGGGCTATAGCATCAGGTCCAGCAATGCCGACGTTTCGGTGGTCAGCCTGCTGCCTGGCTCGCCCGCAGCCTCTCAACTGCAACCGGGTGATATCATCGAATCGGCCGATGGTGAGGATATCCATACCGTGGCCGAATTGGCGAGCATCACCCAGGGCCATCTGCAGGGTGAGCCCATGGCCCTGGGCATCCGGCGGAGCGGTCACCGCCAGACGGTTACCCTGCCTGCCCTTCCGGGGCCCGTCGACACTGAAGCGCCGGTGCTGGGCATCGTGGCGGTGACCGTAGGTTTCGAACACCACTTTCCCATCGATATCAAGCTCGAACCCGGACCTTTGAGCGGCGGCCCCTCAGGCGGCCTCATGTATGCCCTGGGCATTTACAATGCCCTGATCACCGAGGATATTACCCGCGGCCACAAGATTGCCGGCACGGGCACGCTGCGCCTCAACGGTAAGGTAGGGCCCGTTTGTGGCGTGCCGACCAAGGTGCGCGCGGCCGAAGCAGCGGGCGTCGAATACTTTCTGGTGCCTTTAGCGGATAGCGCTGCAGCCCGTGCGACGGCGCAAAACATGAAGATCATTCCGGTGCAGTCCTTCCAGGAGGCCGTGACTGCGCTCGAGCAGATTGACGCGGGCAGCAGCCGCGGCCCAGTCGTCCCGGCCCGCAGCGACACGATTCTGGCCTGCATGCCGTAGGGCTGAAGCATGCCGCCGTGCCCCAGGGTGCGCTCACATCCGTGGGGGCAGGGCGATATGCTTCAGCCCTACCGGTTGCGAGGCCATCTACAGAATCAGGCTTCCCGTTCCACCACAATCGTGCAGTCGGCCACCAGGGCAGCAATCGCCCCCACGGCGGCCAGGGTCGGCGCCAGCACCACGCCCACAATGCCCAGCGTAAGCGGGAACTCGAGCAGTACGTTATTGCCCTGACGGATGATCACCTTGCGGACATTGCCTTCGTGCACGAGTTGTTTGAACTTGTCCAGGATCTCACCGCCCGAGACGTGGTATTCTTCCTGGCGCACGTTGCCCTCCCCAGCCGGCTGGCTGGTTTCTTCTGCTGCTCCGCCAGGCTGGGCCGCAGCCCCGGCCTCACGCCGGCGCTCGCCAAAAATGTCACTCAGCCCGGCGCGCACCTGGCTTTCCAGATGCTGGCCGATAGTGCGCCAGTCGGCGCCCGGCTCAGCGCCCACCGAACGGGCCAGGCCGGCGCGGATGCGGCTCTCGGACTGCCGGGCGATGGTATCCCAGTCGGCCTCCTGGCCGGCCTCCACACCGCTCCAGCGGGCGGCACGCTCGCGGATGCGTCCTTCGATCTTGCGGCCGATTGTATCCCAGTCGTCCTGCGCGGTCGCCCCGGCCCAGCGCCCCAGCGACTCTTTGGTTTTTGCCTCGAGCCCCTGGCCCACCTCTGCCCAGGTAGCATTGGGCCGCGCCCCTGCAATGCCGCCCAACTCACCACGGATTTTGGCTTCGATGCGGCGTGCGATCTCTTCCCAGCTTCCGCCCTGCGCGACCCCGGCGCCCTGGGCCATCTCCGCCTGCACCCGGCCCTCGATCCCGGCTTCGATCCGTTCTTCCTTCGATTCCGGTGTCTGATCCACCATAGTCTCTGCTCCTTTACCCTCTTGCTGCGAGGCATACCGTTCCCTCAAGTGATGAAGGGGGTGCGTCAGGCCCACTGATTATACGCGGAGTGGGCTATCTCGGTTTCAACGGCGGTTTCCTGATGTCTGAAACGTGATACGTGACGCGTGATCCGTAATAAGTAAAACGTAATAAGTAAAACGTAACAAGTAAGGTTAGCATTCCGAGGAGTCCTATGCTTCTCGCCAGCCACACTGAGGCTAAGGCTACGAAAAGCAGTATACGCTGCGAAATGGTGGCCTTACGCATTACGGATTACTTATTACGAGTCACGGCGACCTCACGCATCACGTATCACATTTCGCACCCTACCGCCGGCGATCTTTGCGCAGGGCCTTGACGAGAGCTGCGACGCCTTGCCACAGGGCCGCGGTGCTGGTGATGCCCGAAAGCGCCAGCCGGTTGGCGTCGATGATGGGCTTGACCCTGACGCCCTCGGGGCTGATCACAATGGCCGCGACTGGGCGAGTGTTGGCAGCGCCTCCGCCGCCGGCGCCGGCGCGTATGATCCGCTGCTGCATTTGGCCGTGCTCATCGGGAAAGTAGGACACACCTACCCCGCCCCCCATGCTGCTTTCGGATACGGGGATCACGACCTGATTGCCGGCTGTGACCGGATCGCCGAAAACTGTGTCCACGCCGACCACGCTGGCCATCGATTCGAAGAACAGCCTCACAGCATCGGTCTCGTACTGGGGGCCCTGCATTTCCGCTGGAGTTGGCGCCTGAGCCTGGGGTTGTGTCATGGGTTCGTTCATGCCCGCCTCCTTAAGCGTGTGTTGCGCTTGCGCGAGATACTGGCCGTCGCCAGAAGCAGCAGTATCGAGATGACCAAAGGAATAGCGAGGACGAGACGGGTCGCGTCATAGATGGGAATGCGCCGCACCCGGCCCTGCCAGGTCTCAAGCACCGCAATCGGCCGGGCCCATACCCATCCCAGAGCCAGAGGACCGTGCGGCACGCCTACCGTGAGGCAGACCGAGCGCGCGATCGGGGTGATCTGGCGCTCGCCCACCATCAGCGGCTGGCCCTGGAGCGTGCGCACCGACAACGCAGGCCGGAGGGCCCGCGCGATCCGCAAAAGATCAGCCATCGAACAGGCCTCCTTCAGTAAACCACTATACCTTTGCTGCTTTCCCTGGTCAAGCCGAAGAGCAAGCCGAGGCCGCAGCGCCCTTCACCTGTGAGGATGATGCGCGCATGCCCGAGTTCGGCCTGGGTCTGACCGACCTGGTCAAGCGCGCCAGCGACCGTGCGGACCAGGTAGCGCATAGGGACGCACAACAAAGCAGGGGTAGGAAGAAGATCCTACCCCTGCTTCTTCAGGGCTTGTGTGGCTGGAGGAAGGGAGATGGGTGGCGTCTCCCCCCGCACCGCGTGTTCCGGCAGCTTACTTGCCGGCGACCGCTTCGCTCGTGACAGCCTCGGCGACGGGCTTTTTGCGGAACTCACCCAGGATCTCGCGGAAGTTGAGCACCACGTTCATGGCAATCCCCAGCAGGGCGACGGCAACGAGGGCCGGGATCTCCGAGTTGCCAATGCGCAGGCTGTGGCAAAGGAACTGCAGGCTCTTGACCGCTGTGGCGACCGAAGCCGGCGACGAGGCCAGGTCCTCAGGCGTGATGCCGGCCAGCGCCGTGCGCAGGTAATCGACAGTTGTGCCGACAACCATCATGGTACCCATGGCAGCGACGATGACCTGGTTCTTGCGGTCGCTCAAATCGATTCTGCCCTCACCCTCCACTGTAAACAGCCGGAACCCTGCCCAGGCGATCATACCGAACAGGAGGAAGGTGGCCCCGCCCAGCACGCCGGACGGTATGGAGGAGATCAGCGGGGAAAGCTTGCCCAGAAAGCCAGCGAGGACCGCAATGCCGCCGGCCAGGTACATGACCTTGAGGCTGAACACGCGCGTGATCGCGAACACGCCCATGTTCTCGCCATAGGTCACGCTGGGCGTGCCGGCCCAGGACAGGGCATTGGACACACCGTCAAAGAAGAGGCTCCTGGCCATCCGCTCGTCGTAATTCTCGGTGCCCACAATACTGCTCATGCCCTTGAGGTGGCCGATGTGTTCCATGATCACCGCGGTCAGCGTTACCAGGGCCATCGGCAGGCAGACGCGTACGTCGAACACGGGCACGACAAAGCGGGGGAGAGTGAACCAAGGCGCGGCTTCCACTGGGGCGAGGTTCACCTGACCCATGAACAACGCCACGGCGTAGGAAGCGATCATGGCCAGCAGGATGGGCAGGGCGCTGAAGAGACTATCCTTCTTGAACATGGTGGCGAAAATCACGCCCAGGACAAAGGTCACAATCGCCAGGGTGGGCTGCTGGATCGCGGAGCCAAAGGCGGTTGGGCCCAATATGAGCCCAATGGCGATGACGACCATGGCCCAAACGGCCGGCCGAATCAGGACGTTGACCCAACGGTAGCCGACGAGCTTGACGATCACCCCCACAAGCATCGTGGTCAGGCCGGCGACAATGATGCCGCCCGCCACCATATTCTGGCTTCCCCAGGGGGAGGTCATTACATAAGCAATGACGGCGATATAGGAAAACGAAGTGCCCATGTAGGCTGGAACGCCGACAAAGCGGTTGTAGATCAGCGTTCCGATGCCGGAGGTGAACAGCGCCATGCCGGGGTCCAGATGCATCAAGATGGGGCCCAGGATATTGGCGCCGGCGGCAGTCAGCAGGTGTTGCAGCGCCTGCCACAGCGACCGCCAGAAACCCATGGTTTGATGGGGCATGACCCCAACGATCAGATCGGTATCTTTGCCCCAAACCTTGCTCAACCAGCTCACGGAGATCTCCTTTCCAGATAATACCATGGTAACCCACTCACTGCCCGCTTGGCCCTCCACCCAAGAGCAGGGGCAGCCTGGGGCTGAAAAAAGAGCCTATCCGAGAGTGCGGTGAATCAACTCTACGGATAGGCTCTTGCTGCTCCCGGCTGGGAGACAATTTCGGGCAGATAGCCCGGTAGGGCCGGTTTGTTCACGGCGGGGCCTCCTTTGGGCAGTCGTAAAGGGTGAATATCGCCGGCACGCGTAAAAAGAGGGCCCAGGAATGGGATCTTCCCCTCCTGGCACCCTCATCGTGCACCATGAACTGAAAACAGAGGTGCGGAGCCACCAAGAGCGCAAAGAACGCGCAAGGATCTCTTTCTCCCGCTCTTCGCAGCGCCTCTTGGCTCAAGGCAGGCTCTTTGCCGTGAGATCCGTTTTCGTCCTGCGTTGTGCCCTACCGGGCACAAACGGGCATTCTATCACAACGCCACGATTCTGGCAAAAACCGAATCGTGCGCGCGCCCTCTCAGATCAGGATCCACACATCCTTCGGGCCGAGGGTCGCGGCGCCATGCAGCACCTGGCCGCTGAGGAGGTCCCTGTGCTCAGCTGGCAGGGTGACCGTCTGTGGGCTGTCGGTATGGTTAAGGACAAAGAGCATCCTCTGTGTGCCCTGCCAGCGGGCCATCGCCTCCACGCCGGCTGGGGTCTCCAGCAGGGGGCGCACGTCTACCATCTCGAGCAGCCATCCGAGCAGGCGCTCGTAAAAGGCGGCGTCGCCCACCGTGCCCACATAGACGGCGCGCCCACGCCCGTGCGTGTTGATGGCCACCGCGGGCCGGCAGGCATAGTACTGCCCGCCGTAGCGCGCGACCACTTTGGCCCCCTGCAGAGCCAGCACATCACACCAGACCTGCCCCTCTGGCGCAGCGGCCGTGCTGGGGTCAGCATCAATCAGCAGCGGCACCCGCAGGCCGCGGGGGAGCGAGTCGTACTCTGCCACCGTCACGCCGCACAGGTCGGCTACCAGCCCGGGCAGCGGCATGTCGACCGCCTGGTTGCACGCTTCTTTGACGCCCGTGCGCACATCAAAGAGGATCGTGCCCCCTTTGTCAACATACTTTTCAAAGTGGGCCGCAGCCTCGGGCGGCAGGACGTGGAACATGGGCGCCAGCACCAGCTTATAGTGCCGCAGGTCAGCGTTCCAGGGGATGATATCTACCGACACATTCCGGCGGTGCAGTTCGGTGAAATAGCGCCGCAGGTGATCGATATAGTTCAGGTCGGGGTTGTTCGGCTGCACCTGCAGAGCAAAAGCCGCATCCCAATCAAAGACGATGGCGACCTGTGAGCGCACTTCCGCACCGACGATCTCGTCGCCCACCCGCTCCAACTCGCGGCCCATCTGCTGCACTTCACAGTAGCGGCGACGCGGCTTGCCGTCGTGATCGAGGATACCGTGCCAGTACTCCTCGGCGCCAAAGCGGCAGGTGCGCCAGCGAAAGTAAACAATCGCATCGGCCCCGTGGGCGATGGCCTGATAGCTCCACAGGCGGATATCGCCGGGCCGTGGCGACGGCCCGATGACCGTATTGCCCGGGGGGCCGGCTTCCTCCTCCATGACCCAGAAGCTCTGGCCCTTCCAGCCGCGGATGCAGGTGTGGTTAAAGGCCAGTTGCGCCGGGTCGCTGCGCCGCAGGTCGGGATAGTTATCCCACGAGACGAAATCCAGGTCTCGCGCCAGGTCGAAATAGTTCAGCTCCTGGAACTGGCCGGCCATAAAGTTGTGGGTCACAAAATGGCCCGGGCACAGGCGGCGCAGGATCTCTACCTGCAAACGCTGATAGGCCACATTGGCGTCGGAGGCAAAACGGCGGTAATCCAGCGCCAGGCCTGGGTTGGGCTGCTCTACATCCGCATAGGGAAGGGGGATATCCTCCCACCCGGTATAGGTCTGGCTCCAAAAGACTGTACCCCAGGCGCGATTGAGCGCCTCGAGGCTGCCATAGCGTTCACGCAACCACGCCTGGAAAGCTCGCCGACACTCGTCACAATAGCAGCGCGCCGAATCGTGGCAGCCGAACTCGTTATCGATCTGCCAGCCGACGACCGCCGGGTTGTCGCGATAGTGCTCGGCCATGGCCTGCACAATGCGCTGCGAATGGGCGCGGTAGGTCTCGGAAACCAGGCAGACACTGCGCCGAAAGCCGAAATGCACGCGCCTTCCATCGGCGCGTACCCGCAGCACCTCCGGGTTTTCTCGCACCAACCAGGCCGGCGGCGCAGCCGTAGGCGTACCCAGCACTACGTGGATGTCGCGCGCGGCCAGGGCGGCGATCGCCCGGTCCAGCCAATCGAAATCAAAACGGCCGCGCTCCGGCTCCAGCTTGGCCCAGGCGAACTCGGCCAGGCGCACAATGTTGAGCCCCGCCTCCGCCATCATCTCGGCGTCCAGGGGCCAACGCTCCTCAGGCCAATGCTCGGGATAGTAGTCGGCACCGTAGTACATGTGAGGGTTTCCTTTCTGACCAGAGCCACGCTGCGAGGAAAGAGGTATGGATGAATTATACCACAAGTGCGATGATACGTACTCTGTGATACCCAATGTTTTGAAGCGAATCTCCTCTTCCGGCGCGCCGGGCAGGCCTGAAAGGCGCGAGGCGAAATGGGTCAGCTCCTGGCAGAGGCCAATGGTGCGGATAGACGTCTCGCGCACAGCGGCGTGATAGAGCCCGGTAAGGGGGGGCAAGTTGAGCAGCCAGGACGAGTGTAGCACGGTGGGAAGAAGACGTCAAAGGCCCTACCCCCCAAGGCCGCAATTCTATTGCCTCTGCGGTCTATTGTTGGTATAATCGGAAGGAGCAGAGTGGGCGCTCATTCTCCGCTGCATGAAAGGGGACAACGATGGACGGTAAGCGAGACTCTGATCGCAATCCCAGGCAGGATGCTGACCGCCGGCAGCACCGCCGGAGGCAGTTGCACTTTAGCGTGACCTACCTGATCGCCAGCCTGATCCTGCTGTGGATCTTTCAGGAGTTTGTGTTAGCTCCCCTCGCCAAGAGCGCCATGGAGATTCCCTACAGCGACTTTAAAGCCAAACTCAAAGCTGGCCAGGTGAGCCAGGTGACGCTGGGCGACGGCCAGATCCACGGCCTGCTCAAAAGCACGGGCGACACGCCGACGCCATTCTACACCGTATCGCCAGCTAATAATGGGGATCCCAAGTTGATCGATGAGCTCGATGCAGCGGGTGTGCAATACAGCATTCAGCCTCCCGCCAGCCCTCTGGGCGCCATCCTGCTCTCCTATGTATTGCCCATGGGGCTGCTGGCAGGGTTCTGGTATTTTGCCTATCGCCGGATGGGTAGCGGAGTTGGTGGCCTGAGCGGTGTCCTCGGTGTGGGCAAGAGCACGGCTACCAAAGTCAAACCGGAGGATGTGGGGGTCACTTTTAAGGATGTGGGCGGCGCCGATGAGGCCATTGCCGAGCTACAGGAAGTGATCCAGTTTCTCAAGGCGCCACAGAGCTTTGCCCGGCTGGGCGGACGCATCCCCAAAGGCGTGCTGCTGGTGGGCCCTCCCGGCACCGGCAAGACTCTGCTGGCCAAGGCCTGCGCTGGTGAGGCCCAGGTGCCCTTTTTCGAGACGAGCGGCTCCGAGTTTGTGGAGATGTTTGTGGGCGTTGGTGCGGCCCGTGTGCGCGACCTCTTTGAGCAGGCGCGCCAGGTGGCCCCCGCAATCATCTTTATTGATGAGATCGATGCCATCGGTCAGAGCCGGGCCGGCGCTGTGCGCCTGAACGCCAATGACGAGCGCGAACAGACCCTGAACCAGCTTCTGGCCGAGATCGACGGTTTCAAGGCCGATGTCCAGAACCCGGTGATCATCATGGCGGCCACCAACCGGCCGGAGGTGTTGGACCCGGCCCTGCTGCGCGCCGGCCGCTTTGACCGCCAGATCGCCGTCGATAACCCTGATCTGATCGGGCGTATTCAGATCCTCAAGATCCACACCCGCCACATCAAGCTGAGTGATGATTTCGACCTCGAGCGGGCGGCGCGTATCACCCCCGGGTTCAGCGGCGCCGACCTGGCCAACGTGGTGAATGAGGCGGCGCTTTTGGCGGCGCGACGCAACGCGCCAGCCGTGACCGTTGCCGATTTCGAGGCGGCCATCGAGCGCGTGGTGGCCGGCCTGGAGCGCAAGACGCGCGTGATGAACGAGCAGGAGCGGCGGTCTGTGGCCTACCACGAATCGGGCCATGCCCTGGTCGCCCATCTGGCGCCCCATGCCGACCCGGTGGCCAAGATCAGCATCATCCCGCGCGGCCGCGGCGCCCTGGGTTATACCCTGCAGATGCCGACGGAGGATCGCTATCTGCTCACTGAGGCCGAGCTGGAGGACCGCATCGCCGTCATGCTGGGCGGCCGCGCCGCCGAACAGGTGGTGTTGGGCACCATCAGCACCGGCGCCTCCGACGACATCGAGCACGCCAGCGATCTGGCCCGCCGCATGGTCACCGAGTTCGGCATGAGCCGGAAGCTGGGCTCCGTCCGCTATGCCGGGCAGCAGTACCAATACCTGGGCGGCGCCATGCAAGATAACAGCTTCCTCAGCCCCGAGACCCTGCAAGTCATCGATGCCGAGGTGCAGCGCATCATCACCGAGCAGTACGAACGGGCGCAGGCGCTGCTCAGCGAGCACCGGGGCGCCCTGGATAGCCTGGCGCACGAGCTGTTGGAGCACGAATCGCTCGATGGCAGCGCCGTCCTGCAGGCCCTGCAAAGCGAGGGAGCGGCCACGGCATGAGCCCTTGCTTCGAGATCCCGCCCCGGCAGACGCCCGCATCCGACGTGGGCTCTCTGGAGGTCCTGATGAAGCCCAGCTTTCAGGTTGGGTCCAGCTGGGAGGAAAAGAATGTGTGGAGGCGGCATATGGCTGCAGCACGGATGACCCATCTGAGAAGCAATCTGGAGGCCCCATGCTGTCTGTTCTTCGAGCATCGAGAGTTGATCCTGCATTCGTCTCATCAAGTGGCGATTTACTTCAGTCTGCTGCGCGCACGCTTATCTTGCTTGAGACGGGTGTCTGCATCGGCTGGTATGTGGTAGCTACGGAGGTTCTCCCGGATAAGCTCATTGTCAGCTTTTTCCCGATCGTAGCGGGGCTGACGGCGCTCTCCATATTTGTCCTTTGGCTTCTCCAGAGATCATTCATTGGGGCTCAGACAGTGTGGCAAGTCGGATTGGCGATGGCCATTACGCTGTCCGTGTATCTGGCTCGTGAGCCGGATATAGTCTTTCTTTACGCAGTGCTTCCGCTTACCGCTACGATCACCCTGGGTTGGCAAGCCGGTCTCATCGCAGAAGGCGCGATCATCGCTCTGGTATGGTGGGTATCCCGGAACCCGATTGCGCCAACCTTACCTCCCGCCCTGAGTATGGTCGTCACTGGCGCTGGGGCATTTATGGGCATAATGGGCTGGGTATCCACATCATCGCTTCTCACAGTCACGCAATGGTCGCTCTTCAGCTTCCATCAGGCCCAGCAGAAAGTGGAGGAGGCCCGAGATCAACGCTTGGAGATCAAGCAGATTCAACAGGATTTGATCCTGGCCAACCGCGGGCTGGCCCGCTTATCTGACCGGCTCCGAGCCATGTATCAGGTGGCCGAGGAAGCGCGCCAGACCAAGGAAGAGTTTGTGGCCAATGTAAGCCATGAGCTCCGGACGCCCCTGAACATGATCATCGGCTTTAGCGAGATGATCACGGAATCACCTCAGGTCTATGGCGTCAAGCTGCCGCCAGCTCTCCTGGCGGATATCGCAGCTATCCAACGCAACAGCCAACACCTGGCCAAGCTCGTGGATGACGTGCTCGACCTGAGTCAGGTGGAAGCGGGCCGCATGGCGCTGAGCAAGGAATGGGTGTCGGTGCAGGCTATCATAGACGAAGCCGTGGTGGCCACGCAGGCACTCTTCAGGTCAAAGGGGTTATACCTCGAAACCAAGATCCCACGAGACCTGCCCCAGGTTTTCTGCGATGGCACGCGGGTCCGCCAGGTTGTGCTGAACCTGCTAAGCAATGCGGGGCGACTAACGCAACGCGGCGGAGTGCACGTTCAGGTCCGGCAGGATGGCAACAGCGTCGTCGTCAGCGTCGCCGATACCGGGCCAGGCATCTCTGAAGAGGAGCAGAAGAGGCTGTTTCAGCCTTTCCAGCAGCTGGGAAATGCCGAGGGGCGCCAGGGAGGAAGTGGTTTGGGGTTGGCCATCAGCAGACAGTTTGTGGAAATGCACGGGGGCAAGATGTGGTTGGAGAGCAAGGTCGGCCTGGGCACGGTTTTCCACTTCAGCCTGCCGCTGACGACCCCCCCGCCCGTTGCGGGGGATGATGTGTCGCGCTGGTTCAGCCCCTATCAAGAGTACGAGGCGCGTACCCGGCGCTCCAAAGCACCTGTGCCTGTTCTAGTTCCCCGCTTTGTTATCTTGGAGCAGGGAGATGCACTGCAGCGGCTCTTTGGCCGCTATCTCGATGGTGTCGAAGTTATTGCGGTACGGAGCGGTGAAGATGCCCTCCGTGAGTTGGGCCGCTCCCCGGCCCGAGCGCTCATCGTGAACGCCCCCAATGGGGAGATACCCCTTGCGTTGCGGCATCTATCGCGCTTGCCCTATGATGCGCCGGCTATCAGTTGTTGGGTGCCGGGACCTGAGGAGGCCGCCAAGCGCCTTGGCGTGGTGCAGTACCTGGTCAAGCCGGTTGCCCGTGACACGCTGCTTTCGGCCCTGGCGAAGCTGCCGGGAGGCGCGAAGACCGTGCTGCTGGTCGATGACGAGCCAGAAATCCTGCAACTCTTTGCTCGGATGATCTCCGCCGCACCGTGTGGTTATCGCATCCTGCAGGCGACCAATGGGCAGCGCGCGCTTGACCTGCTGCGGGAACGCCGGCCCGACGTGATGTTGCTCGACCTGATCATGCCAGAAATGGATGGCTTTCAGATACTGCGGGAAAAGGCCGCGGATGCCGCCATCCAGGGCATCCCGGTCATTGTAATCTCGTCGCGGGATCCGGCGGGAGAGCTCATCCTCGGCGGGGCGCTTGCCGTCTCTCATGCGGGTGCACCCTCTGCGCAACAACTTCTGAACTGTATTCAGGCGATCAGCGAGGCCCTGTCGCCATCCGTGCGACCTGGCCATCGAGGGCAGCCAACAGCGACTGCCGGGTGATCGGTTTGCGCACAAAGCCATCGGCTCCCAAAGAGAGAGCTAGCGCCTCCTGCGGCAAGATGGTGCAGACGATCAGGGGGATGTGCCCTGTGTGCGGGTGTTGGCGAAGGCGCCCCAGAACCTTCCACCCATCGACCTGAGGCATCATCACGTCCAGCACGATGATTTTGGGATGCAGACTCGCTGCCAGTTCCAGGGCATGCTCTGGATCCCGTGTGACAATGGGTCGGTAGCGTGTGCCCGCAGCAAAGCGTTGCATGAGCTGCAGGGCATCTGCATTGTCATCAATGATGAGCACGGGCAGGCTGCCAAGGGCCGGCAGGGTTGCTGCCGCTCTGAAGAATGCCTCATCTTCTTCCGAGACGCTTATCTTGCCCGCACAGATCTCGGCGATTTGGCAGGCCATCTCCAGACTGGCCAGGTCATCATCAACGAGGGCCTGTCGACGGGCGGTTTGACGCTGGCCCAGCAAGTCGATCTGCACTGCCCACTCGACGGCCCTGGCAGAGATCAGAAGCTGGCAGTCGTGTACCTGGGGGATAGCCAGGCTCAGCAGGTTGAGCAGTATCTGGCTCAGGGCTACCGGGTGCACGGCCAGTTTCGGGAGCCCCTCAGGGGTCTGGATATCCAGGCAGACTCGGTGCTGAGCAAGCAAGGGCTGCACCAGGTCGACGACTGAGGGCATGGTCTCAGCCAAATCCGTAGGCTTTTCGGGCAGCACATCCTTCAGCCAAGCCAGATCCTCACCTGAAAGCGAGAGCGCTGCAGCAGGGGCTGTCGGCCCAGGTTTTGTGCCGCCGGCCCAGCCTCCTTGCAGTTGGCTGGCCAGCTCGAACTGCTGGCAGAGATGATCCGCCAGCACCTCCAGGGCGACGCGCTGCTCACGCCTCAGTTGGCGCGGGCTCACAGCCAATTGGTCAGCGACGATGCGCTGACTCAACCGCTGCACATAACAGCAGTAAAGGGCATCGTGCATCTGCCAGGCACACGAGGAAGACGATTCATCACCCCTGGGCTTGAGGGACTCGATGGCGTCGATCAGGATGTTGCGCAGGGCCAAAGAGGTATCCAGCCGGTTGGCGACGCCTAAGAGGATCGCCAACCGGCTGCGCCGCAGACGACCGGGATCATGGAGATGGCTCAGCCCCTCGTGCAGATACTTGATGAACTCTTCGCGTGTCAGCTCACTCACTTCCTGGCCGCTTTCTGTCCTCATCTCGCCCCACCTGACCCAGATTCCATGCTATTATTCTATTATAGGAGTAGGAGTGGTTGCTGACAACAGCGTCCCAATGGATACACCATGAGCCTCGGCACCCGCCATGCTTCAGTGTTCTCCTGTTGCGCCTGGTGCGAGCAAGTGCACCATGATCCGCTGACCGAAGGAGGTGGTGAGCAGATCACTGTAGTGTAGTGGGAGCGGCAGGTACAGGTCATCCAGCATAGCATGAAGGAGGTCAACAGTATGTCAGGTACAGATGAGCTGCAAGCCCCACACAAGGTCTCCAGACGGCAGTTTCTGAGAGGCGCGGCTTTGGCCGGCACCGGGCTGGTGTTGGCCGCCTGCGCGCCGCAGGCAGCTCCAACCAGCCCGGCAGCCACAGGGGCCAATGCTGAGCCGACGGCCACGCCCCAGGTCATCAAGGAGGTCGTGACCGCCACGCCCGGCCCGAAGGGCAGAACCAAAGTCCACTACACCGCATCCGGCGATCTGGAGCCTATGCAGAAAGTCCTGGTACCACTTGTCCAGCAGAAGCTGCCGGATATCGATCTGACCGTGGACCTGACCCCGTTCGGCAGCGGGTGGGATACGTTTGCGGATAACGTCATTACCCGCATTGCTGGCGGCGAGGGCATCGACTTGATCCACATCGCCATCGAAGGTGTGGCCCTGCTGACCGAGAAGAAGATCTTGCGGCCCTTGGATCCCTTCCTTGAGAAGGATTCTGCCTACAAGGCCGATATCGACAAAGATATCCATCCGACGTTGATGAAGGCCTTGAACTGGAAGGGCCAGCAGATGGAGCTCCCCAGCGACTGGAACAACATGGTCATGTGGTACAACTATAAGATCTTTGCCAGTCAGGGGGTGCCGGAGCCCGGCAAGGATTGGACCTGGGATGACTTTGTCGCCGACTGCAAGGCGCTGGCCGACGTCCAGGGCACGGCCAACGACCGCTATGCCTTCTCTTTCTGGTATACGCAGTTTGGCATGGCCCCCTGGTTCTTTAACAACAACACTTCGACCCTGAAGAACAACTGGACCGATTCCAACATGGATGATCCCAAGGTGGCGGAGACGTTGCAGTTCCTGCAGGATCTCATCCTCAAGTACAAGGTCTCTCCGAACCCCGATGGCTGGGACGAAGAGGGCAATTTCGAGTCGGGCCACCTGGTCATGAGAGGGTGCGGCGGTTGGTGCATCGCTTCCGGCAACAACAACAAATTCTACGACTATAAGCTCCAGTACTACCCGCATAAGGCCGGCCCCCTCAAGACAGTGGTGGGCGTCGGCGGCGATGGCATTGCGACTATGGCGCGCGATCCGGATGCGTCATGGGAAGTGCTCAAACTGATCAATGGGCCTGAGTACATGGCCGCATATGCCCTGGAGAATGGCTCCCCGATGGCCCGGCGCTCAATCGAGACCTCGGCCAAGGAGATGGACCGGGCCAAGCCATCACCGGCCGACCTGAGCATCTACTACCAGTCGCTGGATTATGCCGACTTTGTCCCTTCGCCGCCCAACTTTAACGTGATCGATCCCCTGTTGCAGCGTTGGTACTCGCAGATCTGGACTGGCAAAATCACCGTGGCGGAAGCCTGCGCCGGTGCCCACAAGGAGCTGCAGGCCGAAATGGACAAGCTCAAAAAGTCGTGATAAGCTGAGCATGGCGTCTATGCGCGGTCTCCTGGAGGGTAAGACCTCCAGGAGACCGCGCATAGACGGTGAACGTTCCCTTTCGCGTTACATCGTGTGAATCCAGGAGGAACGCCCAGATGTCCCAATCCGGCACGGCTAATGTGCGCGTCAGAGTGTCTTCGCGCCTGCAGGAGAGCCTCAGCGGTTACTTGTTCTCGCTGCCTGCCGTCCTCTGCTTGGTCATCTTTATGATCATCCCCATTATCGGCGCCCTAGCCCTGCTCTTTACCGAGTATCCGGCCCTGGAGCCACCGAAGTGGATCGGTCTGGCCAACTTGACGCACCTGTTCTCCGACAATCGGCTGTGGACCTGTTACTCCAACTCGGTCCTGATCACTGTTGGGGCCGTGGCAGGCAATAACGTCATTGGCCTACTCCTGGCTATGGGGGTCAACCGCAGCATCGGCAAAATACTCCAGTACATCTTTAGGACGGTCTACTTCTTCCCGGTAATGACGACTACCGCCTCCCTGGCCATGGTGTGGCACTTTATCCTGACCAGGGATCGCGGTATCATGAACTGGCTGCTGGCCCAACTGGGCATTGCCCCCATCTCGTTTCTGAGCGACCCGCAATGGGCGATCCGCTCGGTGATCATGTACGATGTCTGGAAGAGCTGTGGCTACCTGATGGTCCTCTACTTGGCGGGCCTGCAGAGCATCCCCGACACGCTGTACGAGGCAGCCAAGATCGATGGGGCCAGTCGCTGGCAACTGGTGCGCCACATCACCCTGCCGCTCATCACCCCGACAGCCTTTTTTTGTCTGATCATTAGCTCCATCGGCGCCTTCCAGATCTTTGACAATGCCTATGTCCTCACCAGCGGCGGCCCGGGCGATGCCTCGCGCACGATCGCCATGTACATCTACGAGGTGGGCTTCAAGGCCTTTGAGTTTGGTTATGCCGCCACGATATCCTTGTCGTTGCTCATCATCCTGGTCACTCTGACGCTCATCCAATTCTGGGCTGGCCGGAAATGGGTCTACTACGATTGACGTACAGGGGAGGTTGCTTGTAATGGCCAGTGCTGCACAAACCGATCGCGCGCCGGTAAAGACGCGCCACAGCGCTCTGCGCGGGCTTTCGTTGTTGGGGCTTGTGGGGCAGAGCATCATCTGGATTCTGATGGTCCTCATAGCCGTGTGGGAGATTTTACCTATCCTGTGGATGTTCTCGACCTCGCTGCGTTTGCCGAGCCAGTCGTTCGAACTGCCACCCAGCTTCCTGCCGACCTCCTGGGATTGGCAGAATTACCTGGCAGTGCTGCGTTCGCCGCAGATTAACTTTCCTCTCTTTTTCATCAATAGCCTGAAGATCGGGCTGCTGGCGACCGTGGGTCAACTGCTGACCTGCTCAATGGCTGCTTTCGCCTTCGCCCGGCTGCGGTTCCGTGGGCGTGATGTGCTGTTCTTCCTCTTTCTGGCCTCCATGATGGTGCCGGGCCAGGTGACAGTGATCCCCCTCTTTATCATCATCCGGCAGCTCGGCCTGATCGATTCTCACTGGTCGCTGATCCTGCCTGCTCTGACCAGCGGCTTTGGTGTCTTTCTGCTGCGTCAATACTTCTTGACCCTGCCCGGCGAGTTGATCGATGCCGCCAAGATTGACGGGGCGGGCTTTTTCCGCATCTATTGGGGTATCCTGCTTCCCCTGGTAGGGCCTGGGCTATCAGCGCTCGGCATTTTCACCTTTATGGGCCAGTGGAACAACTTTTTCGGGCCGTTGCTCTTCCTGCGCTCGTGGGACAAGTTGACCCTGCCGATCGCTTTGGTGACCCTGGCCGGCTATATGGGGTCCGGTAGTCGGGCCGAGATTTTGGCCGCCGTCATGCTCTCGATCCTGCCGGTGCTGGTGGCGTTCCTTTTCGGCCAACGCTACGTCTTGAAGGGGATCGCCCTGACCGGCCTCAAGGTTTAGGAGGGGCTATGGATGGGGCCTTTCCGGCGGATCGCTCGACTCCCGGTCCGAACACCTATGTGCGGTTGACCCTTTCACAACTGTGGGATAGCCTACCGCTGATTCTGCTGGCTGCTGGCGTATTCAGCCTGCTCTGCGCGCCGGCGGTCCTTTTGTTCTACGTCGGCCTGTTCGCTCCGGCAGTGATCGTTGGCGCGCTGACCATCACCCCTTCCTGGGTCGCCTTGTTGGCGTTGGAGGGCGCCATTGTGTGCGAGAAGAGGGCGGGCATCGGCACCATGTTGCAGGCCTGGCCACGTTTCTGGCGCCGAAGTGTAGGGTTGGGGCTGCTTGCCAGCTTCCCGCTCCTGGCGGGGCTTCTCACCCTGCCCAATTTGGCCCGTCCTGAAGTGCCGGCTATTATCTGGGGCGGACTCGCTGCCGATGGGCTGGGCATTCTAGTTGTGCTGGCTTTGTCGCTGTATGCCATCCCGCTGTTGGTGTTGCACGATATGAGCCTGGGCATGGCGCTGCGCAATGCGCTGCTCCTGGCTGGCCGCCACGTCGTTAACACCATTGGCCTGCTGAGTATGATCATCGCCCTGGCCTTTGCCGCCTATTACGTCAGCCTGTCGCTGGTCTTTATCTTGCCAGCGATGTGGGGCGTCTTTGTTGTGAACAACTGCCGGATGGTGGTAGCCGAGGAGTTGGCGACCACGGCGTCGGAACGCGTTCAGCGCTGACGATCTGCATGATGGCTGCCTCAGGGGCAGTTTGCATGGCCACAGGCCATGTTGGAGTCACATGGAGGTGAATCACTGATGTCCGACTCTCGCATTCCGTACACCCACGATGAGCTTTACGCCCTGGGCCCCCAGCGCGTCTACACGGGCGACTCGCTCCGTCAGGTGGCCTTTCCCCTTGGCGGCATCGGCACGGGGAGCGTGTCGTTGGCGGGTTCGGGGGCACTGGTTGACTGGGAGATCTTTAACCGCCCCAACAAGGGCTGTACCCTGCCCTATACTTTCTTTATGATATGGGCGCAGCGCGCGGGCGAGCCGCCGGTGACGCGGGTGCTGCAGGGCCCACCGGCAACGCCCTTTGACGGCTCGGGCAAGGCCGAGTTTGCCGGCATGGGCTTTGGCGTGCGCCGCGACACGGGCGCTGGCCTGCCGCATATGCAGAGCGTCACCTTCCGGGGCGAATACCCCTTTGCCTGGCTCGATTTTGCTGATCGCCGCCTGCCCTTGCAGGTCTCACTGGAAGCTTATAACCCCTTTATCCCCCTCAACGCCGACGACTCGAGCCTGCCGGTGGCCATCTTCCACTTTCGCCTGCATAACCCCGGCGACCGGCCGGTGCAGGCTACCCTGGCCGCCAACCTCTTCAACCCGGTAGGCTATCAAAGCGGCCCCCTCGATGGCACAGGATTGGGCCAGAACGTCAACACTTTTGTGCGTGAGGAGGGGCTGAGCGGCCTCGTCATGACCTCGCAGCGCTATGCCGAGAGCGACCCGCGCTACGGTTCCCTGGCCCTCACGACCCCCTGGCCCGACCTCACCTGGCAGAGCTGCTGGCTGCGCGCCGGCTGGTTCGACTCGCTGCAGAGCTTTTGGGACGAGTTCTCAGCCCGCGGCGTGCTGACTGAGCGCACTTACGGCCCCTCCGCCGACCGCCAGAGCGATGTGGGCACCCTGGGCCTGCGCGTGACCCTGGCCCCGGGCGAGAGCCGGACCCTGCCCCTCTATATCAGCTGGCACTGGCCCAATTTCGTGAAATACTGGGGCCGCGAGGGCGGGCCGGGCTCCGAATCGGCCCGCACCGGGGCCGGGTTGCCCGCCTGGAAGAACCACTATGCCACCCGCTTCGACTCGGCCCTCGCCGTAGCGCGCTATACAGCACACGAGGAGGAGCGGCTGCGCCGGGAGTCACTGCGCTTCCACGACGCGCTGCACGCCTCGACCCTGCCGCCCTATGTGCTCGACGCCCTGTCTACTCAGGCCTCGATCCTCAAATCCACCACCTGCCTGCGCCTGACCGATGGCACCTTTTACGCCTTTGAGGGCTGCCATGCCGAATCCGGCTGCTGCGAGGGCTCGTGCACCCACGTCTGGAACTATGCGCAGACGCTGGCCTTTCTCTTCCCGGCGCTTGAGCGCTCGCAGCGCGATGCCGACTACATCTACAACATCCTGCCCGATGGCCGCATGGGCTTTCGCCTGCAGCTGCCCCTGGGCAGCCCACCCTCCAGCTTTCACCCGGCCGCTGACGGCCAGATGGGCGGCATCGTCAAGACCTACCGCGATTGGAAGCTCTGCGGCGATACCGAGTGGCTGCGCCGCCTGTGGCCCAAAGTCAAGCGTGCCCTGGCCTACGCCTGGCGGGTGTGGGATGTGGACCGCGACGGGGTGATGGAGGGCATCCAGCACAACACCTACGACATCGAGTTCTGGGGCCCCAATACGATGATGGGCTCCTTCTACCTGGCCGCCCTGCGCGCCGCCGAGGAGATGGCCCGCGCCCTGGGCGAGGTGGAACAGGCGCAGGAGTATCGCGCCGTGTACGAGCGCGGCCGCGCCAAGATGGAGGCGGAGCTCTTCAATGGCGAGTATTACGTGCAGCGGGTCAACCCGCAGGCGCACCAGGTGGCGCCGGTTGACCTCTCCATCAGCATGGGCGGGCAGACACCGGGCGACCCCAAGTACCAGTATGGCGCCGGCTGCCTCTCCGACCAGTTGATCGGCCAGTGGCTGGCGCGGCTGGCCGGCCTGGGCGACCTTTTCGACCCTGCGCGTGTGCGTGCAGCGCTGGCAAGCGTCTTCCGCTACAACTGGAAGAGCGATTTCAGCGAGCACGCCAACTGCCAGCGCATCTATGCCCTGAATGATGAAAAGGGCCTCCTCCTCTGCTCGTGGCCCCATGGCGGCCGGCCCACCTTCCCCTTCCCCTACTCCGATGAGGTTTGGTGTGGTATCGAGTACCAGGTGGCCGCACACATGATCTATGAGGGTCTGTTGGATGAGGGGCTGGCCATCGTGCGCGGCCTGCGCGAGCGCCACGACGGCGTGCGCCGCAACCCCTGGAACGAGTTCGAGTGCGGCAGCCACTATGCCCGGTCGCTGGCCTCATGGTCGCTCTTGACGGCCCTCTCTGGGTTCAGTTTTGACCTCACCCGGGGCTACATCGGCTTTTCCCCGCGGCTCGCAGGCGATGTTTTCCAGACCTTCTGGTCAGTCAATTCCGGCTGGGGCGTCTATCGCCAGGAGAAGGGGCGCTTGCAGCTGCGCCTGGAGTATGGCTCCCTCCACCTGCAGGAGCTGGGCGCAGACACGGCCGGGGCGCAGGGGGTCAGCGCCCGCCTCAACGGCCGGGAGGCGTCGGCGGCGCTGGTGCAGGATGGTATCGCCTTCGGCCCCGGCCTCGACCTGGCCGCAGGCGATGTGCTGGAGATCACGCTGGTCCGGTAGCAATCGGGTTTCACGCGGAGGCGCGGAGAACGCGGAGAGAGCTCTCTCCGCGTTCTC
>Ga0078972_1005747_pt1 | contig 30901 bp, 33 predicted proteins | sample YelNatPaOPGAMG01_FD_67568 | JGI IMG/M metagenome (GOLD analysis project Ga0078972, IMG submission 67568) | Hot spring thermophilic microbial communities from Obsidian Pool, Yellowstone National Park, USA - OP-RAMG-01 (SPADES assembly) (version 2) | ecosystem: Environmental > Aquatic > Thermal...
GTTTGTTTTGGATCATAGGTTACGAATTAGTTACTAAAGCCGCCCTGCCGGGCTGGCTTTAGTATACGGCGTCGCCTTCAAACGTACACCCCGGCCTACGGCCGGGGGTTTTTTCTTTTAATAAAAACGCTCCTCTTTGAGGAGCGTTTTTATATTCCCCTAACATTTTGCCTATCAACTCGCGCAGCCTTCTTTCCAGATTTACCAGCCTCCGCCTCTTTCATCTTTCTCGCATTCAAACCGCTTGCGCAATCGTAATGATAATTGCATTCATTATTCAGATTATCATGGATATACCTCAGTTCTTTTATAAATAATGATAATGTTCCCGTATCTGATTGTTGTCGTCGTCATCTGGCATATTGATATGATTAATTGTCCCTACTAGGGGTTATAGGGCACACCAAGAAAATTAAAAAGGGCGCTTCCATAAGGAAACGCTCTTTTTGGTGGACCTCAGGGGACTCGAACCCCTCACCTCATCCATGCCATGGATGCGCTCTACCAGATGAGCTAGAGGCCCAGGCCACCCGTAAAACAAACTATGAATATCAGGCTGTCATAATATATATTCTACCTTACTTTCTTGGCTTGTTCAAGTGTCTGCTGCCACATATCTTGCCATTTCGCGGCCTGCGTCTTCAGGCCGGGAATAATACCCATGGCATTCAATATCCAGCCGACTATCAATAATGCAAGGACAATTCCCGTGATGGAACCGATGCCGTGCAGCACTCCCCTGACAAACGCCCGCCATAGGCTTTCGGTCTTATGGAATATCCCGACCAGATTACGGTTCACTTTTTCCAACTCGCTTTTGAGCTCAGGGTCAATCATTTTATTATTGGCACCTTCGGTAGGGATAACAACCCCCATCATCGCCTTAGTAGGCGCTGCTCTATCTTAACCCCGTCATTCATGGTGCTTTCGGTAGGAATCGAACCTACATCAACGGCTTAGGACGCCGCTGCTCTATCCATTGAGCTACGAAAGCGGGCATGAATGGCGGGGCAAGTTGAACAACGAAGGTAAAGTTAATTTGTTTTATTTTTTGCTGCTAGAAAATTATAACATAAAAAATTGCTTTGTGTTAGAATTCTATCAGTTGAACATAGAAAATATTATTTTTGGATATTATTTAAAGTTAAAGCCAGTTTCTAAAATAGGTTAATATTATAACATATTTTTAATTATTTGTCCATTATTCTTGCTCCACATGAAACAATCCAAAAACAAACCCTTCAATCCTGGAAAAATCGCTGAAATCTTCTTTTACCTGTTCATTTTCAGCCTATTTTTCCCAATTAGATACGTTTTTATAACCTCAACTACCTTTAAAACTGGGGTTTTTTTAGATTTTACTTCAATTTCCTTATATTTAAGCGATATTCTGTTAGTTATAACGTTTTTATGGCTGATCCTACCACGTAGTGAGAACCAAATATCACGTGGTAAAGCCTTTTACCAAGTGATAAAAGGCTTTTGGGTATTGACAATTTGGCTTATTTTAGATATAATATGGCATTTTAAAGCTTTTTCAAGCCTAAATGCCTTTTATTTTATAAAATTTCTGGAATTTATTGTTGCATATGGAACAGTTGCCTTACTTTTTCAAGAAACAAGAGTAAAATTGCTATTTTTCAAGCTTTTTGCGGCTTTAGGCACGGTTCAGGCTGGATTAGTGCTAGGCCAATTCTTACTGCAAAGGCCTTTGGGCTTATCGTTATTGGGAGAGCAGCAGGTTTTCACATGGAACCAGGGGATAGCCAAGCTTGTGGCCAATGGGATTACCTATGTCCGCGGTTATGGTACTTTTCCGCACCCAAATCCTTTATCAGCCTATCTTTTGGCCACGATCTTCATCCTAATCTATTTATTCACCCAAGCCGAACAAAAAGGGAAGAAGATAGTCTATTCTTTAATGATTGCCGGTACGACCTTGGGGTTGATTGCCACATTCTCAAGGGCCGCTTTTTTGGCTCTGGGCCTTGGTTTATTGATATTTTTCGGCTATTTTTTATACAAACACCTGCCAAAAATCAATTTTGTTCCACTTGGAACAATTTTGCTTAGCCTGGTCCTTGCGTTCATTATTTTCCGGCCATTTCTTCTGATCCGAGCCACAATTTCTGACAGCGCTTCACTGGAGCGGGTCTTTTATGCCAAAGTAGGCTGGCAGATAATAAAAGCTAACCCGGTTTTTGGGGTGGGGGTGGGGGAGAGTGTGCTTCATATGGAACAGTACAGCCCAGTAAAGCTTTGGCCCTGGCAAATACAGCCCATCCATAACTACTTTGAACTTTTTGCCGCTGACCTCGGCATTATTGGCGTCTTGATCCTACTCTGGATCTTTTGGTCCCACCTGTGGAAACTGGTATTGAGTATAAGGTATATGGTATCAAAAAGTCCTCCCCTTGCTACTTGCTACTTGCTACTAGCTACTATCCTTACCTGCTTCCTTCTCCTAATGCTCTTTGACCACTACTTCTACACGCTCCAGCAGACCCAGCTTTTACTCTGGCTCCTCCTTGGCATCATCGCCGCGGAAACAAAAAACCTTATCCCCGAACAGGACAAGGCTTAATCTTTCAATTTTAAATTTTCAATCTTTCAATTTACTTATGATATTCTTTCCCTGCTAATATCGTGCATGCCCGGTACAGTTGTTCTTCCAAAATCACCCGCGCCATATTGTGCGGAAAGGTAAGGGGAGAGAGGGAAATGGAATAATTGCTATATTGCCGCACGGATTCGTGCAATCCCAGGCCGCTGCCTAAGACAAAAACCACTTCCTTGTTCAGGTTACCGACCCGCTCCAGGAACTTGGCAAACCCCTTGGAATCGCGCGCCTGGCCTTTTTCTTCCAGCAATACGACAATCCCGTCCTCGGGCAATGCCTTAGCGATTTTTTCCGCTTCCTTTTGCTTTATCCGTTCCACGTCAAAATTCTTCCCGTACGGTTCTTCCTGCAACTCCACAACCTTGACTTTGGCGAAAGGTAAAAGGCGCTTAAGAAATTCCTTTTCCAATTCCTGATACGCCGTTTCCTTAAATTTTCCTAAAGCGATTATCTTTATCTTGAACATAGATTATAAAACCCCCAAAGGGGGATTATTTCTTTTGGTGGACCTAGGGAGAATCTTTCTTCCCGCCCCCGCAACCTACCTACGGTAGGCAGGTGCGAATGCGGTATAATACTTCATCCGCCAACCTTTGGTGGACTCACCGGGAATCGAACCCGGGCCTCGGCAATGCGAATGCCGCGTAATACCACTTTACTATGAGCCCAACAAAGGTGGGCGGACAAACTTTACTATAGGCCCGTCAACTTCCATATTTTACACTAAACCCCAATAAAAATAAAGGGCTAATTATCTACATTAGTATGTTCTATTTTTATCTTTTCAAATGCAAGGACGGGACGCTGTACGCAGGGAGCACCAAAGATTTAAAGGCCAGGGAAGAAAAACACAACACCGGCAAAGGCTCCAAATATGTACGGGCTCACGGCGGTGGAAAGATAGTTTACCACGAAACTTTCCGCAGCCTGTCCAAGGCTCTTAGAAGGGAAGCGGAAATCAAAAAATTGCCGAGAAACGAAAAACTAAAGTTGATAAAACAAAAAAGGCCGGCCTCTTAAAGGACCGGTTTTTGCTTTTAACGACATCATAATTTCTTTTTCAGTTTCTTGCTGACGATGAGTTCAGCCACGAAGTAGAGGACGAACGCGACTAGCGGGACTATTTCCGCGTAATGGATGTAGCGGCGCAAAATGCCATAAGACGAACTAAAACCGTAAGCCGCCCCACCCATTATCCCGAGCCAGATGGCAGTGGAGAGGAAGGCAAGTTTCATGAATTCAGCGAACGGAAGATTGAGCATCCCGGCACGCGTCAGCACGGCGCGATGAATGCCATAGACGAACTTAGAGATAACCAAAGTATGGAAAGGCTTTTCAATAATATGCTTGTCAAACCTCCGGGCGCCGAAATCTATCCAGGACGAGACCTTCTTCACCCCGTTCAGTTTTTTCCCAAGCCAATACCAAACCATCTCTTCGGTAAAGGCTCCGAGCAGTATCACCAGCACGGCCCCGAGCGGGTTCAGCACTCCCTGCGTCACCAGGAACATCGCGCTAAATAAAAAAAACAATCCCTCGAACATCATTCCGGCATACAGGATCACGTATATCAGATTTTCCAGATGATGATACTGGATAAAATTGGCAAACTCCATAATAAACTGATTAATGATGAATATCGGTAAAACTAAAATCCGCTGAGCGTCTCTATGTGCGCCCCGAGCTTCTTTAAACGGTTAGCCAGGTCCTCGTAGCCTCTGGTGATGGAGTAGACGTTGCGCAAGACCGAAGTTCCCTTAGCCGCCAGCATGGCGATGAGGATAATGGCCGCGGGCCGCAGCGCCGGCGGACAGATGACCTCCGCGCCCCGCAATTCCGTCGGCCCTTCTATATACACGCGGTGCGGGTCGGCCAAAATGATGTTAGCGCGCAATTTAGCCAGCTCCATATAATAGATGGCGCGGTTCTCGTAGATCCAGTCGTGGATCAAAGTCGTACCTGTGGCCTGCGTCGCAATGGGCACGAAGAATGGCAGGTTGTCTATGTTTAATCCGGGAAAGGGGTGAGGGTGAATCTTCTCTTCCAAGGCTTTGAGTTTCCCGTGAAAAGTCCGGATATCCACCAGGTTCACGTGATTATTGCGGCCCTTATACCGCTTCAATATCTTATATCTGAACCCCATCTTCTCCAATTTAAGCAATTCCAATTCCAAAAAATCTATGGGGCACCGCTCTATGGTGATGGACGAATCGGTAGTGGCGGCAAGCGACAGAAACAACATTGATTCCACTGGGTCCTCGCTTAAATAGTACGTTGCAGCCTGGCAGATATCCGGCTGGCCGTGGACTGTCAGCGTAGAAGTGCCAATGCCTTCCACTTTTACCCCCAAACCTTCCAAAAAATAACACAGGTCCTGCACCATATAATTGGATGAGGCAAACTTGATTATGGTCGTACCAGGTATTTTGCTCGCTGCCATCAGCGCGTTTTCCGTAACCGTATCGCCCGTCTCATACAGGACTATTTCCGCTGGCTTTAGCTTTTCCGCCGAGACCTCATAATGGTCGTGAACTGTCCTGATATTTATTCCCATCTTCTCCAAAGCGTAAAGATGGGGCCGCACGGTCCTGGCGCCGAGCTTGCAGCCGCCGGCCAACGGCAGGCGGAAATGCTTGAATAGGTGCGCTAAAGGACCGAGCAACATCAAAACGCTTCTGGTCTTTACGGCCGCTTCCGTGTCTAAACTTTTCAGATCCAGATGTCGTGGCGGCTGAATCTCCAGATCGCTGCCGTTCCACTTCACGCTCACGCCGATACTCTCCAGCACTTCTATAATGCGGAACACTTCCTCAATCCGCGGCACGTTCTTTAAGGTGGTCTTGCCCGCGTTCAGGAGCGACGCGCAAAGCAGAGCCACGGCCGCGTTCTTGGAGGTGTTGGTGACGACCCTGCCCGACAGCTTATAGCCGCCTTCTATGCGGAAATTTACCGATTTGTCGGCCAAGGTGATTATCTCCTGACCCAACACCTGGCGGATCTTATCCAGCATCTCGGTGCTGAAATTCTGCTGGCCCTTTTCCATACGCGCAACCGCGCTTTGGGAAGTCTTCAGCGCCCTGGCGAAGACCGCCTGGGTCAGCCCCTTCTGCTCCCTGAGTTTCGCTATGAACCGCCCGATCTTTTCCTGTTGTATTGCCGAAGTTCTCATATTAAAAATATCATATGTGATATAACTGCTATAATTGTAACTCCGAAGGCAACCGAAAGTCAATTGCTGTTTGCCTGGGACCGTTCGGGCGAAGGTAACAAAAATCGCCCCGTTTTATCGGGACGATTAAGCGGAAAATTTAAAAATGCAAGATCTTGCCAGCCCAATTATCTAAAAATCCATTTTTGGCGTTAAGAAAATATATCCCCAATATGCAGGCCAGATAAATAACATTCAGGATTATTACCCGGTAAAGATCGTGGCGGATAACCTGGTATTCCCCGGCGTGGGACAGGGCGACAGAAGAATTCCCCATACTTTGCGCTACTTTCTTGTTCTTTTTGCTCATAAAAATAATATGATATGGATATATGGATTAAATGATGATACTAAAGTTAATACGGATATCAGGAATCAGTATATTAATATCTTATCCTAATCCGCATTTGAAAGCAAATGGCTTCAATGCTACAATACTTTCGCTATGGTTTTAAGCATATCCATTATCGCCATTATTTCAAGCGTTTTGGCCCTGGCCGGGGCCGCTTATTCCTGGTGGAACACCCGGTCCTTAAATCGGCTCAAAACCTCCTTTTTCGCGGGAAAGAGCGGCGTAGACCTAGAGAATCTAATCTTCACTTTATACGAGGAGCTTAAAGGGCTGCGGGCCGAACATACGGTCCTGGAACGCGACCTGACACTGCTTCAGAACAAGCACGGCTTTTCCACGCAGAAAGTTGGACTGGTCCGGTTCAACCCGTTCGACGACGGGGGCGGAAATTTTAGCTTTACCCTGGCCTTACTGGATGCGCACGACACGGGAGTAGTCATTACTAGCATGCATGGCAGGCAACAGAGCCGGATCTACGCGAAAAAGATCCAGGCCGGCAAAAGCGAAACCGAACTGACCGAAGAGGAACAGCAGGCTATTTTAACCGCAAATCAAAAAACAAAAGCGCTTCAAGAATATTAATCAGTAAAGCAAAAAGGAAATTATATGGAAAAAATGCTTGAGGACAACATCAACGCGCCAGCCGAAACCGTAGTCGGCCCCAGCGTCAAAATCCAAGGCGATCTTAACTCGGAAGGCAACATCCGAATAGAAGGCCAGGTGACCGGCAAGGTCAAGACCAGCCAGAGCGTATTCGTAAACCAAGGAGCGAAGATCGCGGCCGATATACTCGCCGGCAATGCCGTAATAGGCGGCGATATCCAGGGAAACCTGAAAATAAGCGGTCAGCTGATATTGCAAAACACGGCCAAGGTTACGGGCGACATTTCCTGCTCAGTTCTGCGCGTAGAAGACGGCGCGCAATTCACGGGCAAATGCGCCATGAACGGCGATACCGGCCCGGTGGTCAGCACCAAGAAAGAAAAAGTCCCGCAGTTGGAAGCGGAAGAGTGAAAATAAGTCAAAACTCAAAGGTCAAAAGTCAAAACTTCAACCATTTTTGAATTTTGACTTGTAATTTTGACTTTTGGGTTTTAATTTTTGACTTTTTGTCGTGTATTACTATATCCTCGACCAACACAACCTGCCTATAGACAAGTTCGAGCGGCTGCAGACGGAACTGCAGGGGCTCTTGACGGAGTTTAAGATCTCTGGCGAATGCGCTCGCGTCACGCCTTTGCGTTCGGTCGCGGATCTGGTGGACACGGCCAGCCAGCGCGGCGCCAAGACGCTCGTGGCTTGCGGCAGCGACGACACGTTCAACCTGATGCTCGCGGCCTTGCGGGGCCGGGATTTCACTTTGGGCTTCATCCCGTTTGACGAGCAGTCTTACCTGGCAAAGATTTTAGGCGTGGACAACCTGTTCACCGGGGTCAAGACCGTGGCGGCCAGAAGGATAGAAAAAATTGACTTGGCGAGGATCGCGGGCAATTATTTCATCAGTTACCTGGAATTCGGGGTGATGAGCCAGGACCTGAAATCCGCCAATTGGCTGACTAGCCTAAAGCTTCTCTCCACGGAAACTAAGTCCTATACCATCAGGATAGATGACTCCTACAACGTAAACATAGACGCGTTAGGCGGCCTGGCCGTGAACATCCGCTCCACTTCCAGCAAAAATGAAACTATCGCCAATCCCACGGACGCGAGTTTGGACCTGCTGCTTTTGGAAAAACTAAACAAGGCAGACATCTTGCGCTATCGAAAAATAATCGCCATGGGCTGCCTGGAAGAAGTACCCAAAACCACAGTTATAAAATGTAAGAAAATGGAATTTTTAGAGCCGCGCGGCGCCAACCTGACCATGCTTGGCCGCGTGGTGGCCAAATTTCCAGCCACGGTAGAAATAATCCCGCAAAGATTAAGGATGATAGTCGGCAAGAACCGGACATTTTGATAAATAAACCATAAAATAAATATAACGAGACACCTTATTTTTCTTTTCTCGTCGTTCCCGCATGACTCTGCTCGTTCAGGTCAGCGGGATTTTCATTCCACCTATTTATTTCTTGTTGTTGTTGATTACAATAATTACTTATCAAATTATAAGTCTATTATCTTAAATACGGCGAAATTTTGAATTTTTGTCCGCAGGTAGCTTGCTTTTTTTTAAAAATTCCGGTATAATCAATGAGTTAACCAAAACCATCAACCTCTCCCGGCCTGACGGCCACCCTCCCCAAACTTGGGGAGGGAAATAAGGTAAACTATGAATCTATCCAGCCTCTCCAGCCAACTGAATATGTCCATCCAGGAACTCCGCGAGAAAGCGCGCGAGAGAGGCTTTTTCATTTCCCCCAAGGCCAATAAGATAGACAACTTCCTTGCCAAAAAGATAATGGACGCGTTCGGCGAAAAGAAAGAAGCGCCGCAAGCGGCCACGCAAGGCCCGAAAAAGGTCAAACTGCCTTCGTTTCTCAAGGTTCGCGACCTTGCCGACCTCCTGAAACTGCCGGTCACCGAACTCATCAAGGTTTTAATAAAGAACGGGGTCATGGCAACCATCAATGAGGAAGTGGATTTTGATACTGCGTCCATCGTGGCCCAGGACCTTGGCTTTGAGGTGGAAGAGCAGGCGGACCAGAACCAGGCGGAATTCGGCCTGGGTTTTTTGCAGGAAGTCCTGAAAGCTGAAAAAGAAGAGAATTTAAAGCCCCGTCCGCCCATAGTGACCATTATGGGACACGTTGACCACGGCAAGACCACTTTGCTGGACACCATCCGCAAGACCAAGGTCGCAGAAGGGGAGAGCGGCGGCATCACCCAGCACATCGGCGCTTACCGCGTAAAAAAGAACGAGCGTTGGATCACTTTTTTGGATACCCCGGGACACGAAGCGTTCACGGAAATGCGCGCCCGCGGCGCGAACGTCACCGACCTGATAGTGCTCGTGGTGGCCGCGGATGACGGCGTACGACCGCAGACTTTGGAAGTTATCAACCGCGCCAAGTTCACCAACACGCCGATGATCGTGGCCATTAATAAAATAGATAAGCCCGAAGCCAACGTGATGAAGGTCAAACAGGAACTGGCCGGACAGGGCGTACTGACCGAAGAGTGGGGCGGTAAGACCATCGCGGTAGAAATAAGCGCCAAGCAGGGAATAGGCATAGATAATCTTTTGGAAATGATACTTCTGACCGCGGAAGTGGAGAATTTTCGCGCCAACCCCGCGGGCAAGACCGTTGGGACCATAATAGAATCCCAGGTCCTGCCGGGCAAAGGCGCGACCGCTTCGGTGATAGTGCAGAATGGCTGCTTGCGGGTCGGCGACATCGTGGTCGCGGGCGCGGCTTTCGGCCGCATCCGGAGCCTAGAAGACGAAAAAGGGCGTCGGCTCAAGGAAGCCGGGCCGTCCGTCCCCGCGCAGATCTCCGGCTTTTCCGAAGTGCCGCAGGCCGGAGACATCTTGCAGACCACACAAACTTTAGACGAAGCGAAACAGATCGCCGCGATAGCGCAGCATAAGAATCGCAGCCACAAATTGGTGGCAAAACAGCAGCTTACGGGTGACGTGGAGAGCAAGACCTTGAACCTTATAATCAAAGCTGACGTCGCGGGATCCTTGGAAGCCATTAAACAATCCATCGCTAAACTTAAAAATGACGAGGTCAAGATAGACATTCTTAGCGACGGCGTGGGGGAAGTCAACGAATCTGACGTACTGATGGCCGCCAATTCCAAGGCCAGCGTCCTGGCGTTCCGCACCAAAATCAACCCAAAAGCTGTTGCCTTGGCAAAACAGAAGAACGTGATCATAGACTCTTACGATGTCATCTATTCTCTCGTGGAAGACGTAACTGACGCAGTCATAAAGATGTTCACTCCGGAACTGGAAAAGACCGTGTTCGGCCGGGCAAAAGTCCTGGCCATCTTCCGCACGGAGAAAGGCGAAATGATAGTCGGCGGCCGAGTGGAAGAAGGCGAACTGCGCAAAAAAGGGCAGGTCTCTATCTGGCGCAACGGCGTGGAACTCGGACGAGGCGAAATTGCGGAACTCCAGCAGAGCAAGGTCGCAGCCAAGACCGTAGCCAAGAATGAAGAATTTGGCATGAAGATCAAGTCTTCCGTAAAGATAAAGGAAGGAGATATTTTGGAAAACTTCGAGGAAAGTATTAAGAAAAAAACACTCTAATGAGATTCTCTGTTTCGCATCACCATTTACATGAAGTTTTGCCCCGACAGCCGGACATGGGCCGGAAAGACCTGGTGCGCGCCGTCAGAAACCTTTTCCGGGCAGATGACATCAAGAATTTCTATCATCGCTACCTGGATGAGCTTAAAAAAACCGGACAAGACCACCCAGAGGTCACTGCCAACAGCGATATCCAAAATATATTATTGGAGCTGGACGATCCAGACACGACACGCAGATGGCACAATGCCCTAAATGAAGAATTCAGGGAAGAAGAAACAACGAAGTGATCTATAAAGGAAGGGAGCACGGAAACTCGCCCCTTCAAGCCAGCAAACCGTCCTGGCCAGGGTAACCATGAAGTCAAAATTTGAAAGGCAAAATTCAAAACCTAAACTCAAATTGACAACCTTTGGGTTTTGACTTAAATTTTTGGCCTTTAAAATTTTGGCTTTTGATTTTACCCGATCTTGAAAAATCCGGCAAATCATCTATATTATCAAGCTAACCATATAATATTTATGAATCAGCAGAAAAAGGATACCAACCGCATCGCCAAGGTCAATTCACTGATAGAGCACGAACTCGGCCCCATCTTGCGTGAGTTTTTGGAAGGGGAGGAAGGTCTGGTGACCATCAGCCGCGTGGAGACCAGCCGGGATATGAAATGGGCTAAAGTTTGGATCTCAATTTTGGGCGGAGACGATGAAAAAATATTTAACCGTATCAACTCACATATTTACGAAATACAGGGTGAACTCAACAAAAGCTTTGCCACCAAAGTCATCCCGCGCCTGCAGTTTTTCCTGGACACCACGCCGCGCTATGTGGAACACGTTGATGAGTTAATAAAAAAAATACACGAAGAAGATGAACCTAAAACGCAAAAGTCAAAACGCAAAACTACAAGTCAAAACTCATAACTTGCGCCACCATGAAGTTTTGAGTTATCAGTTGAAGTTTTGACTTTTGATTTTTGACTTTTTATTTTATTTCACTAGATGGAAGAAAATTTTCTACAAGCAAAAAGAATCATAGAAGGCTCAAACCGCATTCTCCTTACTATGCACGAACGCATGGATGGGGACGACGGCGGTAGCGTGCTGGCTTTGACGCGTCATCTGGAAAAAGCGGGCAAAGACGTAACCCCCGTCATCAAGGGCGGCGTGCCGCCGTCTTTGTCGTTCCTTCCGGGTAGCCGCAAGATCAAAGATGACGTCCCGGCCGGAAAATACGACCTGCTGATAATATGCGGTTGTTCTACCAAAGACCGCTGCGGCCTGGAGAAAATCATCACGATGGATATCCCAACCCTGAACATTGACCATCACCCCGACAATACTCAATACGGCCAGGTCAACTTGGTAGATTCAAAAAAATCCGCCGTGGCCGAACTGGTCTTTGATTTCTTTCGCTTCAATAGATGGACGATAGATAAGGATATTGCCACCTGCTTGCTGACTGGTATAATTACGGACACAGGTTCTTTTATGCACAGCAATACTCAGGTCTCCACCCTGGATGCCGCGGCAGAGCTGATGCGCAAAGGCGCGCAAACCAGCGGTATCATCAGGCACGTGTTCGGCAACAAATCGCCGCAGGCCTTGCGGGCCTGGGGTCGGGCCATGGAAAATTCCTATTATGACGCTAAACACAAAATAATCTATTCCGTTATGACTCAGAAAGATCTGGAAGACCTCGGCAGTCTGCCCGCTGCCACCTTTGAGGGGTTCGTGGAGACTTTGAATACCGTGCCCGAAGCCAAATTCGCGATGTTCCTGCGACAGGAAGGGGATGTGATAAAAGGCAGCTTGCGCTCAGACCCGTTCAAGAATGTGGACGTTGCCAAAATAGCCAAGCTGTTCGGCGGCGGCGGCCATAAACTTGCGGCCGGCTTTTCCGTCATAGGAAAATTAGAGAAGGACAAGGATGGGAAGTGGAAAGTAAAATAAACTCGCCCACCGACCGGACACGAATTCATCCCTATTGAGATCTTTATCTTTTTGGCATAAAGGATAAAAATCCCAATGGAGACTGGAGGGTGCATGAATACTGATCAGGAACGAGTTCCTTGCTTTATCTTGAAATTGGCCTCTGTAATATCGAAGGTCAACAGGTTTTGGCATCTATTAAGGTTTCGTATCGGCTACTGGAGTTATGCCGATTTTCGCCGTTGGCGTTACGGTGTAATGAAACGCATATTTGGCGAAACCGAAGAAGACGAACCAAAATTCAGTCCTGAAGAAATAAGTTACATTAAAAGCCTCAGAGCGGCGATCGAGAGGCACGACAGAGAGAACTTCGTGCCGCAAGATGATTACATTACCCATGGATGCTTCCACCGTTATCAAAGGCTGCCGCCGGTCCGCCAGTAAGGGGACCGGCTTTTTTGTTTGCCGTCGTAAGCAGGAAAACCTCGAATCGTCTTCCTAGATCAGGCAAACTAGATTAGTCAAAATATCCTTAAATCCCTTTATTTATGAATAATGCCGTACAGTCCACGGAGTCTTCCGTATCCAATTCCCTGCAACAGCTTTACGACAAGGTCGCTGCGTTCGTCCCGCAATTAGTGGCCGCAATAATCATCCTGATAGTCGGCTGGATAATCGCGGTCCTATTGGGCAAGCTGGTGAAGAAGATCTTACAACTTATTAAGATAGACGATTTAGCCGACCGGCTCGGGATGAAAGACGTGAATCGCAAGGTCGGACGGCCTGTCACGATCTCTGGGATATTGGGATGGCTGGTCAAATGGTTCTTTTTGATTGTTACCTTCGTGGCCGCGGCAGAAGCGCTGGGATTGAACCAAGTCAGCCAGTTCATCTACAACGAGGTTATCCCATACTTCGGCAACGTCGTGCTGGCAGCGATCATCCTAGTCATCGGCTTTTTGGCCGCTAACTTCCTCCACGAAATAGTCCGCGACTCTTTAAGGACCGGCGGTTTCCGCGCGGCTGACACGGTCGCCACCCTGGCTAGATGGGCCTTGCTGATCTTTTCCTTTATTGCGGCTTTGTCCCAATTGAGGATCGCCCCCGACTTTATGAAGCTTTTGTTCGCGGCGATAGTTTTTATGCTAGCGCTGGCCGGCGGTTTGGCTTTCGGCCTCGGCGGCAGGGAACAAGCCCGGAATTTCCTGGAAGAGCTGCGGAACCGAAAAAAATGATCTTCTACAAAATACTAGAACTTTTACGAAATACGAAACTGGACCATCCCCTTTAGGATGGTTTTCGTATTTCGTTATATTAATATTTCGCAGAGATTATGTTTTTACTGCCCGCATTGCATCCGCTGAAAACACCAAACTTTTTATCAATCCGTCTATCTTTTTATCATAAGACCTATCTATCAACTGCCCTTCATTATTGAATGTCTCATCGACAGATCCGAACAAGACAGTCTCGCGGATAGCGAACATAGAAAACGCTTCCACCACCGGCCTTAACTGCTCTATTGCCCTTGCCCCGCCGGTAATTCCCGATGATACGCCAACCAATGCCACAGGCTTGTGATCAAATTCCGCGTATAGCCAGTCCAAAGCGTTCTTCAGCATACCCGGATATCCGTGATTATATTCTGGCGTAACAATGATGAACGCGTCAGCCGCGTTTGCAATCGCGCTCCATTTTTGCACGTTGGCATCCGGATACTTTTTATTCAAAGAAGCGGGCGGTGGATCGCTGTATACGAACGGCAAAGGCATTTCCTTAAAATCCACAAGCACGGACTCGTATCCCGCGTCTTTCAATTTTTGGTTGATGTATTGCGCGGGAAAGATGCTCTTCCTGTGGTTTCGCACTGAACCTAAAATAACGGGGATGTTCATAATGTCGGATATAAGATTTAAGATGTAAGATATGTTTTGATTTAATTTTATCCCTTTCTGCTATTTTAAGACAAACAAAGGCAATATATCCTTACAGCAACGAAAACCGCCCCGGCAGAATCGGGGCGGTCTTCATATATCTTAATTGGCCTTTGCCTTGGCTTCTTCAAAGGCCTGACTGAAAGCCTCCAACTGGTCGGGGAAGATAGTCAGGGAGCTGCGGTGTTTCTGATCTCCCTTAATCCAGCTTTCCGTGATTTGGATGAACTTGCTCTTCTTGCCGTTCTGGGCCTGCTTGACGTCAAAAAAATACATTTTACCGCCAGCCTTTAAAGGCTTGGAAAAGATCGCCTCTGTCATATGTTTGTTGATTACGTTTGGTGCTAAGGCTGTTTCGACCTTTATACGGCGCTTGGAGTGATGGTAGGGGAAGAGTAAACAGCCCTCCTGAACACATTATGAACGTTCGTTCACCTCTTGTCAAACCCAATAAATACAGGGAATTCTTGATAATCCCGTAAATTATCCACAAAAAAAACCCTTTTCAGGGGATATTGGTGCCCTCGGTGGGATTCGAACCCACAAGCCTTGCGGCACACGCACCTCAAGCGTGCACGTATTCCAGTTCCGTCACGAGGGCAAACCTAACGGTTGTTTCTGTCGAGAACTAATGAAGTATACACTTTTTTATATTTTCTTTCAAGTCTGGGAGCGTTAGGTGATTTATACATTTTCGTTATGACTTTTTGCGCTTCCGACTTTGCATATTTCAACTGGCATGCTCCGACTCTAAGGCTTAAGTTAAAATGTCCTTTGACCTTAAGCAATAAACGCAGCTTTTGCCGGATCCATTTTAAGTGTTCAAAACTGGCAGAAACAAAGACCAAATAATACATATAGCTAGATGCCCAGCGTTTGTCCCAATAAGCATAGAATGTCCCATCCCCATCAAAACTACCCCTTAAAAAATCAAAAAAATACTTATCCGGAATCTTCAGGGCCCCAAGGGTTTTTGATTTGCGAGGGGTCAAACCGATCGAAACTAAGAACCGATAAAAATTTACATCTCCAAATTGGACAAAATACGCGTAGTTGGTATTTACGAAACCGCTCCTTTTTTTTGATACTTTCACCGACAGACCCAGGCAACCCTTAAAAGTATTTATCAGCTGTGGATCCTTTGACACAAAAGCCAGGTGTCTGCCATCGTTATACAGGCAGCCGTCAGTTGCAATCAAACCTATAGCATATGCCAGTTTGGGCGACCAATTGGTTTTGATTTTATTGATCGGTTTCATTTACCCTCAAGGTCAAAGCGTATACCAATTATACCAAAACCTGCGAAAAAATTCAGAAGTAAAATACTGCAAATAACATAAAAAACGACCAATACGTAAGGAATCAACATATTAGCCGTTCTTTTTAATATCTGAAAGCCCTTAATCAAATACTAACCTCCCAGCAGGTAGTGCAGCAACGCCATGCGCATATAAAGGCCGTTGCGGGCCTGACGGAAATAAGCGGCGCGCGGATCCTTGTCCACGGCCAAGGCGATCTCATTTATGCGCGGCAAAGCGTGCATTATCACCGCGTCTTCCTTGGCTTCGCCCAACGCGGCAGTATCCAAGATATACGCGTCTTTGAGCTTCTCGTATTCTTCCTTGGACTCGAACCGCTCCTTCTGAACCCGCGTCATATATAAAACGTCGGCTTTCGGCAACACTGCCCGCATATCTTCCGACTCGTCGAAAAATACATTCCTTTCCTTCAAGAGGTCCTTATACTTCTGCGGCAAAGCCAGACGTTGCGGCGCGATAAAATGGAACCGGTTATTCGGATACAGCGACAGCAAGGTTAAAGTGGAGTGAATGGTCCGGCCATACAACAAGTCGCCGACCATGGCGATATCCAGATCTTCCAGACGCCCTTTTTCCTTCTTGATGGTATAAAGATCAAGCAAAGCCTGGGACGGATGCTGATTACCGCCGTCGCCCGCGTTAATCAAAGGGACCGGCGAGACCTTGGCCGCAACCTCCGCAGCGCCGTCCTGGGGATGACGCATCACGATGCAGTCCGCGTAACCGCTAACTATACGGATGGTATCTTCTAGAATTTCACCCTTGACCGTAGAGGAAGATATCTGCGCGTTCTCAGTGCCAATGACCTGGCCGCCAAGGCGCAGGGCCGCGGTCTCAAACGACAGCCGGGTCCGGGTGGACGGCTCAAAGAACATGCAGGCCACAATCTTTCCGGAGAGCGATTGCGGTAGGGAACCCCGCTGCAAACCTTTTTCCATTTCCCCAGCCAGGTCCAACAGCTCGTTCACCATCTGCCGGCTTGTGAACTGCTCAGTGCTCAAGACGCATTTTAATTTCATATGGCGACTCGAATGATCTGAATATCATCCAAATGATCCGAATTTCCTGATATCGCAACGTGCTGATTCATCAGCTACGTATTAGGAAAATCCCGATGCGGTTCGTCGTATTCAGATCGGTTAATTATTTTTATAAATTATCGCTGATATGAATACCTTTCATATATTCCTGCCAGGATTTAATTTCTAGATCTTCCAACTTATAGGTCGCCAAAGCTTTAACGAAGGCCCGGGCCAGCTGCAAGTCGGTGAAGAGGGGGATATTGCTGTCCACGGCGGCGCGGCGGATACGGAAACTGTCGGTTAGGTGTTCCTTGTGATGATCTTCCACATTCTCGTTATGCTCGCTCAAATTGATGACGAAGGCCACGTCCTTATTATGGATAACGTCTAAGACATCCGGCTTCTTGCCCTCGTAAAGCTTATTGACGAACTCGGTCTTCACGCCCTGCTGCTTTAAAAATTCGTAAGTGGAGCCGGTCGCGTAGACCTTATATCCCGCCTGGGCCAACAGCTTAGCCGATTCCAAGAACCGCTTCTTGTTCACCGGTCCACCTAACGAAACGAGCGCGCTCTTCTTGTCCGTCAACCCGCTACTGGCCAAAATGGACTTGAGCAGCGCTTCCTCCAGATTCCGTCCGAAACAGGCCACTTCGCCCGTGGACGACATCTCCACCTTCAGGACCGGATCCGCTCCGGCCAGACGCGAAAAGGAGAATTGCGGGGATTTTACTACCACATAGTCGGGATATTTCAGGCTAACGGGCTTACATCTGCCGTAGAACGCGTCCACGATCATCCGCGCGAAATTCGTGCCCGTGGCTTTACTTAATAACGGAAAAGTGCGGGACGCGCGCAAGTTTGTCTCTATCACGTAAACCTTGTTTTCTTTGACTAAAAATTGGATGTTAAACGGGCCGCTTATCTTCAAAGCCTGCGCCAGCTCAGCCGCGATCTTGAGGATCTCATGCTCCGTGGAGGAATAGACTTTCTGGGAAGGATAAACAATGGTGGCATCGCCGGAATGCACGCCCGCGTTCTCCACATGCTCGGCGATGGCGAAGATCATTATCTTCCCATCCTGCGCCACCGCGTCGAATTCTATTTCCTTCGCCCCGGTCATGAATTTGGATACCGTGACAGCGACGCGCGAATTCAGGCCTACCGCTTTTTGGATGAACGTCTCCAGCTCCTGGTCGTTAAAACACACGCTCATGGCGCTGCCCGAAAGTACGTAAGAAGGTCGCACCAGCACCGGGTAACCGACTTTCTTGGCGAATCCCTTGGCCTCATCCATATTAGCAAAACTGTTCCAGGCCGGCTGGGGAATATTAAGCTCATCGCAAAGCGCGGAAAACTTATTACGGTCCTCGGCGCGGTCAATGTCTTCCGCCCGCGTGCCCAAAATGGGCGCGTGATACTTGAGTAGATCCTGGGCCAGGTTGTTTGGCCGCTGCCCGCCCACGGAGATGACCACGCCACCCGCTTTTTCAAAATCCAAAATATCGGCTATGGTCTCAAAATTCAAGTCTTCAAAATACAGCCGGTCGGACATATCATAATCCGTGGACACGGTCTCAGGATTGCAATTGACGATAACGGAATCCTTGCCATAATCTTTCAAAGCCAAAGCGGTATTGACGCAAGACCAGTCGAATTCAACGGAAGAGCCGATGTGATACGGTCCCGACCCGAGCACCATCACCGCTTTCTTGCCGAGCGGCTTCACATCGTGATGTTCGCCATGATAGGTCAAATACAAATAGTTGGTCTTGGCAGGAACTTCGCCGGCCAAGGTGTCTATCTGAAACACGGAAGGCACGACGCCATACTTCTTGCGTAAAGCGCGAATTTCACTTTCGGTCTTTCCGGACAAAAATGCGATGCGCTTATCCGACAGGCCGACCTGCTTGTAACGGCACAAGCTGTCTCCATCCAACGTTTTCTTTTCCTTGAGCTCTTTTTCCGCATCCACGATATTCTTCAGGCGGCACAAGAACCACGGATCAATGCCAGTCAATTTATAGATATCGCTGATCTTCTTGCCGTGCGCCAAGGATTCGGCCAAAGCATAAACCCTCTTCGGCGTGGGGATCTCTAAAAATCTTTTGAGCAGGTCTTTGTTGCCGTTGAACCCGTTCTCCGTGATGCCCTGCACGTGGCCGTTGAGCATGCGCGTCGCCTTCTGCAGCGCCTCCTCAAAGCTGCGGCCAATAGCCATGACCTCGCCGACCGATTTCATAGCGCTGCCAATCTTCTCTTCCGCTCCCGAGAATTTCTCCAGGTCCCAACGCGGCACCTTTACCACCACGTAATCCAGCGCCGGCTCAAAGAAGCTCTGCGTGACCTTGGTCACGTGGTTGTGCACTTTGTTCATGGTCTTCCCTAACGCGAGCTTGGCCGCGACATAAGCCAAAGGATACCCGGTGGCCTTGGATGCCAAAGCCGAAGACCGCGACAGACGCGCGTTGACCTCAATGACGTAATAATCCAATCTGTTGTTTTTCGGATGCGGATTAAGCGCAAACTGCACATTGCACTCGCCGACTATCCCCAAAGATTTCACAATATTGACTGACACCTCGCGCAGGCCGTGGTATTCGTCGCTGGTCAAGGTCTGGCTCGGCGCCACCACAATGGAATCGCCGGTATGGATACCCAAGGGGTCCATATTCTCCATATTGCATACCGTAACACAGTTGCCTTCCTTGTCGCGGACCACCTCATATTCCACTTCCTTAAAATGATGCAAATATTTTTCCACCAGTACCTGGGGAGAGACGGCGAGCGCGCCTTCCACTATCTCATCAAAATTCTTCTGGTTATAAGCCACGCCGCTCTTTTGTCCGCCGAGCGCGTATGCCGCGCGCACCATGACGGGAAAACCAATACGCCTGGCGATCTTCTGCGCCTGTGGCAGGGTCGTGGCCGCTTCGCTGGGCGGGACCGCCACGCCGATCTTACGCAGATGGTCGGCGAACTTCTGCCGGTCCTCAGTCAGGACAATGGCCCCTATGGGCGTACCCAAGACCTTTACCCCGTATTTCTTCAGGATGCCCTTGTGATGGAGCTCCAAGCCGCAATTCAGCGCGGTCTGTCCGCCGAACGACAGCAATATCCCGTTCGGCTTTTCTTTGGCGATGACCCGTTCCACAAAATAAGGCGTGACTGGCAAAAAATAAATCTCATCGGCCAGCAGGGGAGAGGTCTGAATGGTGGCAATATTCGGGTTGACCAGAATGGTCTTGATACCTTCCTCCTTTAAGGCCTTCATTGCCTGCGAACCGGAATAGTCAAATTCGCCGGCCTCGCCGATCTTTAATGCTCCTGAACCTAGAACTAGGACTTTTTTCATAATATTGTGATGCTAATATACGAATCTTATACTAATTATGCGAGTGGGTTACGTTGAAAATTCGCATTTTCGCCAGATTCGCATCCTGTTCGCATATTGGCATCATATTCTCTTAATGAACTCGTCAAACAGCCAACTTGTATCCAGGGGGCCTGGACGCGCCTCGGGATGGAATTGCACGGACATAAACGGTAGTTTCTTGTGAATGATCCCTTCGTTGGTTTTGTCGTTTGCGTTATAAAACCACTCCTTAAACCCTTTGGGGACCTTTTTGACCGCAAAACCGTGATTCTGCGTGGTCAGGAAGCACATGTTCGTGCCCTTGAGCACGCACGGCTGGTTTTGGCCGCGATGCCCAAATTTGAGCTTGTAGGTATCACCGCCCGCGGCTAGGGCCAGGATTTGGTTGCCCAAACAGATGCCGAAGATTGGGATTTTTTTTACGAGCAATTGCTTCACTGTCTCAATGGTGGCAACTGCCTTTTTCGGATCGCCCGGCCCATTGGAGATTAATACCGCGTCAAATTTCAGCTTCTTTAAATTGTAATTCCACGGCACAACCACCACTTTTACGTTCCGCTTCACCAGTTCCCGCACGATGTTCCGCTTCACGCCACAGTCTATTACCACAATAGTCCTTTTGCCTTTACCTTCACGATAGGCCTTTTTCGTGGAGACCTTAGCGGGAAGATTCTCCAAGTTTGGGTCGACGAAATCAGTCGGCTTGCCGAACTCCATCTTCCCCAGCATTACGCCCTGCGCGCGCAGTTTCTGCGTCAGGCCCCTGGTATCCTTTATCTCCAAAGCCGGGATGTTCTGCCTCTTAAGCCACTGCGACAAGGTCTGTTTGCTTTGGTAATGCGATGGGGTATCAATGTAACTGGAAACTACCAGGCCCGACACCTGTATCTTGTCCGATTCCCAATACTTCTTTTCCGGCACGCCATAATTTCCCTGAAGCGGATAGGTCAAAACCAGTATCTGCCCCGCGTAAGAAGGGTCGGTTAGGCTTTCGGGATATCCGACCATACCCGTGGCAAACACCACTTCCCCTGCCATAGGCAGGTCCTTGCCGAAGCTCCTGCCTAAATATTCGCTGCCGTCTTTTAATATCAGCTTACCAATCATGTCAGATTTAGATTAAAGATTTAAGCCGCCTCCTCAGCGGCCCGCCGGAGAGGCGGGATTAAACAATATTTATCTGCCTTCGGTAGATTACCCTCTATCTGTTGATTTGCCTGCGGCAAATTCCTGAAAGTGGGTAAAAAAATAACCACCTTTTAGGTGATCATTTGGGAAACGAAACGATGAAATCGGAATTGGGAAACAGTGATCCTATCTTCTTTTTACGGACCTGATAACGGGTTTGCGATGTAAGTCGAATCATGCCCCTTTTCAATTATTCTTTAATACTCTGCCTCTTACAATAGCATACTTTACCCGCCCTGGGAAGACCTGACCCTCAAAGGGGGACCAACCACACTTGGTCTTAAGATTTTCCTTTTTCACAAGCCATTTTTCGCTAAAATCCAATATCGCCAGCGACCCCACATACCCTTCCTTTATTTCCCCAAATTTTTCCGTTCGGAAGTTATTCACAAATCGTCCTGGATTATGGCAACAGACCCGCGCGACCTCCTGAGGCGTAAAACCCTGCTCTTTAATGAGCCAGGCAACAAAAGCGCCATAGGTATCCAAGTGAGGAACACCGGAAACGCCATGTTCTTTTTCAGCGATGGCGTGCGGCGCGTGATCAGTTGCCAAAAAATCTATCTCGCCCTTGCGCAAAGCCTCAATGAGCGCCAAACGATCTTCGCGCTTGCGCAGCGGGGGATTCATCTGGAGCCACTTACGGTTTTCGTCCGTGAGCATGGTCTCGTCAAAATACAGATGGTGCGGCGTGACCTCGCAGGTCACATCCACGCCGCGCTGTTTCGCATCCTTGACCTTCCGCAATCCGTCCTTGAGCGAATAATGGCAAAGCTTACCGTGCAAATGATATTTTTCTATCAAGTATAACGCAAAGTCCGTTGCCACCATTTCCGCTTCAGCCGGCCGGCGCTTCTCATGGGTCGGCTCGCCACGATGCTTATCCAGGATTTCCGGATCCTCGCAATGGAAACTCACATATTGCCCTTCGTACCGTTGTATTGTTTCTTCCAGTTCCGCTTGCGACTTAAAGAACAGGTCGCCGATGGATGGCCCCATGAATGCCTTATATGGAACACCCGACGATAACGGGGCGGTCTTCGGCCCAACCCCAGCATAAAGCGTCACGTCAACCGCGGCCTTTTTGCAAAGCGCGGATTTTTCCGCGTAAGTCGCGTCATCCACGGGCGCGATTGGGTTGTTCGGCATATCGCAAAAATGCGTTACCCCGCCGTTAATGGCTGCCTCGGAGGCGCTCGTAAAGTCTTCCTTGTAATTTTGCTTGCCGCTTACGTCCTCCCGAGCATGCACGTGCAAGTCAATGAACCCTGGGAATACCAGACACTCCTCGCCACACTCAATGTCCGCCAAACCCTTGGCCGGAGAAACCTTCACTATAAGCCCCGTTCTTTCGTCTATCTCCACCCGCCCGAAAGATTCGTTATTATGATTGATGATTTTTCCTTCGATCGTAAGCATGGACTTACTTCAACAACTACCGATTAGTATTACTCCTTGCTACTAGCTACTTCCTGTACTGATTTATCTCATCCCTAAGCTTCCTCGCTTCTTCCGCGGGATCCTCGGAGAAGATCACAGCCCGCGCGGAATGGATGATAAGACCCTTTTTTTGGCTATCCAATCCCGCTTCCACCACAGCTTTCACGTCCCCACCCTGTGCGCCTATTCCCGGAACCAGAAATGTCATCCCCGGAACAACCCTCCTAATTGTCTTCATCTCTTGCGGATAAGTCGCGCCCACCACCAACATACAATTATGATTATAGTTCCATTCATCGCGGACTTTTTCGGCAACAACTTGCCACAGAGGCAGGCCACTGACCTGCACTACAAGATCCTGAAGCTCTCCCGCGCCAGGATTGGAAGTCCGACAAAGTATGATATTGCCTTTATCCGCGCGGTCCAAAAACGGCTTTAACGCCTCCCTGCCCAAATAAGGATGAAGTGTGGTCGCGTCAAAACCGAAATAGTCGAATAATTCTTCAACATAGCCGTTGTTGGTGTTGCCGATATCCGCGCGCTTGGCGTCGCAGATGGTAAAGATATCCGGGTATTTATCATGGACGTAGTCCATGCTCATCTTTAGCTCTTTGAGCCCCTGCTCGCCCCGTGCCTCGTAGAACGCGATATTAAATTTGAATGCCGCGACGGATTCCGCGGTCTGATCCATTATCCATTTATTGAATTCGAATTGCGGGCAGTCGCCGCTCTTAAACCGTTCCGGAACCTTTAAAAGATTACTGTCCAACCCCACGCATACCAAAGAATTTACCTTATCCACCCGTTGATTAAATTTATCTATTACCATAAATCCACCCATTAATAAAAAGCACTCTCGTGCTTTTTATTATATCATCATTTCCTTTGTTTGGCTTCCAAATATTTTTTGCCGTGCCCGACCGTCGTGTTTATCGGTATCCCTTCCTTGCACATGGGGCAGTCCGCTTCATCGTAAGCCGCGAACTTTCGGCTAGCCAAGGCGTAGACCGGAACGCCGAAGAACTGTTCATTGACCTGCTCAGGATTACGGTTGACCATAATCTCCACAGCCACCACTTCCGCGCCGGCCTCCCTGGCCGCGTCCACAACTTTCTTTACGCTGCCGCCGGTCGTAGTATTATCCTCCACCACCAACACTTTTTTGCCTTTGATGATCTTGTCGTAACCGCGCTTGAATTCATGGCCGCCCTCTACCGTCTTTTCCGAATATACTCCCAACACCTCTTTTCCTTTTATCTGTGATAGATAGTAAGCGATCCATTGCGACAGGATTATCCCGCCAAGCGCCGGCCCAATCACTACTTCAATATTAAACCCCTTCACTTGTTCCGCCATTATCCTGCAGACCTGCGAAGTCAACTCGGTATGGGGGTATAAAGCATCTTTATTCAAATATTCGGTCAAGTGCAACCCGGAAGTCCCAACGATATGGCTATCCTTTATATATCCGCCGACCGATTCCAAAATCTCTAAAATATCTTTCATTAAACAATCGTTAATTGTCAATTATTAATCGTTTGTTTTATTTCCTGTGCGAGTAGCGGGTTCCACATCGCGCCCGTGGCGGACATCACCGCGTCCGCGCCGGCATTTTTATATTCGTAATAATCGGCGGCCGACATCACCCCGCCCACGCCGATGATCGCAAATTTCATACCCAATTCGTCACGCAGAGCCTTCAGCCTCTTGGTCATTTCCAGCCCCGCCCATTTAACCGGCGCGCCGCAAATACCGGATCTCAGCCGCCACTCGCCGCCAGGAAGAGCCTGGTTTCCTTTTTCGTCGTAAACAGCGGAAGAAATAGTGTTGATTGCGGCAATACCGTCCACGATCTTGCCCAGACCATTGACCATAGACCGTAACTCTTCGTCGCTCTCAAAATAGGATACCTTAATAACCAGAGGGGTATTTCCGATCTCATTCTTAACAGCGTCCGCTATCCGTTGCGATTGCTTTATATCATAACACAATAATCTTTTAACCAAATTACCTTCGTTAGGACAACTGAAATTGGCTTCAATACCGTGAACCTTAGTTTCATTCATCAACCTGGCAACCGTGATCCAATCATTTATATAGTCCTTTTCGGTAAAATTTTCATCCCAACGCGTACCTTCTATCATGCCGCTGATAAACTTTCCTTCCCGCTGATTGGCCCACCTGACCGCATCCGCGACGTCGACTTGCCATACTTCCGGCGCAAAAGAAGGATTGCCGAATGAATTGGTGATGGCCAATGGTTCGGTAAAATCTTTTTTTATCACCAAACCCCTGGCGGCCGCGTCTAAGGTTAAGTCGCCACTCACCTTAACCGGCAAGACATTCGGCCAAGGGTTGCATTTTTTTGCGCGCGTGCGCACGGTCTTGTACACACAAATATCAAAACCTTTTTCCATGGCCGCCTTAATGAACTTACCGTTCACTAGCGGGCCAGCCGGGATACCAAACTTAGAGTATACTTTGCGCCCTAAAAATTCCTCTTTCGGTTTGCCTTCCTCAACGCAAACTTTCCCGTCCGCGAACGCGCCGAACGGTCCTTGCTCGTAATTTTCTTCGTATGTTTTGGCCGGATCGTAAAAGGGTTGTAACAACATTCAATAATTCTAATGTCCCGAATCATCCGCCAGCTGGCGGATCCGAATGCCCCAAATGATCCCTATATTCGGGTCATTCGGATTGCATTGTTCAGATAATTCGGATTATAACTGGTCGATTATGGACACCTTGGACACCGGCGACGCGATGGAATCGGAGACGAACACGATCTCACAAAGCGCGGTCAGCCGCTGCAAAGAGTCGTGCAGGAACAGTCCGTGAGTGGCCGCGCAGGCCAAGCCTTTTGCCCCGCCTTCCTTTAATTTTTCTATAGCCTTTATCATGGTGGAGCCAGTGCTGATCATATCGTCCAAAATAAGGACATTCTTTCCTTTCACGTCAGGCATACCTTCCAATTTCTCTATGTTGCGATAAGAGATGGTATTGTCCTTGTATTCCTGTCGCACTTTTTTCATTGACTGCCCGCCATGCTGCTTGACCAAATAATTCGCGCCCTGGTCCGGTCCGATTATCTCAAATCCTTCCCCGTTAAAGACCCGCTTGGCATAGGCAACAAGCGCCTTGCTCATGGATATGTTATAAATCTTCAGTCCGTTATATTCGCTGTCGCCTTCCGCGTCCAGGAAATGGCAGTCAAAGGTTACCAGCTTTTCGCAGCCCATCATTTTCATCATCTTGCAGATCACGTCCGCGCTCACCACCTCGCCTTCCAGCAATTTTTTGTGTTGACGAGCGTAAGGCAAGTACGGAGAAACCACAGTAACCTTGGCGCCTTCCTGCTTGAGCGCGTCAAGAATCAAAAAAAGCTCTATTAAAGAGTGGTTCTGGTGGGGGTATAAGCGGTGGAATAATGCAACTTCCTCACCCTTATAGCTGGAGATGCGGGGAATGTGCACGTGGCTGTCGCCGTCCGGGAACGTGCCGACTTCAATATTTGGGGTCAGCAGATCGCTAAAATTCGGCGAAACAAGCCTGATGGAGGGGAGTTGGAGCATTATTTTAATTTTGCTCGTTATGTATTGATGCTTCTTTCGGTTGTATGATAACAAATTTCGGAGGATTATGCTATAATCCTCTCTACGGAATATGGACTTCGCCTATCGGCGGTATGAATATACGGATAAGTAAATCCGTAGAGGTATATGAAAAGATTTACCCGCACAATAGAAGATTTTACCTGCGAGCATTGTGGCTTTAAGGTCAAAGGCACAGGCTACACCAACCATTGCCCCAAGTGTCTATGGAGCAAGCATGTGGACATTAACCCTGGAGATAGGGCCAACAATTGCGGGGGCATGATGAAGCCAACCCACTTGGAAATAGACCATGGGGAATACGTTATAACGCATATCTGCGAGAAATGCGGTTACGGCAAAAAGAATAAGGCAAGCAAAAACGACGATTTTGACAAATTGCTAGAATTAGCCAAAACCCTTGCATAATTTCACATTTTTGGGTATAATATCAAAGCTGGCAATGGACGATAGAGGGCGGTTAGCTCAGTTGGTTAGAGCGCCTCGTTTACACCGAGGAGGTCAAAGGTTCAAATCCTTTATCGCCCACCAGGAAAGTTAAAAGTTCGTAAAGTTCTTAAAGTTTATAAAGTTGGGGTTTATGACTTTATAGACTTTATAACTTTACAAACTTTATGAACTAAATATGCCGCGGTAGCTCATTGGTAGAGCGTCGCCCTGAAGAGGCGAGCGTAGTCAGTTCGATTCTGACCCGCGGCACCATATACCACTCGCTCCGCTCGGGTATATGGCGCAGCCATACACATGACAGTGCGAGTGGTATATGCAGTGTACCCGAGGCCTTTAGGCCGAGTGGTTCACTGCCACATGGCACAGCCACGAACAGTGTGTGTAAATAAGCGAGCGAATGGTACATACCCTGCATCGGAGCACAAAGTGCGACTGGTTCAGGGCCACCTCTGGAAAGATCCTTTAAATCTGGTATAATACCAATACTTATTTAAGCGGCTATGGTTCAATGGTAGAACTTCTCCTTGCCATGGAGAGGATACGGGTTCGATTCCCGTTAGCCGCTCCAATGTGAAAATTCAGCCCGAACAGGGCTGTTTTTTCTTTTTGTCCAAGATGAATTCACGGAGTTCTGATAATAGCTTTTGCAGGTCTTCGGCAACCAGTCCTTCTTTTAGAGTCAAAAACGGTTTTGCCAGTTGGATATAAAGGTTTTTATTGGTTAGAATAAAGTTCTAACCTAAGGCGGCTAAAATAGTGTATGGCGGAATGAGATAAAGGGTAATATAATTAAGGCAATTAAACGAGATTCTGATTTTTAATGGATCTAACCTTAAACCAAATGACTATGAAAAAATTATGGTTCGTTTTACCGGTCGTGCTTTTATTAGCGGCAAGTTGCAACAAGCCGCAACCTATTACCCAACAAAATCAGACCGGGCAGCAAAGTGCTACCCAAAACTCTTCTGCTACCGAGCCGGAGAGTCAAGAAACCACAAACATTAAAGTTGCAGTTATTGCACTTGGTAATAACGGTAAATTGGGGAAAAAAGTCGGTTGCGGTGATAGTGTGGTGTATTTGACCAAACAAGTTCCCGCCACTAAGCAACCCTTAAATGCTGCATTAAAACAACTTTTTGCTTTGGATAAAGCTACTATCCAAGATCCTGCCTATAACAAAGTTGATTTAAGTAATATCATTTACAACTGGCAACGCAGTTATCCTGACGGTAAAGTTGTTTTGCAATTTGAGCGTGCTACCATTGAGAACGGTGTAGCAAAAATCTATCTTACCGGCAGTATGGGGAGTATAGGTGGCGTCTGTGACGAACCGAGAATTCCAGCACAAATCGAAGAGACCGCCAAACAATTCCCTACCGTCAAATCGGTAGAAACTTACCTAAATGGCGATTATTTAAATTGGCAAGTGGTGTATTCGGGTATCGAATGGAAGACATACACCAATAAAAAATACGGTTTTCAATTTAGTTACCCTGCGAATTTAAAACTTAAAGAAAACTATCCGCAAGGCAGTATAGTTGGTTTGGAAAATAATACTCCTGGGGGTTTCAGTATTTCCGTGAGTGAGGTAGCGAACTTCCAAGAAATTGTTAATTCCAGGCAAAATGATGCGAATGCACAGGCAACAGTTAAATTAGCAGAAGAAAAATTGAACATTGAGCAGTTAAGAAATATATTAAATACCCGTATAATTGGAGACTTCTCTGGCGACCCTCCGTGGGGATATCATTTCGTGTATATTGAATTGCCTAATAGTGGCGGAAAAGGAATTGTGTTTGAAGCACGGACAGATAATGCCGATACCCCCAATATGGGGGCAAAGAAGTTGACCTAAACACTTTCAAAAACCTGCTAACGACCATTAAGTTCATTAAATAAGATTCCTAAAATTAGCCCCTTTTGCAGAATTTGCGAATTCAAGAGCCTTGAATTTCTCACCAAGAGAAATAAAGCTGAGTCCTGATGTTTATTGCTAAAGAGAGCTAAAAAACGCCTCACCCTTTATGGGTGGGGTATTTTTTAAGGCGCGAGGAATCAAACGGGTAGTTATTGGATATTTTACTGATTGATTTTTATATCAACTATAAAATGTTATAATTAAGCCATGGGATATCATTCCGGTTTTACTTTAATAGAATTGCTAGTAGTGATCTCCATCATCGGCTTGTTGGCCTCGGTGATACTGGTTTCCGTAAGCAAGGCCAGAGAGAATTCCCGGATTGCCAAAGCAAAGGATGATATGGACCAATTGCTCAAAGCCATGGAATTGGCGCAGTTGGAAACCGGCAAGGAGCTTCGGATCGTTACCGGCAGCACCTGCAGCGACTGTAACTGCCGCAACAGGGATATCCGCAACGTCCCAACCACTGACCCCTGTTACATAAGCTGGACCAACGTCGTAACCAGTATCAAAAACGCTATAAAAGATTCGGGTATCAGTGATTTTAACGCTCCCATGCGTGATCCCTGGGGCAGTCCTTACTGTCTTGATGAAAATGAAAGGGAGTCAAGCCCGACCAATTGCACGCCAGACAGCTTCCGTTCCGTTGGCCCAGACGGCCTGAGAGGCAATTCCGACGACATCAACCTCACTGTTCCTCTTAGTCGGCCTTGTCCATAACCCAGTCAAAAACCCCTGTTTTTAAAGGGGTTTTTGCTTATTTTTATCCTTCCCAATACAGCTTTAGAGCAAGAGCAAAAAGATATTACTCCTTTTAAATAAGAGGCATTTTGGCAAAAACCTCTTGAAAAAGACCCGAAAAAAGAGTATAATTATTTTATAGAGTGCTAAATGGCACTTTTTTGTTATCTTAGCCGTTTCCGCATTTTAAGGAATTTCACCCTTAAGCGAGAATCGGAAAAAAGGCCACTTTAAGCTCTTTTCCAACGAAAAGCCCGTTATTATCCAGAATTACTGGACAAACAACTGTTACTTTAATAGCAGTTTCGAGTCTACAATAGCGAGTTTCGTTGGGCGACTGACGTAAAACCACTCCACTTTTACCATTACACCCCTATCCGCTGAAGAGTGGAAAGGGAAAAAGGGGAAGGTTTACGGGTCAACAGTCGTTCTTTAACAGCAATACTTTTATTCCAGCTTCGTTTTCCAACGAAGCATGGGATAAAAGGGGGAGAAAGGAGTTTGATTTAAAGAATGAAAGCTCTTTTTACCCCGCAGTTTGCCAAAGAGTTAGGGTTTATCTCCTTTATTTTCCTTATCACCCTACCTCTTATTTATCCGGAAGTCCTTTTGCCGCAGCTGGCTTTGGCTTCCGACGCGCAGACCGGGGAAAACCAGCCGCTAGTCTTTCAAATCAAAGACCCGACTCTAATACAAAATCTGCAAAATTCTTCTTTAAGCTACCAAGCGGTCGTTGAAAACGACCCGTTGGTCACAAAGCTAAGAGCTTACTTGGAAGAGCACAATTCGCCGTTAGCCCAGTACGCCGACCAGATTATCCTGCAGCCGCAATGGCAGCGGGCTCTGGCCATCTCCTGGGTGGAAAGCAATTTCGGGATTCATTGCGCCAACAATAACTGCAGCGGTATCGGCGTGGCCCCCGGACATCCGACTTGGCGCAAATACGAAACCAAGTTGGACTGGTTCAAAGATATGTGCCAGTTGCTGGAAAAGCCCATTTACAAAGAAAAGTACACTACCTTTGAAAAGATGAAAGGCATATACGTCTACCCAGGAAGCAATTCTTGGGTATACGGAGCTAAGACCAAATACGCGGAATTGATGGCTTTGACCAAGGAAGCGGAAGAAGAAAAGCTGGCCCAGTCCCAGACCTACCCGATAGCTACCGCATTAGGAACCATTGAATTGGCTGAACTGACCAAATAGATCGTAAAACCCCTGCCGAAAGGCAGGGGTTTTAGCTTAAAAACGATCTTTCCGCAAACAACATCTTTTTATAACAGCAGTAACTGTGCCATACACCCGAGCGAAGCGAGTGGTATATGGTGTATTTATACAACCACGCTCGAACCTATTTTAGCAAGAATTGCTGACCCGCCGCCAGCCGCCGCAAAGCGGCGGCCTGCCTCGCAGAAAAACTTTCTTTACAATTCTGATTTGCGCGCACTACCAAAAATTCTTCTAAAAAAGGAAAAGAAAGTTTTTCTGCTCGGCTCCGCGCTGACGCGCGGGCGGCGGGGTTCGCTCGGGTGCGGCGGAATTCCCTCATATCCCCCTTCCGCCGTACCTTCGCTAAAAAATTTTGAAAATCGCGTG
>Ga0078972_1005748_pt1 | contig 30899 bp, 20 predicted proteins | sample YelNatPaOPGAMG01_FD_67568 | JGI IMG/M metagenome (GOLD analysis project Ga0078972, IMG submission 67568) | Hot spring thermophilic microbial communities from Obsidian Pool, Yellowstone National Park, USA - OP-RAMG-01 (SPADES assembly) (version 2) | ecosystem: Environmental > Aquatic > Thermal...
TGGCGAAGTCGTGGATGCGGCGGTTGTGGGTAGCAATCGGACGTAATTTACTGAACCCGCCCGCATTCTCTGCCGGCATTTCGTAAAATGTGCCGTGTATGTTGAGCAGGTTGCGTTCGGTAACGACTTCCCGGCAGACACGGGCAGCGCCGAGAGGACCGTCTTTGTCAAATGCCGGGTCGCCTTTTGGAAGTCTCCAGCGTTTGCCGTTGGGTTCAACATAGAGAACAGAAGCAGCATCCACAGTAATGAGCGAAGGTGGTATTGCGACTGCTTTTGCAGTCCACGAAGCGCCTGCGGGGTCATTGGTTTTTATTAAACGCAGTTCGCCGTCGAGGTCGTAACAACCGAGCTCGCCTGCGGGATTGCGCGCAATGAAACGAAGCGTCTCGCCGCGGACGTAAAGTAGTCCGCCACTGATGTTTGTCTCGCCCGGTTTTGCAATGCCGTCGAATAACGGAGCTGCCGCAGCAACGCGGTTATCGTCTCCGCGGTAGTGGAAGAAGGCAGTAACTTTTGACGCATCGCGGTTGACTGCAAGACGCACCCACGCGCCGGATTCGGTTGGGGCAAATTCAATCCATTTGTTTCCGCGTGGCGCAACGGTTATCTCGCGCAGTTTTGTCCAGTTGCCATTGCCGCGGACGTCAACCTCGAGTGTAAAGACGACCGGTTTGGCTGTATTATGCGAAAGGATGAGTGAGCGTTTCGAAAAGCCCGAAAACAGGAATGGTTCACTGCGCGAACCGGCTTTTACATCGTCGTTGAGCCAGACCGCACCGCGTCCGAGCAGCGGACCTAACCGGTCGAGTTGCGGCGGGTCAACAAACCACAGGTTTGACTGCGATTTTCCGGGGGCTGCAAGGTCGCCTTTTAGCGGATGTTTATTGAGGAACTCGCTTTTGGCGGTGTCATCGCATCCGAATACAATCTGGTCTCCCCAACGGCAAAAATCTGCGATGACTTTCAAGTAAGTGGAACGCGGCGAAATTCCAGCAGAGTTTGCGGCTGTAAAGGTCTTTGGGAACTTCCAGAAACAGCCGTGCATTGTCATCAGAAGCGTGCTTTCGCCAATATCGCGGATGCGTGGCCATTCGGTGTTCCAGCCGTGGGCGCCGTCGTAGCAGTGCGACGCCTTGGGCAATCTGAACGAGTGCCATTTTCCGCCATCAAGGAGCATCAGGATAAGTGAACGGTGGTCCCAACCAATAGACCAAATCGGGTCTGTGGCGGGATTCTGGTTTCCATAGATGCCGCCCGGTCCGGTAACCTCGGTGAACTGGTTGCGGCGGACAATTGTCCATTCCGGCGCCTTGCCGTCCCACTGTGCGAGCACACCCGATGGAATGTCCGGGCGTCGCTGCGCTTCTGCACCATGCTCCCCGTTGTTGGCATACACAAGCAGTCCTTGTCCGGAATAAAAACCTTTTCCGTGGTAACCTGGCAGGTTTGCAAAACGCGGATTTTTGTCAGCCTGACGTTTCCAGCGGGAGTTCTGGTTGAGTTGTTCATCCGTCCATAATTCGGTAACTTCAAGTGTCTTTATGTCCACTTCGTAAATCCCTTCTTCCATAGTGGCGTAATAAATTTTGTTTGCGGGGTCAAATAGATGACGGGCGTTTCCGGTGAGGCGACCGAACATTTTTGTATATGGAATTACACGCACTGTGCGGTCGGCGCCGATAACGTAAGGTCCAATAAAAAGTTGATGCGATTCGCGGTGAATCATACGGTTTGCCGGGGTGCCACCGATACTTTCCGGACGGATGATCTGCGTAAGGTCAGGTGTGATTTCATAGAGTTTGTCTGACGAACCTATTGGTTCATGCGGCGCATATGTAACCAGCCAGAGCCTGTCTGCCCACGGCACCACTGCGCCAATGCCGCATTCGCCTGATTCATTGAATACTGCCAGATGCGGATAGATTCCAGAGATCTGTCGGGCTTTCCCTTCGCGACGGGGTTGACCCGTTGCGGATTTAAGGTATTTGTTAAGAAAATCCCGGGTCAATTCGGGGACTTTGGGGTCTCTGAAACCGCCATGTCCGCCCCCTTTGACGGTATAAAAGATCACCGGAACGCCGGCCTTTTTGAGAGCGGCTTCGAGTAATTCGCTCTGGTGATGCGGGACGAGCGGGTCGCTGTCGCCATGAACAATCAGGAACGGCGGGTCGTCTGGCGTGACGTAGGTGATTGGATTTGCCTTTGCGACCTTATCCTTGTTTTCCTGAAGTGGTCCACCTATCAGCTGAGATTCCGGAGAGTCCGGCGTGTTATGCACCATTCCATCCGACAGACGGTGGTCGTCCATTTGCAGAAAATCGGTCGGTCCAAAGTAATCCACCACTGCCTGAACGCGGCTCGACTGATCGAGGTTTTCCCCGACATCAAATTCTTTCACATCTCCGGTTGTTCCGAGCATAGCAACGAGATGACCACCGGCGGAAGGTCCCCATGCGGCAAAGCGGTTCGGGTCAAGGCGAAACCGGGCGGCATTTGCCCGCAGCCATCGCACTGCTGCCTTGCAGTCTTCTATCTGAGCGGGGAACTTTGCGTGTTGACTCAGACGATAGTTGATCGATGCCACAGCGTAGCCCAGAGATAGATATTCAGTTGGAACGCCTTGTTCTTTGCTGCCCATACGGAATGCGCCGCCGTGGATGTAGATAATCAGAGGCAGATTCGTGCCTTCTTTTGGCAGATACAAATCAAGTTTTTGCCGCTCGTGACCATTGGACACATAAGCAAGGTCGCGATGCACAATTGCGTCTTCAGGCAGAACCGGTGTTCTTAGTTCGGCAGGCTGAGCCAGTAATTTTGTCAAAAAAACTGGCAGGCAGACCAACATCAAAAATTTCCGTATTTTCATATTCACTTAATTGCCAATGTTACAAAATAAGCAAAAAGATTTTCAACATCATAAACATTTTGTTTGTTAATCCTGCTAAACCCAACAAACTAAAATGAAAAACCATGAAGATCCTGCAAATAATTGAGGCTGGGCTGTGGCAAAATTCGTTTTTCACGCGCCTGAGTTCCTTTCCATTTAGATAGAAGACCAGTTCCTTTTCGTTCCACTCAAGCCCGTTGACTTGGAATTCATCAGCAAAGTTTTTCCCGCTGAAGATAAATCTGCGGGGTGAAGTTGGATGTGTGGGCTTATCGTTGACGATTTTGGTGTGTCGGAATGGTTGTGGATGTTATTGTTGACCTTGTTTGGGAAATGCCCCTCGTTGAAGTCAATTTCGAAGAATTTACCTCTTTTAATTTTTTTTGCGGATGTCGGCATCAACCAAAAAGAATTATTCAGACCATCCGCAGCGGCGTACCGGTAGCGACACTCAAAGTAGCTGTATTGGAACATCTCTCGCGTCCAGATGCTGCCGGCTGTCCAATCCTGTCCGCCGTTTTTTTCCTTCCGGGCGACAAGCTGCAACAGGCCGTTGGTGACTGTCACGTTTTCGCGCCAGCGACTGCACAGGATGTGGCCGCTGGGGCCATTTTGCGAGATCCACCTTTGGTCTAAGTCCTTGTCAGAGCCATTGAATTCACCGCTCCTGATTAATTCCCACTTGTCAGTGCCGCCGGGCAACAAAGGTTGCGATGCCGGATTCTGGTGCTGTGCCAGGGCGAGGCACGAGGCGATGATGAACAGCAGGAAAAATATTGGTCTCATAGATTCAAGATTTTACCGGACTTTCAGACAATGCAACCGATCATTTTGTAGCCTTCAGCGGAATCTGGATACTGAAACTGCCATCGCGGTCTTTTGTTTCTGCGGCTGCGCAAATCAGCGCAATGGGGATTCCGTTTTCAAAGAGTATCTGGGGGCGTTCCAGCGCAGTGAGTTTCTGTTTTCTGCCATCTGCCCAGGTAATCTCAGGCACAGCAACGAGCGGATTTTTTGCCATTTTCCAGTTAATGCCGTCAGTTGACTCCCAGAGCGCCAGCGAATAACCGCGTTTTGTGAAATAACCGGCATTATCCTTGACCACAGCCCAGTAACGATCTGCACCGCGCCAGACAAAGGGGTCTTCCGCTGCAAACATAACACCCTCTGCGTCAAAGACCGTTCCCGGAAGTTTTTTGAACGGTCCGGTCGCGCTATCAGCGGTTGCGACAAGGTGCACAACAGGTCCACCGAACGGGAGTGGTCGTTTTAATCCCACAGCCTTATAAATCATCAGAACCCCACCGTCGGGTCGTTGTGTTACCGAAGGGTTTGTAACCACAAGTGCATCCGGGGCGTTTGTGTCGGTGCTGACGTCAATCACTGGTTTATCGAAACGTTGCCATGGGCCGAAAGGAGAATCTGCGACAGCCACACCGATTCGCTGGTGGTTGCGGTGTGTCCAGTTCAACGAACTGCCAACCAGTCCGTCACCATAATTGCCCATATAGTAAAGATAATATTTGCCGCGGATGCGGATAACTGTCGGGTTGTGTGTGCAGGAGCCGTCCCAGAAATTCGTCCCCCGAGCGGGCAACACGATATCGTGATGTTTCCACGGACCGAATGGCGAGTCGCTGATTGCATGGGCGACCTCCGAATGCGTTACCCAGGCGAGGTGTCCAAGTTTTCGCGGCCATCGGGAGTAGAACATATGGTATTTGCCGTCGTCGCCCTTTATCACAGAACCGCACCAGATGTTAAATTCCGGATCAGAAAATTTTGCTGTCAGCGGCATCGGCTGGAGCATTGCGTAAAAATTGTAATCCCCGTCGGTTTTGTCGACAGTTGAGTATGAATCAGCGCTGTAGACATGGTCCGCAGCCACAACCGAAACAGTTACAGCCGCTAACGCCGCCATAAAATAAGCTTTAATTTTCACAGGTGCTACTTATATGAAAAATCGTCTGCGTATTTCAAGATCGTTAAGATGTTTGAATACTTTGCAAATTTTGGTGAATTATTTATATACATGCTAAGAGTAAAATAGGGGTTAAACTATTTCTTGATTGAGGAGAGGGAGGGTGGAGGTTTATTTTCCTTACCAGATATCGTTTGTGGCTATTAACATTGAATTCCTTCTGAATTCTCAAGTGGATGGTCAGATAATCCCATGATCCTGTTTAGTACGTCGTAGAAAGCGTTACACCGTTAAACGTGTATTTCAAGCTTTTTCCATTTTCGGGCAGAAAAGCATACTATGAAATCAGTAAACAATGTAGATTTTTCTAAGAGATTGAGGATTAGGATTTTTTTTCGGACTAATCTAATTCAAATAAATCAACTCTTTTTAGATCAGCGCAATAAAGATTAAATTTCCTTAAAGACAACACGCAGTTCATGTTTATTGGTTTTTTCTGGTTGAGGCGCGGGGACAGGCAAGAGAATAAAATTTTCAGTTATAACGGGTTGAAGTTCAGAACCTTCAATTATCTGGACCCTTTTTAATCGTTTTGGCAGGAACTGGAAAATTGGACGTCCCCCGCGCTGGGAACCGTTTGGGTCAATGAGTTGGAAACTATTTTTACTTTTTAACAACTGAATTGTGAAGGTGTAAGTCCCGTTTTGGAAAACAAGATTTTGTTCCCAACCCGATTTAGCAGGCTTGACCCGCGCTTCAAATGCTGGGTCGCCGTAGAACGCGACGACATCGCGGTCGAAAAGGTGGCCTTTTGAATCCGGATTTTTTTGCAAGCACCATATAAGAGCCTGTTGGTTCGCAAAGAATGCTTCTGATAAAGTGAATCTTCCCGGCTGCTCAACAAAATAATCCAGCACACCCCAGCCCATATATCCAAACCAGGTTGGGACAGTATACCCAATCATTTGCACAACGCCGGCGGAGTTCATCCATGCGAGCGCTATTGCGTTTGAGCCATCGATATGTCCCATTAAACAGTTCCCGACCGGCAGATAAACACGCTGACGCGAAGAATGGATTGGATATTTGTTGCCGTTCAGGTCAATCCCGTAAAGTGAACCGGCTTCGGACTTGAATAATCCGTTTTTGTAAGCATAACCGATTTGCCAGTCTCTTTCTGTTGCGTGACCTGAAGTAACAAACATATCAGCGTTACCGTTTAGCTCATCAATGAGCAGTTTTGTGGTATCAACAGGGACTTCGATTTGACGTGGAGATTCGCCCGGTTTTTTCTCCATGGCAAACCCTGCTTTTACTTCGCTGTACCAGATGCCTTCAGTAAAATATTCAAGAGGCACAGAAGTCGCAGCGACAACGCGATTGATTATTAATGGTTGATTTGCTGATGCGATTTCTTTTGCATTTTTCGCGTCATACCCTGTAACGATTCCCCAAATGGTATCTCCATAGGGGTCGTCATCTAACATGCGAGTGAGGCGGTTAACTTTTATAACAAATTCCCTGTCAGTTTCTGCAGGAGTTGCGACAAACGCGGTAAAAGTTGGCGCATATAATGATAGATCCGGAATAATTTCATCGACCGAGTTTGTATAAATAAAAACAGTTCCATTGTGTTTATTTTTTAAAATTGAAACCACATCGTTCCACGATTTATCCTGAAATGTTTTTTGGCTTACGACGATTGCGTAAGAAGATTCCGCATCTGCACAAAAAAACGATGCCAACCAAAAAACAGTTATAAAGAATAAATTTTTCATAAGGTTATTTTTAATTTTAATGAAGAGATTGTCAACCCACGCAGTTATTATTGGCAACAGCAAGCTGAGAATTTGGAATTAATGAAAGAATAGAGGGCGTAAGTTTTTCCGGAAGTTAGTGTTTTATTGATTACATGTGGTTTAGCAAGTTCAGCTACAAATTTTCATAAACCCATGACTGAAATTGGATGTTGTTTTGCTGGCTTAGGTGCCTGCGTTGGTGGCACCCCCATAATTTGGTACAGCTAGTGCAGTGGTTAGATGGTCCGCGGGCTGGCCACAAAGAAGGTTGTGACTTACAGCCTTGTATCCTTTTTTGAATTGGTCTTGCATCTCTGGCCAGTGGCACGAACACCAGCTGCGCTGGCATATGTTTCAATGTTTTGTTCATTCAAGTAGTTTCGTAACCATAATAGGCTTGCTTCGCTGCAAAGGTTCTGGAGTGAAATGCTAATCAGGTCTATGGTCACGTGGTGATTGGTTCTCGATTGAGAAACAGCAAAGGCATTCATGGCTTAGATTTTAATAAGTATGGATTTGGCAACTGCTGAATGGTGGTGTTTGAGCATTGCTGCTATGCAGTGGGCCTGGCGGAAACTACCTCTTCGCACTCAAGGCACAGCCTGAAGCAAAAGGTCCAGTTTTCAGAGGCATTCAGGCTATTAGTCATATCGAGTATGTTCATGTCACGCATGGATTGGAGAGTCAAAAATGATTCATATATTTAGACAAAACCTCTAATCTCAAATATGTTATTCGGGTTTTTTCTTAGATCAATAACTATGCAAGTGGATTTAATAAGTTGGGATCAATTGAAACAGTTATGGATGAGTCTGATTTACGGCATAATGAGATAGGTGCTTGAAAGACCGCTGTTATTAATTCACTTGTAAGAATGTCTTTGGGCGGGCCATGAGCGACAATCTCGCCGTTGTTATTAAGTAGTACAATCAAATCTGTAAATAAGGGTGAAATAATAAGGTCATGACAGATTACAAAAATTGTATAACCTTCTTTTGTAAGGCTTCGGAGCAAAGAAAACAAAGCTAATTGATGAGATATGTCAAGATGACTTGCTGGCTCATCAAGAAGCAAGGTTTTGGCTTGTTGTGCTAAAGCCTGAGCGAGAATTACCTTTTGACGTTCACCTCCACTTAATTCATCGAAGGGCAAATCCACCAGGTGTGCGGCTCCTACTCGTTCGAGGCTCGTAAGTACAATGTCATAATCCTTTGTAGTGGAGATGCCAAAAATGTTTCTATGTGCATATCTGCCGAGCATGACCATTTGGAGCACAGAGAAGGGGATATTAATCGGAATTTGTTGAGGGACGACAGCAATACGTTTTGCAATTTCACCTGGTGGTAGTGCGTCTATTCTTTCGTCGTTATGTGAAACAGAACCTATTTGTGGTTTCAGTCCGCCGTTCAAGCATCGTAATAAGGTTGATTTACCGCTTCCATTTGGTCCGAATAACCCGGTAATACAATTATCCTTAATAACAAGGTTTATGTTTCTTAAAACCCATTTATTTTTACGATATGCAAATGACAGGTTTTTAACGATTAGACTCATGTGTATGTTTGGCTAATTTTTTTTTGCAAGATCCATAAAAAGATTGGTGCTCCAATTATTGCGGTAAATATTCCTACCGGGATTTCTGCTGGTGATGCTAATGTCCGTGCCAGGGTATCGGCAACAATAAGTAAAAAAGCACCACCCAGGGCAGATGCTGGTACGAGAAAGCGATTATCTGTTCCAATAATTAAGCGGGCTAAATGGGGAACAACAAGGCCTATAAACCCTATTACACCCGTTACACTGACTACCAACGATGTTGTAATAGCAATTATGGCAAGCAGGAGTTGTTGAAACTTTTTTACATTTAAACCCAGATTATGGGCTGGGCCTTCTCCGATCAAGGCAACATTCATTGATGGGGATAGAAATAGTAGGATTATAAGAACAAGAAAGGCTAAAAGCATTAAAATTGATGCGCTTGTCCAATTTGTGAGCCACAATCCTCCCATTAACCAGAACATGATTGATTGTAAACGCTCGCCAGATATGTATAACAATGCAGTCATGATAGACGAACATATCGAGCTGATTGCAATCCCGGCCAGCAACAATGAATAACCAAAGAAAATGCTTTTCCTGCTTAGAACAAAAATTATAGCAGTGGTTGTTAATCCGCTTAAGATGCTACAAAGGGGGACAAGTTCGAAAAAACCTAATGAGAGTTTATTTGAGACTAGCTGTGCGATGATTGCGCCAAGAGCAGCACCATTTGAAATGCCGATGACAGATGGAGTAGCTAATGGATTTTTGAACAATGTTTGAGTAGAAAGCCCGGCCAGTGCTAGAGCGCAACCGGATGATGCAGCAGAAATGAGCCTGGGTAGCCTGGACAAAAATATTATTCTACTTATTGAATCATCCAATGCCGTTCCTGATATTTTATCGATAATCCGGTTGGCAATGTCGGTGGCAGAGATTTTAACACTTCCGACCATAAGCCCTATTAGCAATGCTAAAAGCACTCCGAGGATAAGTCCAAAAATTACTAAGAATGTATGCGTTTTACGAAAATCATACATACTATGTTATTTCCTGAACGAAAAACCTGTCATCGGTTTTATTAAGATTAAGAGCTTGCTCGGGTGTTAAGTGCGACATATTTACATTTGTCAGATACGCACGGCAGGCAGATACAGCCTTTGCCATTTGTTCCGCTGATGGGCGCTGATATGGTTGCCCGGGTACTGGGATATAGCCCATGATGTGCAAAGGAATATCTGGAGAAAGTGATGAAATCCATTTGGCTATGGCATCGATTTCACTTAGGTCGATAAGCCCCGGAATAAAGACTACATTTGCTTTTAACTCGATACCCGTATAAAAGGCATCCTTAAAGTTATTAAAAATTAATTGTTTAGGCTTGCCTGTAAATGCCAGGTGAAGTTCAGGATCCCAGGCTTTTAGTCCTACATTTGCGCTATCGAGGTTTGAGAGATTTAATTTCCAGCCATTGCAATGTCCAAGCACAGTCTTGACGCCCAGGACGGTCTTGCCGAAATGAAGCAGTTTTTCCAGTTCAGGTGTTATTGTGGGTTCTCCCCCCATGAAATATAATGTTTTAAAGTTTACTTTCTTCAAAACAAGCATGATTTGCTCTGCATTTAGAAACCGTTTTGGCTTTGGAAAAACATGCCCTGGTCGACCATTTGCGCCGCTCCGGAGTTTATAACTACAGGTTGGGCATCTAAAAACACAACCATAGTTGTGAACTGTTACAAATTTGTATTTAGAGTTAAATGTTACGCGGTAAAATGACATATTAGAGCAAAGGCTAGATTTTTTTATTTGTATATTAGCTGATTCAGATATTTCACACTCTCAGAAATACCTGTGCCAGCCACTAAATAATACCTATCAATTACGTGGACCTTTTTATTTTTTATTGCTGATAATGTATTTAAACCGGTTCGTTTTGAGAATTGCTCAACGGTGCAAAAACCATCAAACAAGATTATCACCTGTGGGTCCTTTAAGATAAGTTGTTCAGATGATAAAAGAATGGGACCGCATGCATCTGATGCGATATTTTTCCCACCGGCAAGTTTGATTAAGTCATCCAGGTACGAATCCCTGCCATAGGTTTTGAAAGGAGTATAGAGCTCCATATAAACGGTTGGCTGATTTGTTTTTGCAATGAGATCATTTTCAAATGATTGAAGTTTTTGAGACACATCTTTAGCCAGTAATTCGCTTTTTCCACTTATGCCTAGAGACTTGCCAATAAACCGAATTAAATATGGAATATCTTTTGCCCTATTGCATTGTATTCTCAGGACAGGGACATTCAGGTCGGTCAATGCTTTTGCAATATCGTCTTGATACCACCAAACAAAGGCTAAGTCAATTTGACGGGCCATAATTTGCTCCAGGGAGATAGCGCTACCCTTTGCTAATACTGTGAGATTAGATGCACCGGGAACAATCCGACTGTATTCATCGATTCCAGAGATTCGTGGCGTTTCGCCTAACCTGATTATGATATCAGTTGATGAAGTCGTGAGACTTAGTATCCTTTCGGGATATTTAGGAATCTGAACATAGTTCCCTGTTACATCTGTTACTATCTGAAATTCGTCTAATCCAAAAGTAACAGGAACCAGAAATAGTAACAGACCATAAAAAATTAGTTGGATTGGCTGTTTCAAACACATAAATCATTGAACTTTCCTCAATCTAAAAAATTGTTGTTTGTTTGATGGTGGAAGAATAACAGTGTATTGCCCATCAATTACAACTGGAATATTTGTTACAGCACTCCATTGGCCTGAATCTACATTTGTTGTACACTCAAGTTGGAAGATCTCTTGTGTAAGCGGCCATTTAATGACTATATTTTGGCTGATATTGAGATTGGGTAATAGATCTGGTTCTGATCTGGTCACTTCCAGGATTGAAAACGACGGCCTTAATGAGCTCTCACCGGGAAAGGGAACACCATCGTTTGCAGATACAGTGAACTTCAATTCATTTGACTCCTGCAGAATCTTAGATACATCAAACGTGACAACATCAGGACCATAATCAAACCCGTCGATTGTTTTATCATGGCATGCGACGTCATCACCCCCAAGTTTGATTCCATTAAATAGAAGCCAGTCATTCTGTCCCTTATCCCCATATGTGTAAATTGCATGTAGCCTGGCCGATATCAAATAGTTAGTGTTTATGTTGTTGATCTGAATTTGGCGGGACGCAGTTTTACCAGAAGTCGTATTAGTATAGATGTCACCAGTCCCTTCAATAAGTACGTATTGAAAATAATTGGATAACGCTGCCTTCTGGTAAATAGCACACAAAGTGATTTGTTGAATTCGACCATCAAAATTGTCATCTGTATCCACGATGAGCTCTATCAAATTCGTTGAGTTGTCAGAATGAAACAAATTACCTGGTATTGGAACCGAAACCAGCCATACTCCATACCCGCTACCATATACATTTGGTTTAGTTGATGTAAAATATGGGTTTACATCATTTGTTCCGCCGAAAATTAAAGGGTTCATATTAGGCACATCTGAGCCATTAACCCGCGCCTGGAGTTTGCATGTGTAATTAGCTGTTCCTCCCCATAATGTAAGAAGCAATCTTGCTGATGCTATAGAGTCGCACATTGGTAAGTTGAAGTTTGTTGATAATATAAACGGTTTAGATGGAGTTATATTATTAAGCCAGGTCGTTTTAGTTTCTAAATACAGCTCAGCATTTGCCAGAGTATTGTTTTCAATAGCTTGCATACCAACTCCATATTGAGACCACCCGCCATAGACAATGTTGCCAGGGGCAAGCTCGAATAGTAACGCTAAAGTAAAACTTATTAACGTGTGTCTTGCTGATTTTTGGTGGTTAAACAATTTTATAATATTGATCATACAATCTCCAATGCTTATTATAGTTTCATTATTTGTTTTCATTTGGAAACATCCCATTCTATTTGTTGTGTTTTAGTTTTAGCTTCTGTGTGTCCATCACAAAAGGCTGCTACGAAGCTCTTCTTTAAATGTCGATAGTCGACATCTGTTACAGGTTCTTTGAATACACTACCGCCGCCGCAGTAATATTTACCAGGGGTGCAGTCGGCAAATATTATAACTCCAGACGGCCGTAATACGGTTTGGGCTTTTACCCCATACCAAAAGCATTTTTCTTGATCAGAAAACCGAAACACGTTATATCCGTAGCTTAAAAAAATCTCTGGATCCCACACGACCGATAATTTCTTTTTGTCAGATGGACATATATAAACATTTGATTTTTTGCTGACATAGGGCTTTATTAAGTCCATCCATCTCTTAGTAGAATCCACCCATGCTGGTGGATATGATCCATTCTCATCGACATAGATTAGAGTAGCAATACCAATTTGTCTCAGATTACTTAGACAGCCGGATCTTTTCGCGAGTTCCTTCCCTTTGACCGACGCGGCAATCGATAAACCAAATAATATGAACAAAATTCCAGAAACAACCAGCAATTCTATTAATGTAAAGCCTTCATTTCTTGCTTTGCCACTATAACATATGATTTTACCCGGCTGTCTCTTCATGATTTTAAATCTATTCAATCTTCATTTATGATATTACCAAAACCGAAAATAATAATATCGGATTCATAGTATTACGCAAGTCATAAAAAGTATGAATTACCTATGTAAATCAATTACGCTTGTTACAGGGGGCTAACAGGGTGTTGATAAAGTCATTTTCTGAAAAAAACATTAAAAAAACCCCAATGTTTTCGAGGACCAGTTTTCCAAAAAAGGTATTTTTCAACAACCTGCCAGGGGAAAATAACATCTAAGTCGTGCGCATTAAAAGGTTAATTTTAGCTTTTAAATCATCGATGACTAATTAAAATCCTCCAGAGTCGTATATCATGAAACCAAGAAATGCTGTGAGTAAAATTGTGTTTAACTTATCAAAAGCTTTGCTGCTTTACTGCTTTATTGTAATGAGGAATCCTGGGCAAGATGCTCCGGCTCATTTATCATCGCCACCAGAGGGGGCGATTGGCTACCCGAACCGCGACGAAAATTTTGATGTTTTGCCCGGGTTTAAAACTCCGCCAGCCGGTTATGGCGAGGTAGCTTTTTACTGGTGGCTTGGCGACCCATTAACAAAAGAAAGGTTGTCCTGGCAAATTGAACAACTCGCTAAGTCAAAGGGCGTAATGGGTCTACAGATAAATTACGCCCACAGCGATCGCGGCGGAAAGTCGTATGGACTTACCTATCCAGGTCAGCCACCGTTATTTTCAAAAGAGTGGTGGGATCTGGTTGCGTGGTTCATTAAAACCGCAAAAACAAATAATATGTCAGTAAGTTTGAGCGACTACACTCTTGGCATTGGACAAGGTTGGATAATGGACGAAATATTAAAAGAAAACCCTGACCTTAACGGGTCAGTATTAAAATGCGAGACAAGAGATATTACTGGCAAGATTGAATGGTCCCTTCCCGAAAACAACCTTTATGTTTGTGCGTTCACACTTTCAACAAACAATGAAATCTTACCGGATTCAAAGATTGACTTGCAAACCTGTATTCGAGATCGAGTTCTTGTGTGGGACCCGCCGTCACAAACAAACAAATACCGAATAGCCGTTGTTTATTATCAGATTATCGTTCCTTCTCTTGACCCGATGAATCCAAAAAGCGGATCCATCTATGCCGATAGGTTCTTTGGTCAGTTTGAAAAACATTTCCCTGATGAATGCGGGAAAGGGCTGAATTTCTTTTTTTCAGACGAACTGGAATTTGGTGTGCGCGGGAAGTTGTGGACAAAACGGTTTGCCGGCGAATTCAAAAAGCGAAAAGGTTATGATATTATACCGCAACTGCCCTCTTTGTTTTTAAATACTGGCTCAACTGCGATAAAGACACGCCTTGATTACAGTGACGTAAAAGTAGCATTGACCGAAGAAGGATTTTTCAAGCCTGTTTTTGAATGGCACCAAAACCGCGGTATGATTTACGGCTGCGACCACGGGGGACGTGGGCGCGATGTGGTAGAATTTGGTGATTACTTTAGAACGCAGCGCTGGAATCAGGGACCTGGCTGCGATCAGCCAGGTTTAAGCCGCGACATAGTAAAAAACAAAGTGGCAAGCAGTATTGCTCATCTTTACCTGCGTCCACGGGTCTGGCTTGAAGGGTACTATGGAAGCGGCTGGGGGACAACTTCAGAACAAATAACCGACGCTACGTTTGCAAACTTTGCTCAGGGTCAAAACCTGCTCACCTTTCATGGTCTTTATTACTCTACCCATGGCGGCTGGTGGGAATGGGCTCCGCCGTGCAACCATTTTCGCCAACCGTACTGGGAACACATAGAGCCATTTATGAAATGCCTTCAGCGGCTCAGTTTTGTCTTGAGTCAGGGTTATCATAGATGCGACGTAGCCATTCTTTACCCTGTCGCCCCGATGGAGGCTGAACTTGATGGTAATTCAGCAGTCACCACTGCCTTCAATACGGCCCAAACACTTTATAAAAGCGGGATAGATTTTGATTTTATGGATTTTGAATCACTGAACCGTGCCGAAATCACCGGCAACCAATTGCAAGTAAGCGGCGAAGCTTACCGTGTCATCATCCTCCCTTCTATGCGCGCAATACGATACTCAAACCTTGAAAAAGCCCTGCGTTTTCACCGCGCCGGTGGTTTAGTCCTTGCTATTGGCTCACTACCGGAAGCAAGTGACCGAATAGGCTCAAACGACCCGCTCATTGCCAATATAAACTGCGAAATTTTCGGCTCCGGTTCCAACAGATTTGATTCCCCTCAGAGTCTAGTCAATTTCGTTTCTTCTGCTTTTAGCCGCGACTTCAATTTGCTTACACCGCAAACCAACGCAGTTAATTTCATTCACAGAAAAATCGGCAAACGCGATGTGTATATGATATACGGTGCCACAAAAGGCTCGTTATGTGAACTGCGCGCAATCGGTAACGTACAGTTATGGGATCCGTGGACGGGCGAAGTCACACCTTTGTCTGTCGTCTCGCAAAGCACCAATATTACACGAATACAACTTCCGCTGACCGAGAAAGAACCGCAATTGATTGTTTTTACTCCGGGTGAGCCGCAACTCAGAACTGAACGACAAATTCAGAAGGAGACCATAATACCGATCGAAGACAGCTGGGAGTTTGAACTCAAGCCCACAATGTTTAACCGTTTCGGTGATTACCGCATCCCTGCATTTGACGGCTACATTGGCGCAGAAGCCCGGCGTTTCCGTTATAAAGACGAAGATGAGTTCAATCCAGAATTCGCTAAACCGGACTTTGACGATTCTGACTGGCAGAAAATCACATATTCGTTTGGTTGCAAGTTCTACAAGCTTGGAGCCTTTTCTGATGATTCCGACACCACAGGACTTGAGTCGCAACTCGCAGAAATCTCTGCTATTGATCCGTACGAACCAGTTGAATTCAAAGGCAAATCTTACCGATGGAAGCCCGTTGAATTTTCGTGGCGTTGGGGTATAGAAAAAGACCCCGGTCATCAGGGATATCACGGTCTCAAAGGAATCGTTCACGACGAGCTGTTTGCTCTTGGCAAGCCTCGTCCTACGGCAACTGATACCATTTATGGCCCAGAGCCAGAAGGGACCAGATATTACCTCTGGACGACAATTTACTCTCCTGCATTGCAGAGAATGAATGCGTTCATTGCCACAGGCGCTATTAAACCATCGGCAATCTGGTTAAACAGTAAACAATATTCTCAACCGCTGCCGCAAGCTGTTTCTCTGAAACAGGGTGTGAACACTCTTTTAATCCGTTATGATAAACCCGGTCGCACCTTTATTGTCTTTAAAACAAAGCCTCATGATGATTCAGTAGAGCATCCATTTACAAAGAATGCCTGTTGGATTTGGTATCCGCAGGATAGCATAGCGGCAGCAGAACGATTTTTCCGAAAGGTTTTCACCCTGAAAAATCTTTCTGCAGCAACCTTGCGAGTTACCTGTGACAACGAATATTCAATCTGGTTGAATGGTGATCTTATCGGTTCAGGCAAAAAATGGGATATCATCGACGAATACGAAATCACAAAAAATCTTCGCCCCGGCAACAATGTGATTGCTATTAAGGCGCGGAACGAAGGTGACGCTGCAGGACTCATCGCCGAAATCCAATTTGATAATGGTAACAACCTGTCAACCGATTCATCCTGGCGTTGTTCAGCGACCGTAGAAAATGAAAAATGGTTAAACCTGGATTTTGATGACAGAAACTGGTCAGCCTCGCAGGAAATAGCCACGTTTGAAAACAGCCTTTGGTACAACCACATCCACGGACCACCAAAGTTGCAAAGGTCAGAAAAAGATAAGACTCTGCTTCCACAACCTACACTGGCATCAGGTTGGTATAACGACACCTCATTACTTCGGTTTGACGTTCGCCCCGCGACAAAAACGCCGGCAGGTTGGTACAGGTTTAGAGCGGCTCCCGGCTTGAAATCACTCCTCGTTACTTGCCTTGGTACGCCGAGAGTTTGGATTGATGGTGTGGAAGTCTCCGGGAATAAAGAGCCAGACAAGAATTGTGTCTGGCGATTTTCCTCGTCAATCCCAGTTAAACGGTCGCCTGTTGTGGCAATCAGAATTGAACAACAGCGCGGCGAATACGGTGGGTCTGCTATTTTAGAACCGATTATGCTGGAGTGTGAAAAAGGCACTATCGACGTTGGCGACTGGAGCCGCTACGACGGACTTGAATGCTATTCCGGCGGCGCCTGGTATCGGAAATCTGTATATTTAGAAAATGCGTCCGCCAGCCGTGTTATCCTTGACCTTGGCAAAGTCGTTGCTTCGGCGCAAGCCTTTGTAAACGGAACTAATGCAGGCATCAGAGTTTCGTCACCTTACCAGTTTGATATCACAAAATGGATCAAGCCCGGAAATAACAAAATTGAACTGCTAATCTATAACACGGCAGGGAACCATTATTCAACCATACCAACACGATATCGCGGAACAACTGAGTCTGGACTATTCGGACCTGTAACAATCCATTTCTTTGAATGACTGCATTTATTATTTATAGATTCAAAGTTTAAAAGGCCAACCAATAATAAGATAAGCTCCAGGAAGCTTGTTTCTCATCTTTTTGGAGCTGATATTTATAATGTCAGTGTGTCCATCTGTTTTAGCGTTCACCCATATGTCGTAATGGCAAGACGAACATGTTTAACTTTTGACACGTTTGGATTCAGGTCTCAAATCCATTTGTGTTGTGGTGCGTTATATGACACAGTCTCAAGCATGTTATCGAAAGATTTTGCAAAACACATAAAACACATTGGTTGATTTTTATTTTCCGGTAACCCTGTTTTGAGTTAAAGTTAGATTAAAATTATGACACCGATTGCTGGCAAAGTGAGAATTGGTGTTTGCAGACTACAGAAAACCTGTTTTGAACGCTTTCACGCTGCTGAAATTCAGCAGACATTTTATGACCCGCCTTCGCCACAGACTTTAGAAAAATGGAAAAACGCTGCACCGGAAAACTTTGGTTTTACACTCAAAGCATGGCAGGTTATAACCCACCAGGCGAGCAGCCCGACGTACCGCAGAATGCGAACCAAAATCCCGGGATCAGAACTCTCTGACCTCGGCGGTTTTAGACCGACAAAATGGGTCATGCTTGGTCTGGAAAAGACGCTCGAAGCCGCGGCTGTTTTGTCCGCAAAAGTCGTTGTATTTCAGTGCCCGTCGTCTTTTCTTCCCTCAAAAGAAAATATCGAAAACCTTTCGGAATTCATGCTCAGAGCCGTAGAGTTGAAAACAAGACTCGGAATCAATCCTCAATTTGCATGGGAGCCCCGAGGAAGTGCCTGGGACGATAAATTAATCCTTGATATTTGCTCAAGATTTAATCTGATCCACGCTGTGGATATATTCGAAAGGAAACCTGTTACTGATAAATATTTCTATTTCCGCCTCCATGGCGGACGTAAATACTCGCATATCTATACAGACGACGAACTCAAGTTATTAATAAAGGAATTCGGAAAATATGATTGCGGCTATTGCATGTTTAACAACATCAACATGTTCGAAGACGCATCGCGCCTTCTGCAAGCGCTTGAAGAAGACGCCTTAAAAAACAAATGACAACTTTGGTATCTGTAAAAAGTATATTTTTGGCAATTTTATACTCCTATCACCGCCCGGTATAATGCTACATCAATCCCTGTGTTTGGCAGATTTTTTTCATCAGCCCATTAATTATAGGACATGTTTCGCTGCATCCGAAAACGTGAGGGGCGTCTTCCATGATGTCTAAAATTTAGCGACAAATTTTAAAACCCCCATTGCTTTATATTCAAATACTTATGTTTGCGATGAGGATCACTTGAAAGGTTGGGGTGGAGTCCGACCCTCCAGAAATTATCTTTTAAATATTTTTAAATAAAAATTTAACCGTAACAATTTGGGAGATTTACACTTTTATTTATAAATTTGACGAATTTGGTTATTCGGTAAACAATTGTAGCAGATAGCATATGAATAAAAGTCGTATGAGCAACATTACCCGGAGAGAGTTTTTGAGCGTCGGGGCAATGGTGGCAGGTGCGATAGCAATACCATCCATTATCCCATCATCAGCGCTTGGTTTGAACGGAAGTGTTGCACCAAGCGAGAGGATTGTTATGGCTGGCATAGGGCTCGGCGGACGCGGTTCTTACGATATGAGCGTTATGATTGCCCAGAAAGACGTTCAGTGGGTGGCTGTCTGTGAGGTGGAAAAGGCGCGCCGGCAAGCGGCAAAGCAATATGTTGACGAAAAATACGGAAACAAAGACTGCGTTGAATACAGCGACTTACGTCAACTGCTTGCTGAGCGAACGGATGTGGACGCTGTTTTGATTGCAACCGGTGATCGCTGGCACGCGCTGGCATCTATCTGGGCAATGCGCGCAGGCAAAGATGTCTATTGCGAAAAACCAGCTTGTTTGACAATGGAGCAGGGGAGATTAGTTGTTGAAACCGCACGCCGTTATGGGCGCGTTTATCAGACCGGCGCCCAACGCCTGAGTGAGCCTCATCACGTTTATGCAATTGAGTTGGCCAGGTCTGGCCGACTCGGAAAAATTCATACTGTGTATGCCGATATCCGCTGGCGCGATGGAAACCGTCACGACTGGTTGCCAGCCGAGCCTGAACCACCAAAAGATGAACTTGATTGGGATTTGTTTATTGGCCCGTCTCTGTGGAGGCCTTTCAACCGCGGCTACCTCAATGGTGGATGGTATCATTTTTACGACTTTGCCACAGATGTTGCAATGTGGGGTGCTCACACGGTTGCCCAGGCGCTGGCAGGTATTGATATGACCAACGTTTCGTTCATAGAGTTTGAATATACCGGTCCTGATGCGACCATCGTTACCCACCTTTCTAACGGTATAAAACTTGTTCTTTACCGGAAAACTGGCTCTGTTTGGGAACCGTGTGAATATTGGCATGGCGCATGCGGGGAACGGTTCGATGGCACAGATGGCTGGGCGGCCGCCGCTGATGGTTATACAAGAACCGAGGTTTCATCGCCGTCACTTCTTGCAGATTATAGGCGATTGCTTTCAGAATATGCAGCTCGAACACAACGTCCGTTAAACCATGTCCGTGATTTTCTTGATTGCGTACGATCGCGCAGGCAGGCTGTGGCGGATCCGGATGTGATGTATCAATCAATGTGTATTTGCCTGGCGGCTGACATAGTCGGGCAATTGAAACGGAGCCTGAAATTTGACTTGCGAAAGATGGAATTTTTTGGAGACGAAGAGGCTAACCGTCTTCGTTTCCGCGCGATGCGTGCCCCGTATATTGCTTAATTCTGCAGTACAAACTGGCAAATGCTGAGCATATCAACCAGGACTCACAATTCATTTGTTTTTGTGTGATTTTTCGAGTCCGTTTATTTATAACAACTGCAGTATTCATTCAGAATTGAAGAATTAGCAGGCTGTTGAAAAAAGCCCTTTTCCAGGGCAGGTGAATTCTGATGATTTATATTTGTCTCCCCGGAGTTGATTGGAAGCCAGTATTTGTGATTTTTCCTCAACCCAATGAAGTTTCTTTTTAGACTCAAGTCTCTTTTCAGTGGTCAAATTCTAATCGGGATTTTTCAACAGCCTGTTAAGAATAAAACATAAAGATACTCTTGCACATCAAAGAGTGCATAATCCGAAAAGCCCAAAATCATCGAAAACATGGTTTTATGATGATAAAATAATTAATGAATTTAGAAAATTATGTCCTCAAATAACCCCAAGCAACGAGTTAACAGTAAATCATATCGAGGCGCTGGTGGATGAAATTCTGGAGGTATAAAAACAAAATCCACAGGCAGGCACCACCCGGTGGGAAAAAGAGATAGACCAACTGGTGTATAGGTTGTATCAATTAACCCCAGAGGAGACAGAGATAATCAAAGAAGGAAAATAATTTATGCCATACGCCCCGCAGGAACACCACCGCCGATCCATGCGGTTAAAAAATTACGATTACGCATCCTCGGGGTCGTATTTTGTAATCATGGTAACGCATGAACGGCAATGTTTGTTTGGCGCGATTGTGGATGGGGCAATGCGGTTGAATGAATGGGGTGAAATTATCGAACGTTGTTGGATGGAAATTCCACAACATTATCCGTACGTAATGTTGGACGCATTTGTAATCATGCCAAATCATGTACACGGGATTATTATTTTGAATGACAATAATATGTACACGATTGGGGCCGATATGGTAGGGGCTGATTGACCAGGCAAAAAATATCGATATACTATTGAGCATTGATATTATGCATTGGAAAATGAAAAAGATAGTGATAATTCAACCTTCTCACTACATATCAAAAACCGAGAAACGCGTTTTTAAAACAAAACGTCGTAATGTAGTGTCTCTAATTCTCCCATACCTTGCGTCCCTTGTTCCTGAGGGTTGGGAGGTTGAACTCATTGATGAACAGGTTCAGGAAATTGATTTTGATAAGAAGGTAGACGTCGTTGCTTTAACTGTATGGACTGTCAGTTCATTACGTGCGTATGATATAGCATCTGAGTTTAAAAAGCGCGGGGTTCCAGTTATTATCGGTGGTGCACATCCGTTTTTTTATCCTGAAGAAGCAGCGGAACATTGCGATGCAATAGCAATTGGCGAAGGTGAAAAACTTTTGCCACAAATTCTTTCGGACATAGAGGCGAAAAATTTAAGGAAAATATATAAAGCTGAGATGCTAACAGATTTGAGCGGTTTACCCTTGCCGCGGTATGAGAAGTTGAATCTTAAGTATTATGGCCCGTTCAGAACATTTGCGGTGCAAACCTCGCGGGGTTGTCCATTTAAATGCTCTTTTTGCAATGAACGGCTTTATCTGGGAGAAAAATATCGATGTCGACCGATTGAAGATGTTATTGAAGAGATTAAACATACTGGTTCGCGTCGGATTTTTTTTGCCGATACCAATTTTGGTGGAAGAAAAGATCGGGCCATGAAGCTAATGGAAGCGCTAATACCATTAAAAATCAGGTGGTCAACGCTGTGGTCATTGTACCTTTGTGAAGACAAGGAGTTTATGGATCTTGCACAACGGAGTGGCTTACTCCATGTAAACATAGGCATGGAGAGTATTCACCCAGAAACGATTAAGGAGATGAACAAGCAGCAAAACAAACCTACTCATTATGGAGAAATCTTAAAAGATTTGAATCGTCGTGGAATTAGTTATTCTTTGAATTTTATTTTTGGATGGGATAACGAATCAAAAGATGTCTTCGATACCACATTAAAATTTCTTGAAGAAAACAAAGTTCCAGTGGCCTATTTTAACATTCTTACTCCAGACAAAGGGACGCCGCTTTTAGAACGAATGCTGCGTGAGGGTCGCGTATTTAATTTTTCCGAAATAGGTAGATACCCTGGACAAATATGTTATTTTAAACCGACCTGGTGTGAACCAGCTGAACTTGAAGAATATATTCGCCGTATGTACCAACGTTTTTATAACTTCAGGTCGATGATAAAAAGGTTGCCATTGCCGCTAACTGTAAACGCGATTGCATCCTGGGTTGTAAACTTATCGCAAAGAAGAATGGCCAAAAGTGTTAACGGCGATAATAACTTTGACGTTTATTAATTTGGACATTTGATAGGGACTTCTAATAGAAAAAAGATTAGAATCTAATTCAAAAAATATCTACAGGATTATTATGTGTCTTTATGATTTCACCTGCGTGTGACTGCAGTTGTCCTGGCAACAGGTGCTTTGCAAGGCGTGTCAACTTCAAAGCATAAAAAATCTACAGCACTTGCGAATTAGGAATTTATCGGGTTGAGGTAGCGGTCAAGACAGGGCAGTTATAAGGCGTTTTTGCTCCCAAATATGGTAAATTGCAGATTTTCTCAAAAAATATTCTTCAGACTCATTGTTTTATTTGCGTTATTCAATAAGTACATTACCTAACTCATATGAATGCGACTTCTAAGTCCCACAATAGGCACTTCCTGAGCCATAAAGCTGCCATGGACAAGCTGGCTAAACTCGGCCCATTTGTGGAAGGTCACTTGAGTTCCTTCAAACGACCAGGTTGTTCCAAGACCGGCTGGCATTTGACATTCGAACAACTGTCGCTATGACTCAGCTCACATCTGGTGGCAGATTATCCTGCAGTTTCGGGTGCGTGTCGGTTCTCGCAACGCCTTCGTGCAAAGCCGCAACAGCGGTACTTCTCCCTGGAACCTGGTTGAGCTGTGCGGTCAGAAAATCGGCAGGGCTTTGGCCAGGACGGCAAAACCACATACACCTCTGTTCCTTGTCGTTATATGTTGCAGGCGTTAATTTTGGGCGCAGATGGCCATGCTTTTGCCTTTATGTATGAATCGGAGAATATGTACGATCCTGAAAGTGATAAAGAGGACTGCGGTTTGAAGGCTTTCATGCGATTAAGCCAGTGTATAAAAGTTGCCGTACAGTTTTCTTTTCGGGGTCATAATACGGAGTAATTTCATAAAAATACTCCATTCCGTTTATAATTTTTGGGTCTCATAAAAGTTTTAATAAAAACGCCTATTTTGGCACAATAAGAAGAAAGCCAAATTTAATGCAATCGTTTTGAATACAATAATTTACAGCAATTGTTTATCGGAGATGTGCCTGAAAGATGAAAAGTTCAGGACTTGACGGATTAAGATAAGATATTTTGCAAAAGTGACTAAGTGCTGTTTATAATCGCGCCTGATTGCTGCGTATATCATCTCCATGAGCAGAAATTGGATTATTATTTACTGCGGGCTTTGAAAAAATTCTGGGAAACATCACATTTATTCATTTCTTTAATTCTATAAATGTGAACATCCCATGGTTCGAACGAGTCTGAAAACTCGCCGTCTTTAATTTCTATTTTCCGGTTTTCTTTTAACACTTCAACGTCCGATGATTTAATCTCTTTTATTTTAAAAGTGGCCTTCGATTCGGTATTGCTCATTGAAATTGCAAAAACGTACAAGAAACGATCTTTTCGTTTAACCATGAATGCAACAGGTGCGTTTTCCGGTGAGTATTTAACCTCGACAGCGCCAGAAACAAATGGTGAGTTTAAGACCGGGGCAAGTTCATGGATTTGATGATTAATTTCCGAGACTGCATTTGCCATTTCTCTATCTGCAAGTAAGCCAGCCTCGATGAATTTGGGTTGCCATTGGTGGACAAAATAAATCAGTCCGCGCGAGCCGTGAATAATAGACATCCAGACCTCGCACCTGACTTCATGCGGGGTTGGTTTGCGGGTTGGATTATTTATCTGTGTGCATTCGATACAGTTCCACAAGATTTTTTCGTTTTTCGTCCAGTTTGCGAGTCTTTCTAATCCACGCGCTACAAACCAAAGATTGCCTGCAACTTCTGGAGATGAATGCGTGACGGGATAAATATCGAACGACACTATATCACATCCCTTGATGTATTCAGGATAATCTTCGGGATGATTCCGACGGACGCCTCTACCAATCCAATTATCCCATGCTACTCCTTGTCCTAAATTTAACAACACCGGACGCGATGGATCACACTGTCGGATCCGTCTATAATCCTGAATTATCTTCTCCGGTTTGACTGGCGGACCGTAACCGTTTTCCTGAGACAGTCTTTGTGCGTTGTCAGGTTCGTCATCGTGCATCCATCCGATAATTATCGAATCGTTGATATGTTTTAAGCCGACCTCATTTAGCTGGCATATAAGGTACATGCCGGCTTTTTTGAGGGCCGCAATTTGTTCTTCTGTTGGTCCGTTCCACAATCCCACGTATACGTTTATACCGATTTTCTTGTATTCCTCTGCGTGGGTCGGGTTTTGAAGCCAAACGCAAACAGGGAAGAAGGAATCGTTCGCAGGTGGACCGTGCATAAATTTTCCATATAGATTCTGTGCTATTGAATTATTTATCAGAATCAAAAACATAATCATGAAAAGCAAAGACAGGGGCCACCGTTTTAATTCGTGATTTGTTTTCATAAAATTATTAGAATATACTGAATACAAATAATTGTGTCTAAAACACGCTTCTGCAGTTACTATTATTTGAAAAACGACACTAATCAAGGCATTTATACTCAAGAACGCTGCGTCTAATCGATAGAACCCTTTTTGCTGCAGAATAAATATACTGTCATAAGAATTTAACAGGGCTAATAATTTTATATAGAAAGCTACATGCTTAATAAAATAAACCTGGAGACCAGCCTGAACATACAAAACAGACTAGAGCATGAATATGGTCAAACCGTGGGGAGGTAGTTATCCTAACTCTGTAGCGAGTGAGAGGATGAGTAGCCCGATTTTGTTTACAAAGTTTTCTGGTAAGCCGAGTTTTGTTGTTATAAGTTAGAAAACCGGGTTTGAGAGTGAAGCCAAGCTATGGGCAGTTGTTGCCATAATATGAATGCGCTGTTGTCGTCCAACGACAGATTTTGAGTCACATGATTCCTGAGCACGGATTGAGGGCCTGAAATTTTGTGAGGCTAAACACGACACCAATAACTGGAGAAGTTTTAAGCTTCAGCACAGTAACCTTTACTAATTTTAAAAAATAGCTATTTTGTTGATGTTATGAAAAATTTATTGGTTTTCGTTGGATTAGTATTTTCTGCGATAATATTAATATTAATAGGTGGTTGTACGGGTTATAACAGATTGGTCAAACTGGATCAATCGGTCCAGTCAGCATGGGCTCAGGTACAAAATAACTATCAGCGGCGAGCTGATCTTGTGCCAAACCTTGTGAAGACAGTTTCAGGAGCTGCTAATTTTGAACGCACTGTTTTGAATGAGGTAATTGATGCGCGGAGTCGTGTAGGACAAATTCAAATGCCAAATGCGCCTGATGATCCCGAAAAGATAAAGCAATTTGAAAGGACGCAGAATCAGCTATCTTCTGCATTATCCCGTTTACTTGTTGTTGTGGAGAGGTATCCGGAGTTAAAAGCCAATGAGAATTTCCGGGACTTGCAGGCGCAATTGGAGGGGACGGAGAACAGGATTGCTGTGGCACGTCGAGATTTCAATGAAGCTGTTCGTGCATATAATACTGCAATAAAGAGTGTGCCATGGGTTTTTATTGCCGGTGCTTTGGGGTTTCATCCGAAACCTTATTTTGAAGCCGTGCAAGGATCAGAAAAGCCACCAGAAGTTAATTTTGATTTTCAACCAAAACGTTAACTGCCATGAATTGGTGATGGCATTTGTCTCGCAGTGAATATGCGATGCTGCAGAAAATAAAAATAATGGATCTAAAATGATGTTTTTTCAAAATATGAAACGACCCATGGTTAAAGTTCATATGGCCATTATTTACTCATTTCTGATGATGCTATTGGTTGAAGTATTTTCTGCTCAAACATTGCCACCGCCACCAGTTAAGTTCATAGTTGACGATGCAAAGGTGTTAACTCCACAGCAGTTGTCAGAGATAAATGAGATTCTTGCAAATATTGAAAAGGAAACTTCCTGTCAGGTAGTTGTAGCGATTTATAATTCATTACCAGAAGGGGAAGTCCTTGAGGACTATGCCAACCGACTATTCAGGAGTTGGGGTATTGGCCAAAAACAAAAGAATAATGGAGTACTTCTTTTGATTTTTATAAATGACAGGAAACTCAGGATTGAGGTTGGTTACGGCTTGGAGGGTGTTATACCAGATGCAATTGCCAGGCGTATTATTGGTTCGGATATAGCACCATTTTTTAAGACCGGGGATTATGCGAGGGGTATTAAAAATGGGATCAGGTCTATTTCACTGGCCATAAAAGGGGAGTACAGACCAGAGAAGAATAATAGTGATAATAAAAAGGGACATACCACGGTCACAGCAATGGCTGTGGCTTTGTTTATATTAGTTTTGATTTGGTTCAATTTTATCACACGGATACATTATATTTATGCGCCGGGGGGCCGTATCCGAAGGTATGGTGGCTTTTATACAACTGGGAGTTGGGGTTCCATTGGTCGTAGTTCGGGGGGTTGGGGTGGTGGTTTTAGCGGTGGAGGGGGGAGCTCAGGTGGCGGTGGCGCTAGCGGTAGTTGGTAAAAATGTAAAGTGAATAGGAAATATTCCAGAATATTAACCAAAATGAGGCTATGAGGGTTCGCGAGTTCATAAAGCAAATAGACGAACAAAAAATTGTTAGTGCCATATCTGAGGCTGAAAAATCAACTTCGGGCGAGATTCGCGTCGTAATATCAAAGGCCAGAGTGCTGGACCCACTTGAATCGGCAAGGGCCGAATTTTTTAAACTTGGCATGGATAAGTGCCGGGATAGAAATGCTGTGTTAATTTTTATAGCACCGGCAGCACGTCAGTTTGCTGTTTGGGGCGATATATCTGTTCATGAGAAATGTGGAAATGATTTTTGGAGTGATATTGTCTGTCAGATGGGTTCATTATTGAAAGAGGGAAAATATACAGAAGCCATAGTTTTGGCTGTCAGGTTGGTGGGTGAAATTCTTAGAAAACATTTTCCTAAAAAACCGGACGATATTAATGAATTACCTGATGAAGTCGTTATACGTAAAGCGACGCAGGGTAATAAATAAAATTGATTGACTCTTTTAAATAGACTTTTTGGGATAGATTCGGTTATTGCAGTTCTGCTCGGATTGTTATGACTCCCCAGGGTGGGATTTTAATGGGCACATTATCATTGCATTTTAGAAGTTTTAATGGCTTTTCGCTTATGTCGCTTATCCACAGCGTTTTCGGTATGGGTGTGGCCCAGGTTAATTTCACAGTTGATGGTCTGTCTGAGGCGGCAAACATTCGCAAGATTAAAGCTTTTCCATCGTCGGATGGTTTCAATACAGTAGCAATTACATTTTTAGAGTCCAGTAACACACGTGGTTTTGATGGAAAATATTCTTTCGCCGGAACGGCAATTAATGGCTGTGAAGCTTCAATGCCAAATCGTGACGCTGCAATTGGCGAGTAACCGTTGTGTGGTTTTAATACGTATCTGAAATTAACCGTATCGTCCTGTTCGGCGCGGTAATTTGTATGCCAGTGGTTGTTCATAGCCCATGAATAAATAATTGAAGAAGCTGGCAATTCTTTGATCCAAACATCCGGATTTGTTTGCGAGCCAATAAGATTTGCTGTCATATCGCCAATCTCGACGAGTGGTGCGTCAATTGGCGCGAGTAAAACACCGTATTTTTTATTTGAAACGTCAACCCAGCGTTGGACGCTAAACCAGTTTTTACAGGCGGCTGGGATCTGGTCGATATTTGGTCTGACAACTGCAAGGCCGACATCTATCCGAACGGTGGAATTGGGCACATTAAATCCAAACCCGAAATGAATCCCTTCCTTTTGTCGGATGGGTAATTTGTCTATTGTGTTAATCAGGAAGATTTTATCGAGCCCATTAACGACTCTGATCTCGCGTGTCAGGTTCCGGCAACCAGGTGCTTCAGATTCAATTACCACCGAACCAACGAGTGGTCCGGCTTCCTTGATTCTTATTATTGGCTTACAATTTTTCTTTGCGTTTTTAACGTCTGAACCCGGCAGATAAAAATAATCGTTGATGGCGGTTTTAGCATTTGCGTCCACGAGTTCATGGTTATTTTCTTTATTGATGAGTGAGATAATTGCACCTGAGTTTTCGTCGATTCCAATTATAAACTTTGGGTGGTCAATCCTTGTTTCTTTTACTGTTAACCCTTTTAAAGCATCGTGCACACTGTTACCCAGTCTAAACCGTTTTGCAGCAAATGGCGGGACTAGCTGTGCCAGAAATGCCAGTTCTCCGCTTGAAAGTCTTTGGGACGGCACCGGTTTGCCTTCGGAATCAAACGCGCAATTGTATTCTTTGGAAATCTCTGATGGCAGAACAACAAGATCGGAGCGCGCCCATGAGGTAGTATTATAAACATCAACAAAGTCCGACGTTTTAGTTTGTGGGGAAAGTACCTGTTCAAGCAATTTTTTTGACAGAGAATCAGCTTCTACTGCAAACCCGCGTTTGATTTGCCACTGTTCTTTTACAAATGGATTGTCCGGCTCACTCACGCTGTTATATGCTCCCCATGTATGCTCGCTGTAAAGCAATACATTGCGCCACGCCTTGTGTGACAGAATGGGGTCAAATGCGTGCGGGTTTAGTATTGCCCACATAGCCTCTGCTTGCACGAGCCGTTCAGCTGAGGCACGGTTCATAGCGGTTTCAAACGCGGATGAGCCGGCTCCGTCTTCCCAGTATGGTGTGTAGTCTCCGCGATACTGAGGTAGCGATTTGCCGTATCGTTGTTCAAATTTACTGAACGCATCAGCCGTTCTTGTTATTATTAATCGTGGTGCCGCGTAACGGTTATTCCAGTCACGTACAACATCTGAAAGTTTTTCGTCTGGCGCGCCATTGTCTCCGTGGACGTTCCATCTTATGTAGGTAATATCGTAAGGATATTTTGTCTCTTTAAGTTCGCGCAGGTATTGCGGGATAAAACGGGCAAGTGCATCACCATGTCCGATTAAATGGCCGAGTGCATATCCACGCGTCGGACACCAGCAAAGGACCTTGTTTTGTCCGTCAGGTGCGACCCAATAAAACGGTTTATCTTGCCATGTAATCATTGTTCTGCCCATACGGTCAAAATAATTTGGCGCGAAAGAAAAATATTTCACTCCTGCTTGTGCCATTGCCGTTACCGTACTCCATGTGTATCCTGGAACGTCGCTTATCATTGCCGATTCAATCTTTACTCCGAACATCTCAGAAAGCTGCGTTGCGTACCGCATCATCTGAAATAACTCCTCAGGTCTGCAAAGACCTGTCAGAATATTTCCATAGAACGCGTCCAGTCCGATTCTTCCCTCTTTGATTGCATTTATGAATTCTTTTTGTTTTGCTGACGGCGCGGCGCGCAGATAGTTTTCAACTGGCCAAAGAACCTCCACGTTCCATATAAATTTTGCACCTTCAGGGTAATTTGCTGTTTGCTTTATTAGATCAAGTGCGATATTAATATTTTCGTTTTGTTTTTTCTCTACGTCGGTTTGAATAGCTGTGTAGCCAATGTCCACGTGCGAATGCGGCAAAATATAAATCTCTTTTATCAACGGTTCCTCAATCTTTAGTTCTTTTTTGTCTATTTCAACGTCCGCTGATTTAAGAATGACCTTTACGGTTTGGGTAGTTTTCGCCGGTAAGTCTATTTCGACCATTGAATTTCCCGGTTTCAATTCAATATTTTGGGTTTGAATAGAATCATCAGAGACTGTCTTTAGCATCGCCGCGGCCGATTTTGTATATGGATGTTCAATAGAAACTTTTATCGTTCTGACATTTGTGCCGTTTTTGATTTCGACCATTGGCAAGACGTCCGTAATAATTTTGGTGCCTGAAGGTGCATTTTCGGCAATCGTCGGCTCATAAAATTCAATTTCAGCACCGCCGACAGTTCCATAATTTTGCGGACCAAGTTTTCTCACCTGCCAGCGGATGTATCGTGCTTTTGTGGGAATCGGCAGGACATAGAAGGTTGTGCCGTTGCTTTTGTTTGCGTGCAGGACACTAAATTGCCCTGTAAGTTTATTATTCTCGTCTTTGAGTTGCAACTCACTTTGGGCCACAGTTGCGGGATCGTTGCGGTCGATATGTTTGAATGCCGAGATTGTAAATTCTTTGCCCAAATCAAATTCAATAAATGTGTTTGTTCCGTCGCCGTGCGACGAGTACTCCGTCCGGATATCTCCATCAATAATCCTTTTCACATTGAAATTACCCGGGTAAGCAATTGAGTTGGTGACAATTTTGACCGATTTGATAACGGCTAATCGTTGGTATTTCTTTTCTGGAGGTTGCATTCCTGAAAGTTTTGTTGCAATCAAAGCCAGAATTAAACACGTCGTATACACCAGGGTTGGAACTGGATCAATTTTGTTCAATTTTTTCATGTCCACACAGATACTAATCAAAAGATTCTTTTGTAAAAGAAAAATGATTGGCTAGGGTTTAAGATTTTTTTGATTGTTGTAATTTGATTTTGGTTGCCAGAAACTTTAAGCCTGAGTGCGAGGATTCGAAGATCTACTCTCTGACAAAATAATGAAATAATAGGGCGGATGTATCATCATTTTGCTAGATAATTTCCTGTTCTACGAAGTTATATGTTCAAGAAATCATATTTACAAAATTGCCCGGTGAGTAGTCAGATCACATCCTGGTCCT
>Ga0078972_1005749_pt1 | contig 30896 bp, 27 predicted proteins | sample YelNatPaOPGAMG01_FD_67568 | JGI IMG/M metagenome (GOLD analysis project Ga0078972, IMG submission 67568) | Hot spring thermophilic microbial communities from Obsidian Pool, Yellowstone National Park, USA - OP-RAMG-01 (SPADES assembly) (version 2) | ecosystem: Environmental > Aquatic > Thermal...
GTCTATGGGCAATAACTACTGTTGTCCTGCCTTTTCTCATCTCTTCAAGAGCCTTTTGAATTTTTTCTTCAGATTCTGTGTCAAGGCTTGCGGTAGCTTCATCAAATATTAAAATCTTCGGCTCTCTTAAAATAGCTCTTGCAATTGTTATTCTTTGCTTCTGCCCACCTGATAGCAAAACACCCTTTTCTCCAACCATAGAGTCATAACCCTCCGGTAAATTCATTATGAACTCATGGGCATCAGCCATTTGAGCAGCCTTTTTAATTTCTTCATTGGTGGATGAAATATTACCAAATTTTATGTTATTAATTACTGAATCATTGAATAAAACAATATCCTGTGTGACAAGAGCTATCTGAGAACGCAAGCTGTGAAGAGAAAATTCTCTAATGTTAACCCCGTCTATTAATATTTCTCCATCTTCTGGATACCAGAATCCTGCCAGCATGTCTGCAATTGTGGTTTTCCCAGCACCTGATGGCCCAACTATAGCAACTGTCTCCCCTGGTTGTATTTCAAAACTGACATTTTTTAATGCATAATCCCTTGAAAGAGGATATTTAAAAGAAACATTCTTGAAAACAATATGTCCATTTATCTCTTTTGTTATGCCCTTTGCAGACTCCTCTCTGATAAATATTATTTCTCTTAATCTTTCAATAACATTCCTTCCTCTCTGAAATGATGCATTAACCCTGCTGAGTCTTTTTAGGGGTGTATACATCAGGATAATAGCGGTGGTAAAGGAAAAAAAATCTCCTGAAGATATTTTCTCATTTACAACAAGATATCCACCATAAAAGACAATAAGAGCAACACTTAATCCTGCAATTGTCTCTGTAAGAAAACTGGTAAACTCCTCTGTTCTAACTTCACGCATTATATTTCTGTAATGCTCATGAAGTGCTTTCTTGTATCTTTGCCTCATATCAAATTCCATTGTAAAAGCTTTTATTATCTTAATTCCATGCAGTGTTTCATGTAAAAGTGAGGTTACTTTTGCGATTCTGTAACGGGTTTTCATCCCGATATCCTTCATTCTTTTACCAAGCTTGGTGATAACATAAAGCATTAATGGAATAACAACAAAAGAAAGCAAAGCCAGATCCCACCTTCTATAAAAGGCAACACAGGCTAACACAATTACTGTGAGTCCTTCAACAATAAAATCCTTAATTGTATTTGAGACTGTACCTTTAAGTAAATCAACATCATTAAGAACTTTTGATATAACATTACCAGAGCTGTCTTTACAAAAAAAGGACATTGGAAGCCTTAAAAGTTTTTCATAAACTGCATCTCTTACTGTTTTAACAATTTTTGCACCAACTGAATTCATAAGATAGTTATTGAGAAAGGTAAAAACCCCTCTCAAACTGAAAAGAATAATAACAAGAAACGGGATTAAATAAAGAAACTCAGCTGATTTTTTTATGAAAATATGATCCATTGCGGGTTTTACAGACCATGCAATTGCTCCATTTATCCCTGAAATAGCCATACTGCAAATAAAAGCAAGAAGCAATCTAACTATGTGATCCTTTATTAGTCTCCAGAAAACTGCAAGGTCATCAATCCATGGCTTTCTGAATTTAATTTTAAACTGCTTTTCTATTTCCACAGTTTTTCCCATGCCTTTGCATATTTAAGAAAAGAATAAAAACTATAAAGAACCGCAAGCATAAAACCTCTTAATCCATCAAGAAATCCGAATCTTAAAAAAAACATCTTAAAAAATGTAAATGGTGGAGCAAAAAAAATTTTCAGAAATATTTTGCCTTTTGAAGGATTCTTTTTTATTATCTCTGCTGCTGAAAGAGAAGAATAATTCTGCATTTTTTTTATAAATTCATCAAGACTCCTATAAGTGTAATGTAGCAGAGATTCCTTTAAATAGCCTACCTTGCCATTAACTACAATTTTTTCATGAACAGACCTCTGCTCCATCCTTCCTAAATCCTTTCTGAAAAGCCTCAATGTATAATCAGGCCACCAGCCTCCATGTCTAATCCATTTATCAAGAAAAAAATTTTTTCTTGGTATAAAATATCCGTCAAAATCTTCAGAGTCTATTTTTTTTATTATCTCCTTTTTTAAAGATTCTGTCACCATCTCATCTGCATCAAGAATTAAAACCCATGGAAGAGTTGTTCTGTCAATTGCAAACTGTTTCTGAAATGCAAAACCTTTCCATTCATGCTGATAAATCATCTCAGTATATTCTTTACATATCTCGGTAGTCCTGTCTGTGCTGAATGAATCAACTATAACTATTTCTTCAAAATCTTTAACAGATTCCAGTGTATCTTTGATATTTTTTTCTTCATTTTTTGTAATAATTGCAACAGACACAGGGATTTTCAAAAATTCTCAGCCTCCTATTGTTGACATTGCTCTTAGGGGCTTTGCATGCTCTGACATTCCTTCTGGCTTTAAATGTATCGCTTCTTTAAAAACTTCCCTTAATTCTTCCTCTGTAGCACCACTTCTTAAATATTTCTTTATATCTATCTCTTTATCAGAAAAAAGACACGGTCTGAGCTTTCCATCAGAAGTCAGTCTAAGTCTGTTACATTTTACACATATATGAGTTGTCATAGGGCTTATAAATCCAAGAAGACCTCTGGCTCCATCAATCATGAAATATTCAGCTGGTCCTGATTTTCTAATCTGAACAGGTATAAGTTTACCCACATTTCTTTCTATTTTATCCTTTATTTCAGCAGTGGACATAAAAAGTTCTTTTTTCCAGATTGCTGATCCAACAGGCATAAACTCAATAAATCTGATTTGATATGGAACTTCTTTACTCCATAATGCAAATTTTTCAATCTCATCATCATTCATTCCTTTTATAACAACAACATTTATTTTTACTGGATTGAAACCAACCCTGAATGCCTCTTCAATACCTTCAAGAACATCTCTAAATGAACCACATCTTGTTATAGCTCTGAATTTATCTTCTGTGAGAGAATCAAGGCTGATATTTACTCTTTTAAGTCCTGCCTGATAAAGTGCTCCTGCATATTTTTTTAAAAATACTCCATTTGTTGTCATACCTATATCCCTGATACCTTCTATCCGTGAGAGTTCTTCAATAAAACTCACTAAATCCTTTCTTATTAAAGGTTCTCCTCCTGTTATTCTTATTTTGAAAATTCCAAGGCTTACAGCAACTCTGACAACTCTTAAAATTTCTTCATATGTTAGGATTTCATGATGAGGCAGTAGATTTTTTATGCCTTCCTCAGGCATGCAGTAAATACATCTTAAATTACATCTATCAATAATTGAAATCCTTAAGTAGTCAATATTTCTATTATATTTATCCTTCATCTTTTTGTTTTTGTCTTGGTCTTGGTTTTGGTTCTGGTTTTATTCTGGCTTTTAAGTATCTCTGCTATCTTTTGCTGGGCAATCTGAGCCTCTTTGGATTGAGGGTATTTCTCAATTACTCTTTCAAATACAACTTTTGCAGTTTTTTTATCCTTCAGTTCCAGAAAAGCCATTCCTTCTTTAAGAAGTGCTCCTGGTGATTTTTCATGTTTTGGATATTTTTTAAGAAATTCTTCATATGCAAGAATTGCATCCTCATACTTTTTTTCATTATAGTATGTTTCAGCAATCCAGAAATAAGAATTCGGAAGCAGAGCAAAATCTGGATAGTTTTTTACAATCTCCTGAAACTTTCCTCTTGCAGAAACAAAGTCTTTATTTTTTATATCAACATGTGCAGAATCATAGATTTCTTTAGGATCTTGGAGTTTCTCTTTTTTTGCCTGCTCTTGCTCTTTCTGAACAGGTTGAGTTAACCTTGCCTGCAGTTCTGTTATTCTTTCATTTAATTCTTTAAATCTTTTCTCATTATTGTAAGAATTCTCTTCAAACCTTCCCTTAAGAACCTGCAGTTCCTTTATATAATCCTGTGTTTGAGCAATCAAAGTAAGCTGCCCCTCTTTAAGGGCAATAGCTGTGCTGAGGTCAGAAGACATTCTATCCATTCTTGTTTTAAGCTCTGAAACCTCCTTTCTCAGTTCTGTATTTTCCACATTAAGTCTTGCCATCTCTGCTTTCATCTGCTCAAACTCTCCTACACTTACACATCCAGAAAGAAAAACCAAAACTGCAATCCCTACCAGTATAAATTTAATCTTTGCCTTTTTCATCTCCCCTCCTCAATAAATACAAAGTGTGCTCTTCTGTTTTTCTGCCAGCAAGCTTCATTCTGTTCTGTGCATAATGGTTTTTCTTCACCATAACTTATTATATCTATTTTAGAAGAAGGAATCCCCAGAATTATCAAATATTGTTTTGCTGAATTTGCTCTTTTCTGACCCAGTGCAAAGTTGTACTCATTAGTTCCTCTTTCATCGCAATGACCTTCAATTATAACTCTAAGCATGGAATTTTTCTGAAGAAGACTGGCAACCTTTTTCAATGTTGGGACATCTTCCTGTCTTATTTCATATTTATCAAAATCAAAATGAATATCCTTTATTTCTTCCTGCAATCTTTTTATAAGCTCTTCTTTAGAGACATAAGCAGAAGTTTCTTCCTCTTTTCTAAAAGACTCTATTTTTTCCTGCTTCAAAGCTTCCTCCTGTTTTGGGGGCTTGCCTTCAGGTGATTCTTTAGGAATATAAATCTTTCTTTCAGCGCATGACACTGCAAAAAAAATACAGAAAATAATTAAGAAAATTGTTTTACAATACATTTTTGCCTCCAGAGAAGTGATTTTATGGCAGGCTTCTTTCATAACTTATTATATATTACAACAATTAATAAAGCTTTGAAAGATCTGCAACTGATTTTAAAATTTCCGCTAATTTTTGAAGCAGGGCAAGACGATTCATCCTGAGCCTTTCCTCCTTTTCCATAACAAGAACTCTATCAAAAAATTTATTTATCAAAGGGATCAGATTATTTAAATGATTTAAAGCCTCAAAAAACTGCTCTTTACTTATGTAACTGTCAAGATTTTTTCTGCTGTTCAATATTGCTTCATAGAGCTTCTTTTCTTCTTCAGTAACAAAAAGTTCTGGTTTAAGTTCAATTTTTTTATAATTTTTAATAATATTTGAAACTCTCTTTACTGCAAAGAAAAAAGATTCAAAGTCTTCTCTTTTCTGAAAATCTTTTATTGCATCAAGCCTCTTTTTGACTTCATATAGAGGAGTTCTCGGAATAAATTCGTATACTGTTTTAATTGTATTCACATCATAACCTGAAATCTCAAAATAACTTTCCAGTCTCTGAGTAATAAAAATTGTAATCTCTTTTTTAGTATCTTCATCAACAAATCCTCCTGTACAATTAACCACTTCAGATATACTCAATGGGTATTTCTTTTTTAACAGTATTGCTACAATTGCATTTGCTGCCCTTCTTAGCCCGAAGGGATCCTCTGTCCCTGTGGGGATCTCCCCAAGAAAAAAGAATGATGCAATATGATCAATTCTGTCAGCTATACTCAGTATACAGCCAGCATCTGTAGATGGAATTTCATCTGAAAAGGTCTTCGGAAGATATTGCTCTTTAATTGCAACTGCAACTTCTTCAGATAGACCTGCATGGCTGGCGTAATATCCTCCCATAATTCCCTGTAGTTCCGGAAACTCCCTTATAACTCCTCCAGCAAGATCAGCCTTGCAGTATTTTGCAGCAGTAATAACTATTTGTTTCTTTTCCGGTAAAATTTTTTCAACAATCCTTTCAGCGATATTCATTATCCTCAGAGTCTTATCATAAAGACTTCCGAGTTCTTTATGGTAAACAATTCTTTTTGTTGCCTCAACAAGGTTGTCCACTCCCTTTTTAAGGTCTTCCTCATAATAAAATCTTGCATCCTCAAATCTTGCCTTTATAACCCTTTCAGCCCCTTTCCTTATATTTTCATCATTGTCTGCAGTGGTATTACCAACCACAACAAAGTAATTTTTGAGTTTTCCTCCACTATCAGTAACTGCAAAGTATCTCTGATGATCCTTCATCACTGTTATAAGAAGTTCTTCAGGAAGTGTGAGATATCCCTCCGGGAAACTGCCAAGAACAGCCCTCGGATATTCAACCAGATAATTTACTTCTTCAAGCAAATCCTCATTCCACAATATCTTTCCATCAATATTTTTAACAATCTCTTCTACCTGTTTAACTATCATTGTCTTTCTTCTTTCATGGTCAACTATAACAAAGGCTCTTTCAAGAATATCTTCATAATCTTCTATTTTTGTGATATTTAAAGGAGCTTTTGAAAAAAATCTATGTCCATAAGTTTTTCTCTCTGTTGTTATCCCGTCTATTTCAAATGAGATTAATTTATCATTATATAAAGCTAAAAGCCATCTTACAGGCCTTATGAACTTCAGAGATCCACTCCCCCAGCGCATCATCTTTGGAAAACTTAAAGAAAAAAAGAGTTTTTTTAAAATATCTGGGAGAATTTCTTCTGTGCTTCTGCCTTTCTCTGATAAAACCGCACATACATATCTTCCCTTCCCCTTTGATTTAATCTTTAAACTTTCAACAGCAACTCCCTGTGATTTTGCAAAAGCAATCGCAGCCTCCTTTGGTTTTCCTTTGTCATCAAAAGCAACATAAGCAGGCGGTCCCCAGATTAATTTTTCCTCAGGAGTCTGCTCAGAGGATATAGAAGCAATTACAACAAATCTGCGGGGAGTTGCAAATATCTGTAAATCTTTTGTTTCTATCCTGTATTCACTGAAAACTCTTTTAAATCCTTCCTTAAGTTGAGAAATTCCTGTTGGAATAAATCTTGCAGGAATTTCTTCAACACCAATTTCAAAAAGAAGATTACCCTTTATCATCGTACCTTTTCTTTAAATAAGCCTCAGCACAAGCCTTTGCAAGAGTCCTCACCCTTGCTATATAAGTGGTTCTCTCTGCCACTGAAAGAACACCTCTTGCATCAAGAAGGTTAAACATATGAGAACACTTAAGACAAAACTCGTAAGCAGGATATACAAGTCCGAGTTTAAGCATCCTTACGGATTCATTTTCATACTCATCAAAATGTTTTCTTATTAGTACAGGATCTGAGTAATCAAAATTAAAGTAAGAAAACTCTATCTCGCTTTCACGATGAATATCTCCATAACTTAAGCTTTCATTCCATTTAATATCAAATACATTTTCTATTTCCTGTAAATAAAGGGCAATCCTTTCAAGCCCGTAAGTTATCTCAACAGATACTGGAAATAAATCCAGTCCTCCAGCCTGCTGGAAATAGGTATACTGTGTGATCTCCATCCCATCAAGCCATACCTCCCAGCCAAGACCCCATGCACCAAGAGTAGGGGATTCCCAGTCATCTTCAACAAATCTTATATCGTGTTTTGATGGATCTATCCCGAGTGCTTTAAGGCTGTCAATATAAAGCTCCTGCGAGTTCTCAGGAGAAGGTTTTAAAATAACCTGATATTGATAATACTGCCCGAGTCTGTTGGGATTCTGGCCATACCTTCCGTCTGTTGGTCTGCGACATAGCTGAACATATCCTACATTCCATGGTTCAGGACCCAAAACCCTAAAAAATGTTGCGGTATGAAATGTTCCTGCTCCAACCTCCAGGTCATAAGGTTGAAGTATTACACATCCCTTAGAGTCCCAGTATTTATTGAGTGTAAAAATTATTTCTTGAAAATACATAGATTTTCATGATACTTTACTAAAGGAAATATTGTCAAATGTATCCAAGAATACTTATTGCTGGTGTCCGTGGTGGTGCTGGAAAAACAACTGTAACTCTCGCAATTCTTTCACTTTTAAGAAAAAAAGGATTAAATACATTAGCCTTTAAAAAAGGTCCTGACTACATAGACAGTGGCTGGCTTTCTCTTTTTTCAGAGAATACCTGTTATAACCTTGATACATTTATGATCCCTCTGCAGAAGGTAATTCAGTCATTCATGGAAAGGGCAAAAGGCTATATTTCTGTGATAGAAGGGAATCGGGGGCTTTATGATGGACTGGATGCAGATGGTTCTGTAAGTACAGCAGAACTTGCAAAGCTTCTTTTCTGCCCTGTAATTTTAGTGGTTGACTGCACAAAAATAACCCGCTCAGTAGCGGCTTTAATCAATGGTTTCATAACATTTGACAAAGATGTTCAGATAAAAGGCATTGTATTAAATCAGGTTGCCAATCCAAGACACGAAAAAATAATAAAAGAATCAATAAAAAAATACTGCTCTGTTGAGATAGTCGGCTCAATTCCAAGATTTAAGGATTTAAAAATGCCTGAAAGACACATGGGGCTTCTCCCATATCAGGAACATGAGATGAAAAAGGAGGCAGTTGAGTTTATAAATGAGGCTGCCAAATATCTGGATGAGGAAAAAATATTAAAAATTGCAATGCAGGCTCCTAATATTCCTCATATCTCAGAAAATTCAACCATTGATATCCAATATGAGGGAGTCAAAATTGGTGTTATCCGAGACAGGGTATTTCAGTTTTACTATGAGGAAAATCTTGAAGAATTAAAAAAACATGGAGCTGATATTTTATTGATCAACTCTCTTGAGGATAAAAATCTTCCTGATATTGATGCTTTGTACATTGGAGGAGGATTTCCTGAAACAAATGTCAAGTATCTCTGCAAAAATATTGATTTAATGAAAAATATAAATGAAAAGGCTCAAAATGGTCTTCCAATATATGCTGAATGTGGTGGATTAATTTATCTTTGTAAAAGCCTTATCACAGATGAGGGAGAGTTTCCAATGGCTCAGGTTTTCCCTTTCAAATTAAAGATGTTCAAAAAGCCCCAGGCACATGGATATGTTTTAGCTAAAGTAAATGGTAATAATCCATTTTACAGAAAAGGATTGGAGATTAAGGGACATGAGTTTCATTACTCAAGAGTTATTGAATATGAGAGAATGCCTGAGATGTGTTTTACCATGCTCAGGGGAGAGGGAATAGTACACAGCAAAGATGGTGCATGTTATAAAAACACTCTTGGCACATATATTCATATTCACGCTCTTGGATGCATTGAATGGGTTAGAGGCATTTTAAAAAAAGCGAAAAATTATAAGGAGTCTAAAAAATGCGTAGAGAACCTGTAGTATGCCTGTTCTGCGGAAGAGTTATAACTCCTCCGCAGGAAGTAATAACAGAAATAGGTGAGGTAATTTATGGGAAATGTGAGTGTGGTGCCATATATGTCTGCGAACCTACAGGACATAATCAGGGAGAAGCACTTGTTCAGGCAATGCTTCTTGTTTCTCCTGAAGGGATAGACAGGATTGAACTTGATGTAGATTTTGAATTAAGAGAAAGAGATTACAATTACAGAACACATCAGTATGTTTATATAAAAAACTGGCTCTTCAGTGGAAGACTTTTTTTTCTAAAAGCTATTAAGCAAAAAGGTGATGTGGCAATTGAAAAAATAAATACCAAAATAACAAAAAAAGATTTTATCCATCTTGTAGAAAATAGAGAGTTTGAAAAAATAAAGGAAGTCTCTGTTAAAAACAAAAATTCTCTCGGATGGTTAATTTCTCTATCCTATGATAAGGAAAGTTTAATCTCTTGGAAGGCTATTGAAGCCATGGGATATGCTGCTAAATCTTTTATTAAAGCCCAAGATATAGAGCCACTTAGAAACACTATAAGAAAACTTCTCTGGTCAATGAGCGATGAATCAGGTGGAATTGGCTGGAGAGCTGCTGAGCTGATTGGTGAAATAGTATATTCCGAACCTTCTCTTTTTGAAGACATCATCCCTATCCTATGGTCTCAAAGAGAGGAAGAAAGCTTTCTTGAGAGTGTCTTAAGAAGCATTTTAAAACTATCACACAAAATTGACCTGTCTGATTATATTGAAATTAGCTGCGATGAACTTGAAAATCTCCTGAAACATAAAAATAATGAAATAAAAGGACTATCCGCTATACTTATCAAAAAGGCTAAATGCAATATTGCATTACCTGAAGATGTTAAAAAAACTCCTGTTTCAGTATATAAAAATGGAGAAGTTATAACTGTAATGACACAGGAGGCTGAAAAATTTTTATAAAAATATAAAATAAATTTATTTGACTTTAAAATGTTGTATTATTTTAATTTAATAACTGAAAAGGCAAAGTTATCTTGAAGTTCTTTTATTAAAGAGGTAAAATATTTAAAAAACAAAAAAGGAGGTAGAAAAAATGGGATTTATTGAGTTTAAGGGTAAACAAATTGAAGTTGATGAGGATGGTTACATTCAGAACCTTGATGACTGGAGTCCTGAGCTTGCAGAATTCTTGGCTCAGAATGATGGAATTACTCTCACAGATAAACACTGGGAGGTTATCAACTTCTTAAGAGACTATTATCAAAAGTATCAGATTGCTCCAATGATTAAGATTCTTGTTAAGGAAATGGCTAAAATGTTTGGACCTGATAAAGGAAATACAAAGTATCTTTATGCTCTTTTTCCTGACGGACCTGCAAAACAAGCCTGTAGATATGCAGGACTACCAAAGCCAACAGGATGTGTATAAAAGGGGCTTTTGCCCCTTTTTTTATTTTGAAAGGAGGTTAGAGAACAAAAGACAAAAAATAAGGAGAAAAAATGACTATTAATGATTTCCTCTTGAAGAAAAGGGATGTGATTGTTTCTAAATCTTTTGATTTAATAATATCTACTTATCCTGAAAATACCCAAATTTTTTTTAAAGAAAGAAAAAGACAGTTTACAAATCCAGTAGGTTACACCATTTATGATAGTATTGAGCAAATTATTGACAGATTGATTGAAAACGACTCAAGAGATAGTTTTGTTTCACCTTTAGAAGAAATAATAAAAATAAGAGCTGTTCAAGACTTTACTCCTTCTGACGCTATTGGTTTTATTTTTCTTATTAAAAAGGTAATATATGAAGAACTTCATAAAGAAATGGAAATCCAGGAAGTGATAGATTTTCTTTCCAGATTTGATTCTCTTGCTTTGATAGCCTTTGATATTTTTATGAAATACAGAGAAAAAATTTATGACTTGAAGGCAAAAGAACTTATTAACAGAACCTGGTGGATCCTTAAGAAATGGAATATTGTTTCAGAAATCGAAGATGAAAAAAACAAAATAAAAACTATTGAAGAGAGGTAGGAATATGGGTATAGGATTAGCTTTTATAATAGTTTTAGGATTAATAATCATTGCTTACATAGGAACAGATGTGTTAAAGCTGAATACACTATTTGCTGTAGCCTTTCCTTATGCTGCCTTTCTGATTTTTATAATTGGTTTTATTTACAGAGTTATAAAGTGGGCTAAATCTCCTGTTCCTTTCAGAATTCCAACAACTGCTGGTCAGCAATTTTCTCTTCCATGGATTAAACAAAATAAAATTGAAAATCCTTCCACTGCCTGGGCAGTTGCTCTTCGCATGTTTTTTGAGATTGCCTTTTTCCGATCCCTTTTCAGAAACACAAAGGCTGAAATTCTTAATGGAAGACTTTATTTTGGTTCGAACAAATGGCTCTGGCTCGGTGCAATAGCTTTTCATTATTCATTTTTTATTATACTTGTCAGACATCTAAGATTTTTTATGGCGCAAACTCCATGGTGTATATCTGTAATTGATTCTGTTGACTCTTTCTGGCAGATAGGTCTTCCAATGATTTACATGACAGATATTGCAATAGCTGCTGGTCTTCTTTATCTTTTAGGAAGAAGAATATTTAATCCTCAAGTAAAATACATCTCACTTCCTTCAGATTACTTTCCTCTTTTTCTTATTCTCGGTATAATTACAACAGGCATCTTAATGAGATACTTTACAAGGGTTGATATTACAAGCATAAAAGAGCTTGCTTTAGGATTAGCTTATCTTAAGCCAACTGTTCCAGATGGAATTGGAGTTCTCTTTTACATTCATCTTTTCCTTGTAAGTGTTCTTTTTGCCTACTTCCCATTTAGTAAACTCATGCATATGGGTGGAGTATTTTTAAGTCCAACAAGAAATTTGGCAAATAACAACAGGATGAAGAGACATGTAAATCCTTGGGATTATCCGGTTAAACACCGCCATTATGAAGAGTATGAAGATGAATTCAGAGAAAAAATGAAAAAAGCTGGAATACCATTAGAAAAGGAGTGAGACTATGGGACTGCCAAGACCTGAAGAATTAATCTCAACAGTAAATTTAAAAAAGATGCCATCCAAAAGATGGATGGACATCAAGCCAGAGCTTAAACCAGGTTTTTACTGTTACGGTGCAAAAAGAAAAGATCTTGCCTATGTTGATTTTCCTAATGCAAGAGATTTTCATCCAACAGATCCTGACTGGAAGCTACCAGAAGACTGGAAGAGAATAGTAATTGAAGGAATTAAGCAAAGAATTGAAAGATTTAGAACATTCCATATTTTCATGGACATATGTGTTAGATGCGGTGCCTGTGCTGATAAGTGCCACTTCTTTATAGGTTCTGGAGACCCGAAAAATATGCCAGTCCTTAGAGCAGAGCTTTTAAGGTCAGTTTATAGAAAATACTTCACTACAGGTGGAAAAATCTTTGGAAAAAATGGAGGAGCAAGAGACATTGACCTTGATGTTTTAAAGGAACTTTGGTACTACTTTTATCAATGCACTGAATGCAGGCGGTGTTCCCTTTTTTGTCCTTATGGAATTGACACAGCAGAAATAACTATAATTGCAAGAGAACTTCTTAATCTTCTTGGACTGAATACGGATTGGATATCAGGTCCTGTTGCAAACTGTTACAGAACTGGAAACCATCTTGGATTAGAGCCTCATACCATGAAAGCTACCCTTGAATTTATGTGCAATGACATTTATGAAATAACAGGTGTAAAGATTGAGCCACCTATAAACAGAAAGGGCGCAGAAATTCTTTTTGTAACACCTTCTGGAGACCTCTTTGCAGACCCTGGAATTTATACATGCATGGGTTATATGATGCTTTTCCATGAATTAGGGCTTGACTACACATGGAGCACCTTTGCCTCAGAAGGTGGAAACTTCGGTTTCTTCACCTCAATGGAAATGGCAAAGAGGCTTCATACAAAAATTTATGAAGAGGCAAAAAGACTTAAAGTTAAATGGATACTTGGTGGTGAATGTGGACACATGTGGAGGGTATGGCATCAGTATCATAATACATGGTATGGCCCTATTGATTTTCTTGAGGAACCTGTATCTCCAATAACTAAAACAAAGTTTGAGCATGCCAAATCAAATAAAATTGTTCATATAAGTGAATTCACGGCTGACCTTATCAGGCATGGAGTTCTTAAATTTGAGAAATCAAGAAATGACAACCTTGTAGTTACATTCCACGACTCCTGTAATCCTGCAAGAGCTATGGGAATTTTTGAAGAACCAAGATATATTATTAAAAATGTTTGTAATCACTTCTACGACATGCCAGATGAAACAATCCGTGAGCAAACATTCTGCTGTGGAGGTGGTGCTGGACTTAATGCAGGCGAAATAATGGAACTCAGGATGAGAGGTGGTTTCCCAAGAGCAAATGCTGTAAGATATGTTCATGAAAAATTTGGAGTAAATATGCTTGCATGCATATGTGCAATTGATAGAGCAACACTTCCACCACTTATGGATTACTGGGTTCCAGAAGTAAGAGTTACTGGTGTTACAGAGCTTGTTGCTAATGCAATGATAATGAAGGGAGAAAAAGAAAGAACAATGAACCTTAGGATGGAGCCACTACCAGGAAAGGAGGCATAAAATGTATGATGGATGGAAAATAATTCTTGGATTAATTGTTTTTTTAATTATAGTAACTCTACCTTTTACAATGAGTATTGGGAAAATTTATGTAAAACCGGAGCCAAGTATTGATACTCCTGAAATACAAAAAATGGAAAAGAAACAGTGTATAGAACCAAAACAATATATGCGAGAGATGCATATAAAAATTCTTGACTCCTGGAAAAGCTTTGCTACCAGAGAAGGCAGGAGAGTTTATGTAGCAACCGATGGTAAAACCTACACAATAAGCCTTCAGAATACCTGCATGAAATGTCATTCAAACAAAGAAAAATTCTGTGATGAATGCCACAACTATGCAAATGTAAAACCCTATTGCTGGGATTGTCATATTGAGCCTAAGGCAGGAGGGGGAAAATGATAACAAGAAGAGATTTTCTAAAAATAGCTGCCTTTTCTTCATTGCTTGGCTTAGGTGGGACATTTACAATCAATGCACTTGAAAAAGAACCAGGACAAAAAGTTTTAAAGGATATTAAAGCTCTTCAAGGAAAAAGATGGGCAATGGCAATTGATACAAGAAAGTTTAAAACTCAGGAAGACTTTGAAAAAGTAATAAAAGCATGCCACAAAGCCCATAATGTCCCTGAAATAGCCAATCCTCTTCATGAAGTAAAATGGATATGGACTGAAGATTATGAACATGCTTTTGCTGGCACAGCTGAACAGTATATTTCAAAAGAAGTAAAGGAAAGAAAATTCCTTCTTCTTTGCAATCACTGTGATAATGCACCATGCGTAAGAGTATGTCCTGTCAAGGCAACATTTAAGAGAGAGGATGGAATTACTATGCAGGATATGCACCGCTGTATAGGATGCAAATTCTGTTTGGCAGCATGTCCCTATGGTGCAAGAAATTATAACTTTCTTCCACCAAGAGACTATATTAAAGAGTTAAATACTGAATATCCCACAAGAACTATAGGAGTTGTTGAAAAATGCACCTTCTGCAACGAAAGAATTGACAAAGGACTTCTTCCATACTGCGTTGAAGCTTCTGAAGGAAAAATTATATTCGGCGACCTTTATGACCCCAACTCTGAGATAAGAAAAGTTCTTTCTGAAAATATAGTTATCCGCAGAAAAGTTGAGCTTGGCACACAACCAATGATTTTCTACATAATTTAAGGAGGGCAACAAATGCTTGATTTAGCGTTAAAAGGCAGACCAAGATACTGGATTTGGGTATCCTTTTTAATAACAATGATAATTATTGGTTTTATATGCTGGATGAGAGAACATGAGATTGGTGCAGCTCTTACTACAGGGCTCAATAGAGATATAACATGGGGATTTCATGTTGGTCAGTTAACTTTCTTTGTTGGAGTTGCTGCCTCTGCTGTACTTGTTGTTCTTCCTTACTATTTTCATAACTATAAAGTTTTTGGAAGAATAACAGTACTTGGAGAGTTTCTTGCAATTGGATGTGTTTTAATTGCCATGCTTTCAGTTTTTGTTATTATGGGACAGCCATCAAGAGTATGGAATGTTTTGATTTATGCTACTCCACATTCTATTATATTTTGGGATTTAGTTGTATTGTTGGTTTATTTATTGTTAAATATTCTTTGTGGATGGACTATTCTTCATGCTGAGAAAAAGGGGGCTCCTCCACCAAAATGGATTAAACCTTTTATTTACTGGGCAATTCTTTGGGCACCTTCAATTCACACAGTAACAGCTTTTCTGTATGCTGGACTGCCTGGAAGACCTCACTGGATGACCGCACTTCAGGCAGCCCACTTTCTTGCAACAGCCTTTGCAGCAGGTCCGTGCTTACTTATAATTCTTAGCATGATAATTAGAAAAATCTCAAAGTTTGATCCGGGGCAACAGGCAATTAACAAACTGTCTGAAATAGCTACATATGCTTTAATAATCCATTTGTTCTTCATTGGACTTGAATTCTTCACAGCATTTTATAGCCAGATACCAGACCACATGGTAGCATTGAAATATCTATATGCAGGATATGAAGGTCACACGGGATTAGTTTCATGGATGGTAATATCAACAGTTTTAGCCTTTATTGGATTGATAATATTTATGTTTCCACCGCTTAGAAAGTGGAATGTGACCAAACTTATAGGTGCTTTCTGCATATTCTTCTCAATCTGGATGGATAAGGGATTTGCCTTTGTAGTGAGTGGTTTCATTCCAAATCCTTTTGACAGGGTAACAGAAGCCTGGATAGCCCTGAATGAATTTCTTGTAGCTGCTGGCGTTTGGTCGGTAGGAGCACTTGTAATAACCGTGCTTTATAAAATTGCCATCACTATAAAAGAAAAGGTAGTTTTTGACAAATATGGTCAGAAACAGGTAATTGATTAAGCTGTAATTTAACCTTTAAGCACTTAAAAGGGCGGGTTAAGCCCGCCTTTTATTATTCAACTGAACTGAATAGAGAGCGTTTTTCCTTTAATGAGGCTTTAATAAATTCTCTGAATAATGGATGGGGTTTAAAGGGCTTGGATTTAAACTCAGGATGAAACTGACAGCCCAAAAACCACGGATGTTCCTTTAATTCTATTATTTCAACAAGCTGTCCATCAGGTGATGTCCCACTAAAAACAACTCCTTTTTCCTCAAGAACTGGAATATATTTATTATTAAACTCGTACCTGTGTCTGTGCCTTTCAGAAATCTCCCTTGTTTTATATGCCTCATAGGCTCTTGTTCCTTCTTTAATAATACATGGATATGCTCCAAGTCTCATTGTCCCACCTTTTTGAGAATCAACTGTTCTGATTTCATACCTTCCAGTTTTTGGATTATACCATTTCTCCATTAAATAAATAACAGGATTTTCTGTATCAGGATTAAACTCTGTACTGTGAGCATCCAGTCCTGCTAAATTCCTGCTCATTTCAATTACAGCACACTGCATTCCAAGACATATACCAAAAAATGGTATTTTATTTTTCCTCGCATATTTAATTGCCTCAATTTTCCCTTCAATTCCACGGATTCCAAATCCTCCCGGGATCAGTATTCCATCAGCATTTGAAAGATATTGTTTTGCTCCGTCTTTTTCAATATCCTCTGAGTTAACCCATAAAATGTTAACCTTAGCCTCATTGGCTATACCACCATGAATCAATGCTTCGGTGAGACTTTTATATGAATCCCTGAGTCCAACATATTTGCCAACAACGGCTATATTAACCTCTGCTTTGGGATTTTTAATTTTATTAACAACATCCTCCCATAAAGAAAGATCTTCCACTCTGTGAGGCAATGAAAGTTTCTTTTCTATAAGAAGATCAAGTCCTTCGTTTTTAAAATTTAATGGAACTTCATAAACAGTTTCAACATCATGTGCTGAGATAACAGAATCAAAGTCAAGATTACAGTGAAGAGCTATTTTTTTCTTAAGTGCATGCGGCAATGGACGATCCGCCCTACAAAGCAGAATATCTGGCTGAATTCCTATTGCTCTCAGATTGTTTACACTGTGCTGAGTTGGTTTTGTTTTAAGCTCTCCAGCACTTTTTACATATGGAACAAGTGTAAGATGAATATAAAGCACATTTTCTCTTCCAACATCATATCTGAACTGTCTTATACCTTCAAGAAATGGAAGCCCTTCTATATCTCCAACAGTACCACCAACTTCAACAATAACTATATCAAAATCATTTTCTCCAGCTGCTGATTTGATTGCCTGTTTTATCTCATCAGTAACATGGGGAACAACCTGAACAGTGTGTCCCAGATAATCTCCTCTTCTTTCCTTTGATATTACATTGAAATATATTTTACCTGATGTATAGTTATTTACATAGGAGGTTGTTAAATTTGTAAATCTTTCATAATGCCCGAGATCCAAATCAGTCTCACATCCATCATCAGTAACATAAACCTCTCCATGTTCAAATGGGCTCAGTGTTCCAGGGTCAACATTTATATAGGGATCAAGTTTTTGAATGGTTACTCTGAAGCCTTTTGCTTCAAGTAATGCACCAATTGCAGCAGCTGCAATACCTTTTCCCAATGCTGAAACAACTCCACCTGTTATAAATATGTATTTAGGCATATCTCTCAGCCACCTCCAGATCTTCAGGAGTATCTATTCCAAATGAGTCATATTCTGTAATTCTTACTCTTATTTTTATTCCGTTTTCAAGAGCTCTTAACTGTTCTAAAGCCTCTATTGTCTCCAGTGTTGAGCACGGAAGGTTAACAAATTTTTTAAGAATTTCAACTCTATATCCATAAATTCCTATGTGTTTATACATAAAATCATTAACTGAATAACCTGTTATAAACTTTTGTCTGTCAAAAGGGATAGGACAGCGAGAAAAATATAAAGCATATCCTCTTTTGTCAAATACCACCTTTACAACATTTGGATTTTTAAATTCTTTTTCATTTTCAATTTTTCTAACAAGTGTGCCGATAAAATCTGAACCTTCTTTCATTAGCTCAACGATCTGGTCAATCATTTCAACCTTTATCAGCGGTTCATCCCCTTGAAGATTTATTATAATTGAATCATTTTTTAAATTATACCCATGCTTGATTAACTTATCAATTGCCTCTGCAATCCTGTCTGTACCTGATGGATGCTTCTCTGAAGTCATTATAGCCTGTCCACCGAAACTTTTAACAGTATTATATATTCTTTTGTCCTCTGTAGCTACAAAGACCTCATCAAATAAACTGGAAATTTTTGCTCTTTCATATACATGCTGAATGACAGGTTTACCATGAAGGTGGGCAAGAACTTTACCCGGGAATCTTTTTGAAGCATATCTTGCAGGGATTATACACAAAGTAACCATAACATTAAAATTTATGATAACATAAATATTCAATGATTTGGCCAGGCTTTATAGGTGAAACAAAAAAATTTATTATTTTAACGGTTAAAAGATATTTTATGTGCTTTCTATCTGCAATTTTATTAATCTTAAGCTATGCTCCTTTTGATCTATTCTTTCTTGCATGGATTGCTTTCCTGCCTCTTTTTTTATTTTTATACAAAACTAATGACTATAAAAAAGTTTTTATAGGGGGTTTTATTTTTGGATTTTTTTACTTCCTGGGTAATGTCTACTGGATTTATCACTCCCTTTATCATTTTGGTTCTGTACCATTAATCCTAAGCTTTTTTATTGTTGGATTGCTCACATTATATTTAGCTTTATATCCATGTCTATTTTCTTTAATTTATAAAAATTTATTGAAAAACAATATTCCAGCCTCATTATATGCTCCATTCATATGGATCTGTCTTGAAGTTTTAAGAAGCTATCTTTTTACAGGTTTTCCATGGGCACTTATAGGTTACACTCAGTATAAATTTCTTCTGATTGCCCAGATTTCTGAGATAACAGGAATTTATGGAGTTTCTTATCTTGTTGTTCTTTTTAACTGCGCTGTTTTTGATCTTTTAATTTTTAAAAAACAAAAGCTTAATTGCCCTCTTATGCCATATCTTCCAATTATAGCAAGCAGTGTGGCTGTTTTAATAATATTCATTATCTGTGTGGTTTATGGATTTAAAAAGCTCAGTGAACCACTGAATGGATACAGATTTAAAGCTGCAATAATTCAGGGTAGCATACCTCAGAATGAAAAATGGGTTTATGAAAAAATAAATGAAATTTTGAACATATATAAATCTCTAACAATAAAAGCAAAGTATTATAACCCTGATTTTGTTGTTTGGCCAGAAACAGCAGTTCCGTTTATATTTGAAAAAAACAGATATTTTACCTCAGAACTTGTAAATTTTGTTAAAGAACAAAACATATACCTGCTTTTTGGAAGCATAATGGAAAGAAAAAAAGATATATACACAAACAGCGCTGTTTTAATTGATCCAAATGGAATTGTAGCATATTATTATGATAAAATACATTTAGTACCATTTGGAGAATATGTTCCTTTAAGAAAAATTTTATTTTTTATTGATAAAATCACAGTTGGTATTGGAGATTATCAGGCTGGTAACAGTTACAATGTTGCCATAACTCCCTTTGGAAAGTTTGCAACATTGATATGCTATGAGATTATATTTCCCGGACAGGTAAGAAAATTTTACCAGAAAGGCGGCCAATTTATTGTTAATATAACAAATGATGGATGGTTTGGAAATACTTCAGGACCGTATCAGCATTTTTCAATGGCTGTATTCAGAGCAATAGAAAACAGGAAACCATTAATAAGAGTTGCCAATTCAGGTATTTCTGGTTATATAGACAGTAAGGGGAGAATAATAAATAAAACAAGGTTATTTGAAAGAGTTTTTTTGATTGAAAACATTCAGGGAAATGAAAAGATAACTTTTTATACAAAGTACGGTGATATTTTTGCTTATATATGCATAGTTTTTTCATTAATTTTCATTATTGGAAACATAAGTTTTGGAGGTAAAAAATGGTTACATCTGAGGATTTAAAAGTCTCATTAAAAGATATTAAGGAAAAAATATATTCTTTAAGAGATTGTCTTTGAGATAGACAGTCTTAAAGAAAAAGTAAAAAAACTAAACATAGAGCTTCAGAAAGAAGAAAACTGGAGAGAGACTGAAAAAATAAGAGAAATCCAGAAAGAAAAAAACAGGCTTCAGGAAATAATTGAGCCTTTAGAATATTTTAATGACAGGGTGCATTATATTGAAGAGTCTCTCCATATTGCAGAATCTGAAGAAGAAGGATTTTTGTTTCTAAAAGATCTGGAAAATGAGATCAATGATATTAAAAGAAAGATTGAAAAATTTGAAATTCAACTTTTACTTAATAAAGAACATGATAAAAATAATGCCATTGTTTCAATTCATCCAGGAGCTGGTGGAACGGAAAGTCAGGATTGGGCTGAGATGCTTATGAGAATGTATTTTAAATGGGCTGAAAAGAAGGGATTTAAGATTAAAATTATTGATTTACAGTCTGGTGAGGAAGCTGGAATAAAGGATGTAACTTTTACAGTTGAAGGTTCTTATGCTTATGGGTATTTAAAATCTGAAGCTGGAGTTCATAGACTTGTAAGAATATCACCTTTTGATGCAAATAAAAGAAGGCATACTTCTTTTGCCGCAATGGCTGTTTTTCCTGAAATAGAGGATAACATAAAGGTTGAAATAAAGGAGGATGATTTAAAAATTGATACATTTAGAGCTTCAGGAGCTGGTGGACAGCATGTAAATAAAGTATCATCTGCTGTAAGAATTATTCATATACCAACAGGAATAACTGTTACATGTCAGACTGAAAGATCTCAACATAGAAATAGAGAAATTGCAATGAAAATACTTAGGTCAAAAATTTATGCTCTTTTAGAAAAACAGAAAGAAGAAAAAATTAAATCTCTTTCAGGTGAAAAGAAGGAAATTGCATGGGGAAGTCAGATAAGGTCTTATATTCTTCATCCTTACAAATTAGTGAAGGACCATAGAACTGGTCTGGAAGTATATAATGTAGAGCAGGTTTTAGATGGAGATATAGATATTTTTATTGAAGTCTATCTTAAAAAATTTGTTTCTATTTTTTGATTTTTCTATTGTTTTTAGTAGTAAAAGTAGATTTGTTTTTTATGTTTAAATTAGGTTTTTTAAATTTTGGTTCAGCTATTTACTTTGTTGAAAATTTTAGATAGTTTTCTACATATTTCACATTTTTAATTTAATGTTTTATTTGGATGTTGAAAAAGATTAAATAATTTACCATTTTTAAACAATTTATTGCTTGGTTTGCCAGTTATAAGATATAATTGAAGGGTTAAAAATAACTCCATATATGTAAGTATTTGAAAATTAAGAGTTTTTTATTTTAACAGATATTTAACAGGAAAATTTTTAACAAATGTTGAAAAGTTGTTAAAAAATGAATGAAATAAATAAAATCTGGCAGAAAATTCTGGAAAAAATTTCACATACAGTGGGAGATGCAGTATTTGAATTATGGTTTTCTCCGATAAAACTTTTGGATATAAAAGGTTCTGAAGTTTTAGTTGAAGTGCCTAACAGATTTTTTAAAGATTGGATAGAGGATAATTTTCCTTCTTTAATCATTAATTCATTTTATGAGCTGACAGGGAACAAATATGAAATTCATTATATTATTAGCGGTAAGGAACAAGATATTTCAGTTCATGAGGAGAAAAAGAAACTAAAAAGAGGAAGTCTCAATCCTAAGTATACATTTGATACCTTTGTTGTTGGTCCTTCAAACCAATTTGCCCATGCAGCAGCACTGAGAGTGGCAGAAAACCCTGGATTTGCATATAATCCACTTTTTATATATGGTGGAGTTGGACTTGGTAAGACTCATCTTATAACAGCAATAGGAAACTTTATTCTGGATAGAACTCCTGAAATTAATGTCTGTTATATTTCTTCTGAACAGTTTACAGGAGACTTTGTAGCAGCAATAAGACATGAAAAAATGCATGAATTCAGACAGAAATACAGAACAGTGGATGTTTTTCTTGTTGATGATATTCAGTTCATAGCAGGGAAAGATTCAACTCAGGAGGAATTTTTCCATACATTTAATGAGCTTTACAGCAAACAAAAACAAATTGTTATATCAAGTGATAGAGCTCCAATGGAAATTTCAGATATCACGGATAGGCTGCGTTCAAGGTTTGGAATGGGACTTATAGCAGATATTCAACCGCCTGAGATAGAAACCAGGCTTGCAATTTTATATAAAAAGGCAGAAATTGAAGGAGTTAAATTGCCTGAGGATGTAGCATATTTTATAGCTTCAAGGGTAAAATCAAATGTGAGGGAGCTTGAAGGTTCTTTGATCAAACTTTGTGCATATACCTCACTTACAAAAGTACCCATAACTATGGATATTGCAAAACAAGTTCTGAGAGATTTACTTCCAGATGAGAATAAGCCAATTACTATTGAATTAATTCAAAAAGCTGTTTGTGAAACAATTGGGATAAAAATTCAGGATATTAAATCAAAGAAAAGAACAAAAGAAATATCAAATGCAAGAAAGATTGCCATGTATATAACAAAAAAACTGACAAACCTTTCACTTGTTGAAATAGGACATTATTTCGGGGGTAAAGATCATGCAACAGTTATATATGCGTGTAAACAAATTGAAAATAGCAGACAAAAAGATGAAAATCTGAGCAGGTTAATAGATAGCATAATAAAAAGACTGCAGGAGAATAAATAATTTATGGAGGTAATATCATGCAGGTGAGAGTTAAAAAAGAAGAGATACAGGAGAAACTTTCAAAAATTCAAAATATTGTTGAAAAAAAGAGTATAATGCCTATTTTAAATCATTTTCTTATGGATATTTCCGAACAGGACGGTTTTATCCTGGCTACTGATCTTGAAACAGCAGTAAAACAACCATTAAAGGTTGATATTTCTGAGCCAGGTAAGGCTTGCATTCACGCAAAAAAGTTTTATGAAATTGTGAAAGAGCTTGATGAAGATATAGAGATTTCACTTGTTGAACAATGGCTTAAAATTGAAAGTGGTCAGTCAGTTTTTCGTATTGCCACACTTCCAGCAGATGAATTTCCTGTGTGGCCAGAGATTGGAGATGCAGTAAAAATTAATCTAACAAAGGATTTTCTTCTTACAGCAATAGATAAGACAATATATGCTGCAGGAGAAGCTGACGCAAGGTATGTTTTAAATGGAGTTCTTTTTCATTTAATAGAACCTGGAGAGTTTAAAGTTGTTGGTACAGATGGTCACAGACTTGCCCTTTTCAGAGCAGTAGCAGAAGATTCTTTCTTAGTAAAAGGAGAAAAAAAAGTAATTCTTTCAAAAAAATCATTGAATGAAATGAAAAGATTTCTTTCTGACTCTGAATCAGTTTCTCTTTATATTGGTAAAACCCATGTGATGTGTGAAATGGATGGAATAAGTTTTCTTACACGGATGATAGAGGGAAACTATCCTGATTATGAGTCAGTTATACCAAGAGACAATGACAAGGTTGCTATTGTTGATAAAAATTTATTTATAGCCTCACTGAAAAGAGTTTCTGTTTTAACAAAAGAGCGTCAGAATGCAGTTAGAACCGAATGGAGCAAAGAAGGGCTTGTTATATCATCCTCAGATCCTGAAATTGGAGAGGCTCAAGATGAGCTGAAAATTGAATATCAGGATGAACCATTTGTTATAGGTTTCAATGCAAAATATTTAATAGATGCTCTTGAAGAGATTACCTCCGATAAAGCAAAGATTACAATGAGAGAACCAGAAAAAGCTGTTTATATTACAGATGCTACTCCGGGTCCTTCTTTTATATATGAATGCGTTGTTATGCCACTCAGACTTTAGTTTTTAAAGGGGAGATATTGTGAATAAAGAAGAAAGTTACAGAGCAGAGGATATAAAAATTCTCAAAGGACTTGAAGGTGTAAGAACCCGCCCAGCAATGTATATAGGTTCAACAGGCATTGAGGGTTTGCATCATCTTGTTTATGAGGTGATTGACAACAGTGTTGATGAAACACTTGCTGGATTTTGTAATGAAATTAAAGTTTATTTACATAAGGATAATTCCTGTACAGTTGCTGATAATGGCAGAGGTATTCCAATAGATGTTCATCCTGAGGATCCTGAAGGAAGAACAGCACTTGAGATTGTTCTTACGGAACTTCATGCTGGTGGAAAGTTTGAGTCAAAGGCATATAAAGTTTCTGGAGGACTTCATGGAGTTGGATTAAGCGTTGTTAATGCACTTTCAGAATGGCTTGAGGTTGAGGTAAAAAGAGATGGGAAAATAGTAAGACAGAAATACTCCAGAGGTTTACCAGTTACAAAGGTTGAAGTTGTCGGGCAGACAGATGAAACAGGCACAAAAATCAGATTCAAGCCAGACTCTGAAATATTTGAAGTTAATGAGTTTTTAAGGGAAATTCTTGCGCACAGATTTAAAGAACTGTCTTATCTAAACAAAGGATTAAAAATTACTCTTCACGATGAGCGAGATGGGACTGTTGAGGATTTCATAGCTGGTGGTGGAATATTATCCTTTGTTGAAGACTTAAATGAAGGCAAAAGGGTAATAAATCCAAAGCCAATTTATGTTACAGGGCAGAAAGATGGAGTTATTGTTGAAATTGCAATTCAATACAATGAGGGTTATTCTGAGGAAATTCTCACATTTGTCAACAATATTAATACAAGAGAAGGTGGAACACATTTAGTTGGATTTAAATCAGCACTAACAAGAACAATAAATAGCTACGCTGTCCAGTACGGGCTCATTAAAGAGGGAAAGGAAGTCCTTTCTGGCGAGGATGTAAGGGAGGGGATTGTTGCTGTAATAAATGCGAAGATTCCAGAGCCTCAGTTTGAAGGGCAGACCAAAATGAAACTCGGCAACAGTGAGGTTAAAGGAATTGTAGAGACTATTTTGAATGAAGGTTTAAGTAGATGGCTGGAAGAAAATCCAAACTATGCAAAGAGAATTGTTGAGAAAGCAAAGGAAGCAGCAAGGGCTCGTGAAGCAGCTAAGAAGGCTAAAGAGTTAACAAGAAGAAAGGGAATACTTGAAGATACAACTCTTCCTGGTAAACTTGCTGACTGCACAGAGAAAGATCCATCACGTGCAGAGCTTTTTATTGTTGAGGGTGACTCAGCAGGCGGTTCTGCAAAACAGGCAAGAGACAGGAGGTATCAGGCTGTGCTTCCTCTTAGAGGCAAAATTTTAAATGTTGAAAAAGCAAGAATAGACAAAATGCTTACCTCTGAAGAAATAAAAACTCTCATAACTGCAATTGGTGGTGGAATAGGAAAGGACAACTTTGAACTTGAATCTGTTCGTTATCATAAGGTTATTTTAATGACAGATGCTGATGTTGATGGTGCTCACATAAGAACCCTTCTTTTAACCTTTTTTTACAGACAAATGTTTCCTTTAATTGAAAGTGGCTATCTTTATATAGCCCAGCCTCCGCTTTACAGAATAAAAAAGGGTAAGTGGGAAAGATATATACAGACAGAAGAAGAGCTTAATGATCTACTAAAGGATATCGCGGATGAAGAGGTATCTTTTGTAGTTTCGCAGGAGTCAGGGTTGACCAAAAAGGAGTTTTTAAAACTAATTTTTGAATATGGAAGAATTCTTGAAAATTTTGAGAGAAAAGGATTTTCAGCATCCTATATAGAAAACTTGCTTAAAACATCTTATGAACAAACAGAAAGCGGAGTTTTTAATCTGAAGGAATTCTGGACAATTAAGGAGATCTATGACAAAATTGAGTTAATTTCAGAAATAAAGGCAAACAAAGAATACATTATTCAGGTTAGAAATGAAACACTAAAAACCAAATCCCTATGGGAACTTTACACCAATATCATGGAAACAGTAAAAAAAGGGTTAACAATTCAAAGATATAAAGGACTGGGGGAGATGAATCCTGAACAACTCTGGGAAACAACAATGGATCCAGACAAAAGAATGCTTTTAAGGGTATCAATTGAGGATGCTCAAAGGGCTGATGAGATATTTGCAATTCTTATGGGCGATGAGGTTGAACCAAGAAAAGAATTTATTGTCAAGCACGCACTTGAAGCAAGAAACCTTGATATTTAAGAATTTAAAATGCTTGATATAAGGCTGATAAGGCAGAATCCAGACATACTCAGAGAAGTTTTAAAAAAAAGAGGTTATGAGATAGATTTTGAAAATTTTATAAATCTTGAACAGGAAAGGTTGTTTTTATTAAGAGATATTGAAAAAAAGAGAGCATTAAGAAATGCTGTATCTCAAGAAATAGCAAATCTTAAAAAATCTGAATCAGACAGGCATAAGGCTGAAGAACTTATTTCTCAGATGCGAAGACTTGGGAATGAGCTAAGCATTCTTGAACAGAGGCTTCGTGAGACTGAAGAAAAAGTTCAAAACTTTCTTCTTTTTATACCAAATATTCCACATTATACTGTGCCTGTAGGTAAGGATGAAACAGAAAATGTTGAGATAAGGAGATGGGGAAAGCCACCTGAGTTTGATTTTGAACCTTTAAATCACTGGGATATTGGAGAGATTCTCGGAATAATTGATTTTGAAAGAGCTGGTAAAATTGCAGGAAGCAGATTCGCTGTGATGAAGGGTATTGGTGCCCGCCTTGAAAGAGCACTTATAAATTTTATGCTTGATTTACATGTCTCAAAGGGATACATAGAAGTTTTTCCTCCTTTACTGGTAAACAGAGCCTCAATGACAGGAACAGGACAGCTTCCAAAGTTTGAAGAAGATCTTTTCAGAACAGTTGAGCCAGAATTTTATCTCATACCTACAGCAGAGGTGCCTGTAACCAACCTGCACAGAGAGGAGATTTTATCAGAAGATGACCTGCCCATTTATTATGTGTCATATACTCCATGTTTCAGAAGAGAGGCTGGTTCACATGGAAAGGATGTGAGGGGACTTATAAGACAGCATCAGTTTAACAAGGTTGAGCTTGTAAAATTTGTAAAACCTGAAGACTCATATGATGAGCTTGAATCCCTAACAAGGGATGCTGAAGAGGTTCTTCAAAAATTGGGTCTACATTACAGAGTTGTCAGCCTGTGCACAGGAGATCTGGGTTTTGCTGCTTCAAAGACCTATGATATTGAGGTTTGGCTTCCCGGTCAGGGTCGTTACAGAGAAATCAGTTCATGCTCCAATTTTGAGGATTTCCAGGCAAGAAGAGCTAATATAAGATTTCGCAGAAGAGGCAAAAAGGGAACAGAGTTTGTGCATACACTGAATGGTTCTGGATTAGCAATTGGACGCACTGTAGTTGCAATTCTTGAAAACTACCAGCAAAAGGATGGCTCAGTCATTATTCCAGAAATATTAAGACCCTATATGGGTATTGAGGTGATAAGATGATTCAGTCAGTTATTGAATCTGGAATTATTCATATATTCAAGGGAAAACAAACAATTCCCATTAAACTTGTGATTGGAGAAATTCTTACAGCAGAAATAATGGATATTTTCTCAACAGGTAATATTCAGATAAAAATAAACAATAGAATTCTGAATGCTCAAACTCATAGAGATTTATCCCTTAATAAGGGAGACATCATATATGTAAAAGTTGAAAAGCCTTTTCCTGATGGAACAATTCCCTTAAGAGTTCTGTCAACTTCTGAAGTCCAGCTAACAAAGGCTTCCGAAGGTGAGGAAATCTCTCAAATTATTAAAGAACTTCCCACAAAAATTTTTAAATTTATTGATTCACTTTTTACTCCTAAACAGGAACAAAACATTGAAACAGAACATTTAAACTTATTTAAAACATTATTAACTCTTCCAGTGGACAATATTCCGGAGGCAGAAAAAATTCCTTTGTTTGAAAAATTAATTGAATTTTTCTCAGGCAAATATTCCACCTCCGAATTAATTAAAGATCTGGTAAATTTATTATATAGCAAAGAATCATTTAAAGAGGTGGCTCAGCAGATGAAAAATATGATGCTTTTATATAATTTCTCTGCAACAACCCCTGAGAAATTTACAGTAACAGAAGAAAAACTAAAAAAAGCTCTTTTAAATTCAGGCGTAGCCTTTGAGTCAAAACTAAAGAAAGTAATTTCTGAAGCTGTTAAACCTGAAAATATCAGGGAGGATCTAAAGACAGTTCTTAATAATATAATCAAAGAAGCCAGAGCTCATGGCACTGAAGAAATTGTAGAGAAGGCTCAACAGATTCTCAGACAGATAGAAGGGTTTCAGGTTCTTTCAAAAATGTATCAAAGCTTTTTCACATTTCTGCCTGTTTTATGGAAGGATATAGAAGGCGGAAATTTTGCTTTCAAATCTTTTAAAAGACAGGGCAAAGATTACTACACAGTTTTTGTAAGTCTTAAAATTAAAGACGATGAATCTCTTTCATTTGTTGTAACAATGATAAAAAAGACCTTCTTTGTTAGTTTTTCAGGAGGCTCTGAAATCCTTCAATTTATCAAAAATTATGAAGCTGAATTAAAAGAAAGATTTCATGACTCAGGCATGGTTCTTGGTGGGATAAATTATTTCACTAAAGTTGAAGAACTCATAAAACATTGGAGTATCAAGGAAGGATTAATAAGTGTGACAGCATGATAGAAGAAAGCAAAAAAGCAGTAGCATTAAAATATGATGAAAAAAAGGATTCTGCTCCCAAGGTTGTTGCAAAAGGCAGAGGCTGGATTGCTGACAGAATCATAGAGATTGCAAGACATTATGGAGTGCCACTTAAAGAAGATCATGCTCTGGTTGAGGTTCTTTCAAAACTTGATCTTTATGAGGAGATACCACCAGAGTTATATAAAGCAGTTGCTGAAATCCTTTTATTTGTTTACAGGCTGAGAGGTAAAATTCCGCAGTGAGTATATTACAGAAAATAGTTGAGGCTAAAAAATTAAGAATTACTGAAGCAAAAAAGAAACTTCCATTTGACAGATTAAAGAGCAAGGCTGAGTCTTTATCAGACAGACAGTTTATTTTTTATAAATCCATAAAAAGACATCAGGGTGAACCATTAAAACTCATTGCAGAGATTAAGAAAGCTTCCCCCCTCAAAGGAATGCTTAAAGATTATGATATTGAGAAGATGTCTGATATATATGTAAATTATGGAGCTGATGCTATTTCAGTTATAACTGAAGAGGATTTTTTTTCAGGAAGTCAGGATTTTTTAGTGAGAATCAGAAAAAGACATCCTCACATTCCTATATTAAGGAAGGATTTTATCTTTGATGAGTACCAGATATATGAATCAAGAGTTCTTCATGCTGATGCCATTCTTTTGATTGCTAAAATTTTAACAAAGCAGACAGGTAAATTACTTTATGAGCTTTCAAAATCTCTTGGTATGGATGTTCTGTTTGAGATTCATGATGAAGAAGATCTTGAGAAAGCTTTTTTTGCTCAGGCTGACATCATAGGAATAAATAACAGAGATCTTAAAACATTTAATGTTAATATTAATACAACAGTGAGATTAAAGGAACAGATACCTGAAGACAAAATTGTGGTCAGCGAAAGTGGAATATCTGAAAAATCGCAAATTACTGAACTTCTTAAATGCGGAATTGATGCTATTTTAGTTGGAACATCAATAATTTTGAGTGAGAATCCTGGTGAAAAAATAAAAGAATTTAAATCTATGTAAAAGGAACAATTGTATGCGGGTTATAATTGTTGGTGCAGGAGAGGTTGGATATCAAATTGCAAAGTTTCTTCCCAAGTCCACAAGCTCTTACTGTCCATTATTTATGATATAATTTTATAGCCCCCTTAGCTCAGTAGGATAGAGCACAGGTTTCCTAAACCTGGTGTCGCAGGTTCGATTCCTGCAGGGGGCATTTTATTTATTTTTTCTATAAAAATCTACATAAATCATCAATAAAAACTATTTGATTTATCTATAATAATCCCTTTAAAATTTGAAAAATTTAAAAACTAAATTTATTCAGGAGGTGAGCAATCATGGAGCTTACGAGACGAAGTTTTCTGAAAATCTCCACAGGTGCTCTTCTTCTTAGCTCTCTTGGGCTTAATCTTGAACCTGCAAAAGCTTATGCAGCAGAGCTAAGAACAAAGGGTGCTAAGGAGACAACAACAATTTGTCCTTACTGTTCATGTAGCTGTAGCATTATTGTATCCGTGAAAGATGGAAAGGTAATTAATACAGAAGGCGATCCTGACAGCCCTATTAATGAAGGTGCTTTATGTCCAAAAGGTGCTTCAGTTTATCAAATCGTAGGTACTAATAATCCTTACAGAATAACTGAACCAATGTATCGTGCCCCCGGTGCTACAGAATGGAAAAAAATCAGCTGGGAAGAAGCATTAAACAGAATTGCAAAACTTGTTAAGAAAACAAGGGATAAGTACTTTATCACAAAAAATTCAAAAGGACAGGTTGTAAACAGAGTTGATGCAATAGGACACATTGGTTCTGCTGCTCTTGATAATGAGGAGTGTTATTTAATTCAGAAATTGATGCGCTCTTGGGGACTTGTTTACATTGAGCATCAGGCGAGAATATGTCATTCATCCACTGTTCCAGCTTTGGCAGAATCCTTTGGTAGAGGAGCAATGACAAATCACTGGATTGACTTCAGAAATGCTGATGTAATCCTTAACATGGGTGGTAACACAGCTGAAAACCATCCTATGTCAATGAAGTGGATAATGAAGGCAA
>Ga0078972_1005750_pt1 | contig 30887 bp, 24 predicted proteins | sample YelNatPaOPGAMG01_FD_67568 | JGI IMG/M metagenome (GOLD analysis project Ga0078972, IMG submission 67568) | Hot spring thermophilic microbial communities from Obsidian Pool, Yellowstone National Park, USA - OP-RAMG-01 (SPADES assembly) (version 2) | ecosystem: Environmental > Aquatic > Thermal...
AAAGAAGAAGAAATTTTTTAACACCCCTCTTTTGAAATGCCGTGATGAACGAAGTGAATTTTACGGCATTAAAGAGGGGCAGGGGGAGATTTTATTAATGTAAAAAAGTAAAGCAAAAAAATTTACTTTATATTTTATAAAAACCTACCATAACTGAGGGGATACTCAGTATTTAAAATTTTTCTTGCTAATAAAAATAAATTTATTATAATAATTACTGAGAGGTAATAAATATGAAAATATATAAAATAAATTATTTTGTTTTTATAAATTTTATTTTAATAATTTCTTTTTATTTGTTTTCCTGCAAACAAAATGCAACTTCTGATGTCCCGGAACCAACTCCAACAGCAACTTCTGTGCCTATAATAATTGATAATTTTGAAGATGGTGATTTTAATAATGAACTTTATTCTTATTGTAATGGTAATCAATGGGGTAATTTTTTAACAAATGAAGATGAAGCATCAATTGTGTGGTCTGGCATTATCACCGCAGGTGGCGGAAAACAGGGCAGTTACTGCCGAGGTATTTCTGGCACAGTTAAGACAAATGATTCTGCAGGTATTGGACATTTTACATATAGCAGGACAGTATGCGGTTCTATAGGAATAGATGTCTCTGAAAAAACAAAATTAAAACTTGATATTGCTTTATATGGAAGTTCAGGTAATCCTGAAATAACATATTATTTAAATTTTAAATTCTCACGGGAAAATCCCTGTTGCTTATATGTTTTTTATAATGGTGTTATTAATGCTAATACTGGATGGCAGACTGTTACTATACCTTTATCTTCATTTACTGGAAGTACAAATGAAGTGTTTTCTGATTTACAATATATGGAATTTGGTATCAAAGCAATATCTAATAATTTAGAACAAATTGCGAATTTGTTATTTTTTATTGATAATATAAGATTTGAATAATTGCAATATTTTAATTTAAAATAATTTTAATGAAGGGAGGAATATATTATGAAAAGAATTTGTGTTATGTTTTTCTTAATTGCTGCATTATTTTTTGGGTGTTCTAAAAATGAAACTCCTTCAACTCCGGGTCCCAATCCAACACCAACAGTTCCACAGGGTAATAATCCTGATTTATTAATTTCAGGACAAATTAGTCGAACTAGTTATGGTACATCTCCGATGAGTGCTATTGTGTATATGGCACAAATAGAGGAAAATTCCAATCCGGTAACACAAGCAACTGTCACAGTGACAGGACCACAGGGAACAGTTATATTAAATAATGCAAATAATGGTCAATTTATTTATATAAGCATGAATTCTAATGATTATCAGCCAAATAAACAATATACTATGACAGTGATATATCAAAATTACAGCTATAAAGCATCAGGAACTGCACCTGGTAATATAACAGTTGCAAGTGATGGTTCTACTGCTTCATGGCAATATGAAGGTGATTTTGATTTTATACAAATTATTGATCCCAATTCTGGATCACATACTTATGGACCTGATCTCACAAGCCCGTTTGATATAAATAATACAGGCGTTTATAATAATGGGACTGGAGATTATAATTTAAATGTATGTGTTATAAAATATATATTAAATACTTTTCCGGTATCAAATTCAGAAAGCTCGCTTTTTTTGGCAGATATTTATATGGGAACAATAAACAAATAATTAAAAATATAGAAAAAATATTATTTATTTTCTAAAATTACTTTTGTTTTCATATTTTTGCCTTTGGGTAAAGTTATATAACATTTTTCTCTGCTAAAATTGTTCCATTCAGTTCCATTTATTTCCACTTTTTTTATCGCAATAGAATTATCTTCTAATAAATTGACATAATGTTTTTCATTTTCATTATCATTTGTTAAGTTAAAATACAATATTGCTTCTTCTTTTTTTATATATAAACTTAAATAAAGATAAAGAAAAAGCGCTTGTTCCATTGAATGATATGCTGATTTATACAATGTGCCTTTTACTTTATTTGTTGGTGTGCCATCTGCTGCAAGTGTCTGATAACATTCACCGTATTTTTTATCAATAAAATATTTATCCCAGAAATTAGTTCCTGATTTGAATTTTTCAAGATAATCATTATTTCCTGTTGCATAATACAGATAAATCATTAAATTATTTCCTTCTTCCTGTGTCCACCAGTCCTTTGAATCATCAATTGATGCAGGATTTTTTCTTTCAAATCTGTAAAACCATCCATAATTCTTTTTATCCCAAGTATATTTTATCTGTGCATGGGCAATTTTTTGTGCAGTTTCAAGATATTTTTTATTTCCGGTTAAATAATACATTCTTATTAATACCCAGCCGGTTTTTAAATTATGGCCTGCAAGAAGTGAATTGTCCAGTGATTTCCATGATTCATCGTAATACTCACCAATAAAACCCGAATTTGGGTCAAACATATTTTTTATAACAATATCAGATAAAACTTTTAAATCTTTTAGCAGTTTTTCATCTCTTGTTGCAAGATAGTAATAAATAAGATAAGCGGTGCAGGTATCAATCTGTGCATTGAATGATTTTTTGGATGTTGTTTTTTCCCAGTTTTTTGCAACTTTTGAATAATATCCACCATATTTTTTATCCCATGCTTTTTCCTGCATAAGTTTATGTGTTTTTTCAACAAAAGATAAAACATTTTTATCGTGCGTTACAAAATAATAAAATACCGGACCTAAATTACAATATGTCTGGTCAAACAGGTCTTTATCCCAGTTATCCGGCTCACCTGATTCATCAATATATGTAAACCATCCGGAATTTTCCTTATCCCAGCCGTAATTAATAAGGTAATCAATGCCATGTTTAGCAAACTCAAGATATTTATCTTCTCCGGAAAGCAAATACGCAGCACAAAATCCAAAAATAATTCTTGAAATCATTCTTGGATATTTTTTAGAAGGTCCCCATACAGAGCCGTTTTCTTCTACATCTGTATAAAAACCACCATCATCTCTGTCAATTGTATTTTCCCAGAAAGGAATTAAATTAAAAAGTGCCTGATTTTTCCAGTATTCCGGATTTGTGGTATCTAATGACTGTTGAATTGTTGCAAAAAGGGAGTTTATTATTATTAAGATGAACAATAACAAAATATAAAATTTTTTCATTTATTTATTCTCCTTTAAAATTATATTTAAGTATATAATGATTCAAAGATTAAAAAGTTGCATAAAACGATTTAAAAACATTTACAATATTCGGTTTACGATTTGTTTTTAAATTCAAAGATTTAAGATTAAGATTTGAAGATAAAATTGGTAATTTGCAAGATTCAATAACTACATTGCCGATTGCTGATTGCTGGTTGTTTATTGCGGATTGGATAAAACAAGTGGAATGTGAAATGTATTTATTTCATTGCCAGATTGCCTGATTGGCAGGATTTAAAAGATTAATAAATCAGGCAATTAGGCAATTAGGCAATTAGAAAATTCGGTAGATTCAATTACTACATTGCTGATTGCTGGTTGCTGATTGCGGATTGAAAAAATAAAAAATTGGATTCCTGCTTAAGTTTACACCTGATTTATTCAGGTGCAGGAATGACAAGAGAACAAGAGAGCGAGATTAGAGCGAGAGCAAGAGAGCGAGATTATCTGTAGGGCCGACCCTGTGTGGTCGCCCGTTCTTTTAAAGCGGGCCTATGTGCCCGACCGAAAACAACAATAGGCAAATGGCAATTGATAATTAAGATTTCCTCTACCCTGCCTGTCCATTACCCATAAGTATCAAGAAGCAGGTATACCGCTGATTTTTTCGTAAAAAACGGTTGAGGAAAAGTCGGGCAAAGAATTTATAGTCAAAAGTAGGCGAGGCTTACGCAACAACCCTTGGATAGGATTAAGAAGGGCGTTAAAATTGGGAGTAAGTAAACTAGACAACGCCACAAATCGCCCGTAATTTTCCTCAAAAATCAGGATATACCTGCTTCTTATTATATAAAGATGTGGGTAATGGTCAGCCGCTGGGTAGAGGAAATTTTAATTGTAGATTTTCTATTTTTGGGCGGATACGTATGTCCGCTTTAAAAAAATGGGCGGGCACGTAGACCCGCCCCTACGGACATTCGCACTGTTGCCTCTCGCTCTTTTAAATTTTTTATTGTTTATTGTTTGTTGTTTTTATTTTTTTCAAGCAGCAAACAGCAATCGGCAATCGGCAATGTAGTTAATTTTTATTCAAACCACATATTATTTGTTGACATAATCTTTTATTAAAATTATACTATATTCATTATGGTAAAGGAAAAAATTATAAACACACAAACAAAAGATGGATTAGTTGTATTTTGTGACAATGCAATATTTTATACTTTAACTTTTACTATATTTATTATTCCATTATTTTTTAACATATATTCTTATGATCAGTTTGAATTACCAAAATTAACACTTTTAAGAACCTCAACAGTTATAATGCTGATTTTATGGGCAATAAAAATAGCATCCCAGGGTTATATTAATTATAAACCAACGCCACTTGATTTACCTATGCTTCTTTGGGCTTTGATGAATATAATTACCACATTTACCAGTTTTGCACCTCATCTGTCTTTTCGTGGAGAATATGAAAATTTTGCAGGCTCTTTATCAAATCTGAATTATGTAGTACTTTATTATATTGCAACACAAAACTTAAATAATAAAAAACAAATTATAATAATAAATTATGCATTTCTTTTTTCCGGTCTTTTATCCGGGCTTTATGCGATTGCCCAGTTTTTTGGATATGATTTTATAAAATGGAATGAAGAATCGATGATAAAAGGCAGATATTTTGCCTCTATGGGTAATCCAAATTTTTTAGGCGCACTTATAATTATGATAATACCTGTAAATATTGCTTTTTTCCTAATCCAGTTAAAAAATAAAAATTATTTTTACTCAATATTTTTATTTTTGCTTTTTGTTTTATTATATGTTGCCCTTTTCGGAACGCAAAGCCGCGGTCCGTTCCTTGGATTTGTGATATCAATGATGTTTATGTTATCTTATTTTTTAATTAAACTATATAATGATATTAAACAGGAAGCAAATAAACAAAATATATCTTTTTTATTTTTATTTAAAACTCTTATTATCAAATACAAATACTGGATTGTGCTTGTTTTTATTATTTTATTAATTTCAATTATATTAAGTTTAACAACCGGCAAAAATGCAACTTTACGATTATGGAATTCAATAGTGAATTTTAAACAAAGCGTGAGTGTTTCAAGATTGCATATCTGGGGTCCATCTATAAAAATAATAAAAGATTATCCCCTGTTAGGCACCGGTGTAGATACTTTTAAATCTGTTTTTCCAAAATATTCCGGTGTTGAGTTTGCTCATATAGATGGTGCAAATGTGGCATCAAGAACCGCTCATAACGAACTGTTAAATATTGCTGCGACAATGGGAATTATTTCTTTAGGTATTTACTTTTTATTGTTATATTCATATACAAAAATGTGGTATAGGTCATTTATAAAAACAACTGACTACAATTTTAAAATGATTGCACTTGCAATGTTTGCCGCTTTTATTGCTTATTTTATCCAGAATATATTTAGTTTTGGTGTTGCTGCAATAAATACGACATTATATATATTTTTTGGATTACAATTTATATTTTATAAAGAATATTACCCTGTAAAAATCAAAAATATATTTTTACCTTTTTATAATGAATTAATGAAAATCGTTTATTTTTTTATTCCTGTTATCTGTGGAATATTTTTAATATATCAGGCATTTATTATTTATAAGGCAGATACTTATTATAACCGTGGTAGAATTTTAGGTTCTGTTTATAACAAATGGGACCTGGCTATTGCTGAGCATCTGAAATCAATTAAACTTGCACCAACAGAAGTTAAATATCAGGTATATACCGGTCTTGCTTTTGAACGGATGGCAATGTCAAGCAATGATAAAAACAAACAGGTTGAATTGATTAAACAAGCTATTAATTATTATACAAAAGGTGTGCAATTAAATCCTTATAATGCTTATTACTGGGGAAATTTGGCAAGGGTTTATGCTGTTTTAGGTGATATAGAAAGTAATCAGCAATATCTTGCAGAGTCAGAAAAATATTATTTAAAAGCCATAGAAAGAGCACCTGTTACCGGTTTATTTTATAACAATCTGATTGATTTATATTTAAGACATGGATTGATTGAACAAACTAAACCTCTTTTTGAAAAATTAGAAATTATTGATAAAAATATGGCTGCAAATGCATATTTTATGTTAGGCAATCTGTATTTTACACATAAAGATTTCTCAAATGCAGAGATTGCTTATAAAAAATCAATAGAATTAAATAATTCAATATTCCAGGCATTTCATAATCTCGGTGTAGTATGCGCTGCACAGAATAAAAAGGCAGAAGCAAAAATTTATCTTGAAAAATTTCTTGAGATGGCTCCTGAGTCAGATATGGTTCCAAATGCAAAAAAGATATTAAAGGACATCAAATAAACTATAAACACTCACATAACTTTACCCGGATTTAACTTCCTTGCTTTATTATACGCAGATAATGCCTGTGATTTTTTCCCCAATTTCTCATATAAAGTTCCCAAACCAATATAAACTTCTGAGTCATTTGGAGAAATTGATTTTGCTTTTTGAAATGATTTTTCTGCATCTTTATATTTACCCAATCTGTAATAAACCCATCCAAGACCGATATACGCAGGACTATTATTTGATTGTTTTTCTATTGATTTTTTAAATTCTGACTCTGCTTCTTTTAACCGGTCATTTTTATATGAATACCATCTGTAATAAACCCATCCAAGACCTAAATGCGGTTGTGGTAAGTCAGAATTTAATTCAATTGTTTTTAAAAAATGTTTTTCTGCTTCTTTTAAATTATCCTGATGATAATAAACCCAGCCAAGACCATTATGTGCATCAGTGTGGTTGGGGTTTATTGTAAGAGCTGATTTAAAAGCATCCTCTGCTGATTCTATTTGCGCTTCCCCAAGTAAAAAAAGATTGTAATAGGTCCATCCAAGGCCAATAAAGTTTTCCGCATCATTGTTTTTTAATTTACTGGCTTTTAAAAATTGTGTTTCTGCTTCATCATATCTTTCTAATAAATAGTAAATCCAGCCAAGACCTGAGTAAATACTTGATTCATCAGGTTTTAAATTTGTTGATTTGTTGAATTGCTCTTCTGCATCTTTATATCTTCCCTGAAAATAATAAATCCATCCAAGCCCTATATTTGCATCAGCATATTTGGGATTTATTTTTATTGCTTTTTTATGCTCTGTTTCTGCTTCTTTATAATTTCCCATATTAACATACACACCACCAAGTAAAAAATGAATATCAGCATAATTGGGCTTTAAAGATAAGGCCTTTTTAAAATAATAAACTGCATTTTCGTATTTTTCCATATTCAAATAAAGTTTGCCAAGTGCAATATATGCATTTACATATTTAGGATTCTTTTCAAGAACGTCTTTTAATTCCAATTCTGCTTCTGAACATTTGCCGAGATGAACATATACCTCCCCCAGGCAAAATTTTGCATCAAGATAATCAGGATTTAAAAGCAATGCTTTTTTAAAATTTTCTTCTGCTTCTTTATATCTTCTCTGGGTTGCATATACCCTTCCCAAACATATATATGAGTCAGCATATTTAGGGTCTTCTTCTATTGCTTTTTTGCAATTTTCTTCTGCTTCTTTTAATTCCTCTTTTGTTGCATAGATTGCGCATAAACAGGAAGGTTTTTTATTTATATCAATCCTCGGGTCATATATATTTACTTTTATGAAATTTTTTATTTTATCAAATATTTCAGCCATTTATTTTTCTCCGTTTGAATTTTGAGTAAATATATTAACAATTTTTTTTGAAAATGTAAATTGATATTGTACAATTGTCAATTGCTTGTTGCTTATTGCTGATTGATTTTTTGTTTTTTCAATCGGCAATCGGCAATCGGCAATATAATTACACATTACACATTTCACATTTTAAATCGTAAATATATTAATTTATCTGTTTTAATAATTTTTCTTTATTTTCTTTTCTCCATTCCCTGTCATAATAAAATTTCAACCAGTAAAAAACTTTATCTTTCATACCAAGTTCTCTGTATAATGCAATTATTAAATTTAATGCAGCAAAATCATAAGAATCAAGTTCCATTGATTTTTCAAGATATGTCATTGTATTTTTTATATCCATTAAATTATGGAAATAAACAGACGCAATATTTTTAAGGATATTTGGCACATCTCCTGCAATTTTTTCAGATAAATTTTTATAAAATTCAAATTTGTTTAAATCAGAATTAATAGCTGCATATTCTAGGTTTCTTACTAAATATCTGCCCAATATGTATCTGTTAAAATAATCATTATTCTTATAATTAAACAAATCACGAATTGAATAAATCCTCATTAAATTTTCACTTTTATTAATTTTAACAGAAGCTTCTGTTAATTTATTTAAAATACCATAAGGTCTGGTTAAAAGGTTGTATTTAGGATAAGAAGTCATATCCATAAAATATATTTTCCCTTTATTATTAAAATATAATTCTATTTCACTTTTTTCCTGCATTTTTATATCCAAAACCCCGTCTTTTCTTGCATTATTATAAATAGAAAAATTTAATACATTTCCACTCTGGTCATAAATTATTTTATCTGGATATTTTTTCTTTACCTGCTGTAAGTACTGGACATTAAAAATATAAATATCTGATTTACCAAATATTTTTTCATCATTATTTACTGTTTTTAATATATTTAAGCCATGGTCATAAGCAAGAAAATTTCTTGAATTGTTATTTTTAAAATATTTATTAACAATTATGGTAGTAGTGAATAAAACAACAATAAATAATAAAATATATTGATTAATTTTTATTTTGTTTTTTAAAAACACAGATAAAGAATAAATGCCTGTTGTTATGTAAAAAATTGAAATCATATTATTTAATAAATAAAATGGCTTATTTACATAAAAAAACTCTGTTGAATTGCCATTATATGTAAATACTATTATTAAAAAAAGATTTATAAAAAAAACTATAATATTAAACCAAAAAAAATTTTTTAATCTTTTATATAAAACAAAAAAACCATATATTGTAAATAAAAACAAAAAATTAAAGTTTTGGTAATAATTTTTTAAATACCATAAAAATTTTGAAATACCTGAGCTAAATGTAAAAGCAGGGTCGTTTTGATTTATATATACTTTTCTTCCAATATAACTTAATAATAAATCTATTGAATCAATGCCAGCCCACACATTTTCTGCTGATTTATATCTTATAAATAAATATAACCAGCTTGTAATTAAAGACAAAAAGAAAAATAAAAATGGTATGTATGAAAATTTTTCTTTACGTTTATAAGATATAAATAAAGATGTAAAAAAAAGTATAGCCATTAAAAATAATGATGTCTGATGTGCAACCGGCAAAAAACCCAAAGAATAAAATAAAAGATATTTGAATTTTTTATCAGGATTTAAATAATAAATTAAAAAAGAATATAATGTTATTAATATTATAATATGCTGTAAAATATATATTCCACCTTTTACATTTGTAGAAATATTATAAAAATCATCTGAAAAAACAAAAATTAATGCAATTATCATTGAAAAATAATCAATTAGTGATGAATTATTTCTATAAACAATTAATAAAAAATTTTTTGTTGTTAAATATAATAAAACAAAAACACAAACTGTAAATAATATAGATAATAAATTTATTCTAAATGCAACATCGCCTATGGGTAAAAGTGTAAAAATTTTACTAAAAAGAATAAAAGTCGGATAACCCGGTGGATGGCCGATTCCAAGATTAAAACAAGCAGATGCAATCTCACCACTGTCCCCTAAAATAATAGTTGGAGGAGATAAAGATACAAGAAAAAAAATTATTAATATGGATAATATAAATAATAAATATTTCATTGGTTTACAGCATTCTGTTGAATTTGTTTATATAACTCAATTTGCTTTTTTATATCACTTTTATATTTTGAATTCGGTAATTTTTGATAAAATTCTTCTGTCCATGCAAGTGCTTCATTAAAATTATATTTAAAATATGCCTGTAATAAAATATTTAATGTTCTTATATCATAAGGATTCAAATAAACCATCTTTTTCAAATATTTAAAAGAAAGGTCAACATCTTTTAATTCCCAAAAAACAATGCGAATAAGTTCAGTAAGTGTTGCTGGGCTGTTGCCTGCTGTTTTATCAATCAACTCTATTATCTTTAATGCGTCATTATTATTTCCTTCTTTTATCATATATTCTGCCTTTGCAATAAAATATTTTGCAATAAAATCACTGTAAAACAGGTCAAGATTTTTATTATTAAAATAATCTCTTATGGTATATAATTGAAGTAATTTATCGGTTTTTTTATTATACATCTGATTTATTGATGGTTTAAATAATATTCCAAAGGGTTGTGAATTTATATTTTTTTCCTGATTAATAAAATTATCAGTAAAATAAGTTTTGTCCAAATTTTGTAAAACAAAATTTGATTCAATCTCTGACATTTTTTTTAAATCAATTATTTTATTGTAAATTGATATATCTAAAGCTGCATAATCCCTGTCATAAATAGTATTATTTTTAAATTTGTTTTTTACATATTTTAAATATAGCAAATTAAAACTCGGACAATCATTTTTGGAAAATAAAATATCTTTTTCATTTAAGGTTTTCATTATATTCATTGGATGATCATAACCAAAAAATTTCCTTGAATGATTATTTACACCATAATTGCTGAAAGACATAATTACCGGGAATAATAATAAAATAAGAAAAATAAAAAATAAATTCATATTATATTTTTTATTCAACAAATAAAAAACATAATAAAATCCCAAACCTGAAATTATAATTAATAACAAGTCGTTTATTAAATAAAAACCCCTGCTTATATATGTTGAAATTGTTGTTAGTGATGTTAATTTAAAACCTGCTGCTGTCTCAATACCATACATAAGTAATATTGTGTTAATTATTATAAAAATTGTAATCGTTAAAAATAATTTTTTATTTTGTAAATAAATATAATATAAACCAATTATAAAAATAATAATCAAAATGTAATAATTTTTTATAAATTGTGAAAAATAATTTTGTAATCTGAATAATAAAACAGAAAAGGCAAATTGACCAGGTGTCTGGTATCTTTTTCTTAAAATATGGTCTAATACTTCTTTGTAATTAGAAATACCAGCCCAGTCAAGGACAGGATTTGTAGATGCTCTTATAAATAATGATATATAGGAAAAAATAAAAGAAAAAACAAAAAAAAGTATTAATTTTATTATAATTGCAGTATTTAATTTTCTCTTTAAAAAATAAAAATTTAATAAAATAATAAATAATGTAATCAAGGCAGAAGATGTATGGGCGGGAATTAAAAAACCGGATATATAAAAACACAAATAAGAAAATTTGATATTTTTTGTTAAAATAAATTTTACAAGAGAATACAAAGAGATTAAAATTATTAAATGTGAAAAAACATATATACCACCTTTTGCATTTATTGATTCAAACCAGACCGTTTCTGATAAAATAAAAAATAAGGATGAAATCAAAGAAACATAAAATATTAAATTTTTATCCTGCTCATTTGTAATAATTTCAATGAGTAATTTTATATTTAAAAAAAGAAATAAAAAAATTAATAAAGATAATAATGTGGAAAACAAATTAATCCTGAAGGCAATATCCCCGAGAGGAATTAATGAAAATATTTTCCCGGATAAAATATAAAGCGGATAGCCGGGAGGATGACCTATTCCAAGTGTGTAAATAGCAGTTACAATTTCACCGGAATCACCGAGATAAATGGTTGGTGGATTTGTTATTATAAATAAAAAAATAATTATGTTTGAAATTAAAAAAAATAAAAATTTCATAATAACACCCTTAATTCTGATTTCTGGCTGAATTTATCAGTTCTTCTGCTGATTTGATCGAAGTTTCGGTTACTTTTTCACCACTTATTAATTTAGCCACTTCTCTTATTTTTTCATCTTTATTCAATTTTTTTATGTTTGTTTCTGTTTTATTATTTTTTACAAATTTTTCTACACTGTAATGTGTATCTGAAAAACTTGCTATCTGAGGGAGATGTGTTATACATATTATTTGTTTTTTCTTTGAAATAGAAAATAATTTTGCGCCAATATCAGATGCAACTTTTCCTGATACACCAATATCAATTTCATCGAAGACCATAACAGGTATAATGTCAGATTCAGAAAGTATGTTTTTAATTGCAAGCATTATTCTTGAAATTTCACCGCCTGATGCTACTTTTACAAGCGGCTTTATCTCTTCACCGGGATTTAATGAAATTAAAAATTCCACGTTATCTATTCCATTATCTGTTATTTTTATTTTTTTATCATTTAATATTATTGAGGGTTCATCATCATTTGCCTCTTTTTGATAAACGTTTATTTTAAAAACCGCTTTTGTAATACTCAACTGCTTTAATTCCTCTTCTATTTTTTTTGAAAGTTCTTCTGCCTTTTGTTTTCGTATATTTGATAGTTTAATTGCTACCTCAGTTAGTTTTTTTAAAATTTCCTTTTTTTCTGTTTCTTTTTTCTTTATAATTTCTTCGTTTAATTCTATCAATTGTTTTTCTTTTTCAAGTTCTTTTGAATAATTTATAAGTTCAATAAAATCAGTTTTCCTGAATTTTTTCATTAAATCTTCGATTAGTTCTATTCTGTTTTCTATTTTATCAAGATAATTTTTATCAAAATCTATGCTGTTTATATAATCAACAAAAAAATCTTTTAAGTCCTTTGATTTTATTAGTATTTCATTAAGTTGCGCTTTGTATTCCATTGCTGTCTTACTATCATACTTTTCAATTTCATTAATATTTTTTTCTGCTTTTGCAAGCAAGTCAATTGCGCCTTCACCTTCTATATCAATAGATGACGGCATAAGGGATAAAATGATATTATTTACAAGATTTTTTATTGTTTCAACATTTACAAGTTTTGTTCTTTCTGTTAATAACTTTTCATATTCATCTGAATCTTTTAAATCCGCTTGTTTTAATTCATTTAACTTATAATTTATTATTTCAAGTTTTTCCTGTTTGTCTTTTTCAATTGCATAAATTTTATTTAATTCATCATTTAATCTGATTAAATAATTATACAAAGTTGAAATTTCAAAACGCAAATCATCTGCTTTTGCATAAGCGTCCAGAAATTCTATATGAAGTTCCGATTTTAAAAGCGACTGGTGTTCGTGTTGTCCGTGTATATCAACAAGAAAATTGCCAATTGTTTCAAGCAGCGATAATGTTACAGCAGAATTGTTAATATATATCCTGCCTTTTCCGCTTCTGCTTATTTCTCTTTTTATTATTAATTGTTCTTCATTAAAATCTATTCCTGATTGTTTTAAAATTTCTTTTAATTTGTTGATTAAATTTTTATTATTTTTTATATTAAAAACAGCTTCAACCTCTGCTTTATCTTCGCCTGTTCTTATATTTTCAGTATAACCCCTTTCACCAATAGCAACACTTAATGCTCCAATAATTATGGATTTACCAGCGCCTGTCTCACCTGTTAAAATATTCAAACCGGGCGAAAAATCAATTTCAATATCTCTTATTAAAGCATAATTTTTTATTTTTAAAGTTGTAAGCATTTTTCCTTTTTTATATTATAAAAAATTTTTTATAATTTTTATAAAATTATCTTTTGCAAGTCCGCATTCAGTTCTGCATTCCTGCATTGTACCATGCTCTATAAACTTATCAGGTATTCCAAGTAATTTTACTTTTACATTATTGATATTATGCTTTGAAATAACCTCAAGCACTGATTGACCAAAACCGCCCTGTATAACTCCTTCTTCTATTGTTATTAAGTTTCCTGTTTTTTTAATTGATTCAATTATTAATTTCTCATCCATTGGTTTTGCAAACCTTGCATCAATTATTTCTATTTTATTTTTATCCTGTTTATCAAATGTATTTACTGCCTGTAACAATTCATATAAAAGAGCACCAAAATTTATTATTGTTAGCTTTGTTCCTTTTTGAATTATTCTTGCCTCACCTAATTTAATCTGTGAATTATTTTTATAGTGAAAACTTTCTCCCCTTGGAAATCTTATTGAAACCGGGCCATCTTTATATGTTGCAGCAAACTTTACCATTTTTTGCAATTCAATTGCATCAGAAGGTGCCATTACAACCATATTTGGAATCATTTTCATATAAGAAATATCAAATACACCATGATGGGTTGCTCCATCTTCACCTACCAAACCGGCTCTGTCTAAAATAAAAGTAACCGGTAATTTTTGAATACCAGTATCATGTATTATCTGGTCAATTCCCCTTTGTAAAAAGGTAGAATAAATACACACAAAAGGTTTAAGTCCAGCTTTTGCAAGGCCTGCTGCAAATGTTACTGAATGTTCCTCTGCTATTCCCACATCAAAAAATCTTTTTGAAAATTTTTCTTTAAATATAGACAGATTTGTTCCTTCTATCATTGCTGCAACAATTGCAACAATTTTTTTATATTTTGATGCTAAACCGGTAATTGCATCAGCAAAGATTTTTGAATATGTGGGGTTTTCCGGTTTGCATACAGGGATACCTGTTTTTTTATCAAAAGGACCTATACCATGAAATAAAGTTGGATTTTCTTCTGCCGGTTTGTATCCTTTGCCTTTTTTTGTCACTATGTGTAATAATTTAGGGCCTTCTATATCTTTTATATTATTCAGTGTTTCTGTTAATAATTTTATGTTATGGCCATTTATAGGTCCGAAATATCGCACGCCAAGTTCATCAAAAATTATACCGGGTGAAAATATTGCTTTTATTGCCTCTTCCATGCTCATTATAACTTTTGTTGTTGGATAGCCAATTGCCGGAATTTTCTGTAAAACAGATTTAATTTTATTTCTTAATTTTGTAATTACACCGCCGCTCATCAATCGGTTAAAATATTCAGATAACGCCCCAACTGTCGGAGAAATAGACATTTCATTGTCTATTACAACAATTAACATCTTTGTCTTATCATGGCCTAAATGATTAATTGCCTCAAGAGCCATACCATTTGCTATAGATGCATCTCCAATTACTGATATGACTTCATATTTTTCATTATTCAAATCCCTTGCTTTTGCAAAACCCAATGCTGCTGAAATTGAAGTAGATGAATGGCCTGCTCCAAAAATATCATATTTGCTTTCAGAGGGCTTTAAAAAACCTGATAATCCATTTTTTTGCCTCAATGTTTTAAATCTGTTCTTTCTTCCTGTTATTATTTTATGACAGTAAGCCTGATGACCAACATCCCAGATAATTTTATCATAAGGTGGATTAAAAACTTTATATAAAGCAAGTGTTATTTCAACAGCGCCAAGAGAAGATGCAAGATGGCCGCCTGTTTTTGAAACAACTGAAACCATATAATCCCTTATTTCAGATGCAAGTATGTTTAATTGTTCAAATGATAATTTTTTTATAACATCTGGTTTATTTATTTTATCCAATATTTTGTAAGTCATAAATTTTACAGAATTAAAAAATTAAAATAGGGAAAATAATACCAATGAGGATACCGGCAAATGCCTCCATTGGAGTATGTCCCAGCAATTCTTTTAATCTTTTTTCATATTTGAATTTACCATGTTCAATTTCATCCATCATTTTATTAAGCAGCGTTGCCTGTTTCCCTGCTGCTCGTCTCACACCCAATGCATCGCTTATTACTATTATTGCATAACACAGAGAAACCATAAAAACAGGTGAATCAAATCCGGAATACAAACCTATGGTTGTTGTTATTGCACTTACCGCTGCTGTATGTGATGAAGGCATACCGCCTGTTCCTACAAACAATCTGAAATCAAATTTATGTTTTGTAATAAAAAAAATAATAACCTTTAATGTCTGTGCAAGCAACCAGGTAAAAAAAGTTGTATAAAAAATCTTATGAGTAATTATTTGTATTATTATATTTAAGAAATTATTTAATCCGTTTAATATATCTTCCATATAATCACCTTTTTATTTAGTTTTCTCTAGTTGCAATATATGTAACCAGATTTAAAATATCTCTTGTTGGCCTTTTTATTTTATATAAAATTTTTTTTGCTTCAAGTAATAATTTTAAAACTATTTTTCTTGATTTTTCCAGACCATAGATAGCAGGAAAAGTTGCCTTTTTTTGCTTTGCATCTTTTCCTGCTGTTTTACCAAGTTTTTTTGTTGTTGATGTAACATCCAATATATCATCTGTTATCTGGAAAATCAAACCAACAATTTCTCCAAATCTATCCCATAATTTTAATTCATTTTTATCTGCGCCTGATAATATAGCACCTGATAAAATGGATGCTTTTATGAGCGCACCTGTTTTATGAGAATGTATGAAATCAAGCGTCTTTTTTGATACATTTTTATTTTCAAAAAGAATATCTGCAGCCTGGCCACCTACCATTCCATTTATCCCAGATGCATCTGATATTAGTTTTATGACTTTTAATAGTTTTTCATCTGAAATAAATCTATTGCACTCACAAAATGTTTCAAATGCTTTTGTGAGTAATGCATCACCTGCTAATATTGCAATTGCTTCTCCAAATTTTTTATGAGATGTTAATTTGCCTCTTCTGTAATCATCATTATCCATCGCCGGCAAATCATCATGAATTAATGAATATGTATGTATCATTTCAATACCGCATGCAACAGGCATAACATATTTAATATTCATACCGTATGCTTTTGATGTTAATAATAACAAAACAGGCCTTATTCTCTTACCACCTGCAAAGACACTGTATCTAACTGCTTTAAATATAACAGATGGAAATTCATTTTTATATTTGAGATATTTCAACAAATTTTTATTTATTAATTTTATTAATTTACTTAATTTTTTCAACAAATTAATTCTCCATTAAAAAAGTTTTTCCTCATCCTCATCCTCATCCTCTTCCTTATCCTCATCCTCTTCCTTTTCCTCATCCTCATCCTCATCCTCATTAATTTCTTCGTTTTCTTTATATTTTTCTGCTTTATCTTTCAAATACTCTATTTTTAATCTGGATTCTTTTAAAATTTTTTTACATTTTTCTATCAAAGCCATACCATTTTCGTATTTTTTTATTGATTCATCCAAATCAATTTCTCCGTTTTCAAGCTGGTCAATAATTTCTTCTATCTGTTTCATTAAAACCTCTATGCTTTCTTTTTTATTTTTGTCTTTGGTCATAATTCACCTTCCTGTTTTTGTTATATTTGCTTTTAATTCACCTTTATATAATTTTATATTTATATCATCTCCTATGTCCACATTTTCAGAATTCTTGATTATTTTACCGTTTTCATCAAAAACAACTGAATATCCCTTTTTAAGTATGGAATATGGATTTAATAATAAAAGTTTCTCATAAATAAATTTTATCTGTTCATTTTTATTTTTTAATAAATCTTTTATACTTTTTTTAATATCAACTAAATATTCATCTAAAATTTGTGAATATTCATCGTAAAAATTTAAAATCTTTTTAAAAACACTATTATTCTCATAATTCAAAATTTTTTCATAATATGAAGTATATAAATTAATAATATGGTTATATAATGTCTTTTGTAAATTATTTAATGTCTGTAATAATTCTTTTTTATCAGGCACAACAAGTTCCGCAGCAGCAGAAGGTGTAGGTGCACGCAGGTCAGCAACAAAATCAGCAATTGTAAAATCAACCTCATGGCCTACTGCTGAAATAACAGGAATACGGGATTTATATATTTCTCTTGCAAGATTTTCATTATTAAAAGCCCATAAATCTTCTATTGAACCACCGCCGCGTGCCAAAATAATAACATCAATATCATCCCGTGAATTAAAATATGCAAGTCCGTCAATTAATTGCTGTGGTGCTTCATCTCCCTGAACCATTGATGGATAAATAATCAGATGAACCACAGGGTATCGCCTTTTTATTATTTTAATAATATCTTCTATGACAGCACCTGTTGGGCTTGTAATTATACCAATTTTTTCAGGAAATTCCGGAATTTTTCTTTTTCTCTCTTCATTAAACAATCCTTCTTCTGATAATTTCTTTTTTAATTTTTCAAATTCTAATAATAAATCCCCTTCACCATAAATCAGTATGTCTTCTGCAATAATCTGATATTCACTACGCTTTGAATAAATCGTTATTTTACCGAATACAATAACCTCTTTGCCATCTTTTAGCTTTGATTGTGTAAATTTATTGCTTGACTTAAAAAAAGCAACCTTTATCTGACTTACAGCATCTTTTAATGTAAAATAAATATGACCTGAAACCGGACAGGAAAGATTGGAAATTTCCCCTTTTATCCATACCTTATCTAAACTTTCTTCAAGTAAATCTTTAACTATTTTGGTTGCTTCTGATACTGTTAATGGTTTTTCTTTTGAAAATAACATAGTATTTATATCTTTTTTAAGAATTCTGCTACATCTTCTGGCAGAGTTGGATTAATATAAAAACCAGTTCCCCATTCAAAGCCTTCTGTTCTCTTTATTCTTGGCATTATTTCAATGTGCCAGTGATAATAAGCAAGTTCTTCTGACTTTATTGGCGCAGTGTGTATCATATAATTATAAGAAGGATAATTCAATGCTTTGTTTAATTTAAAAATAGTATCCTTTAAAACACAACTTAAATCTGAAATCTGCTCTTTTGTCATATTATAAAAATGTGAAGAATGAAATTTGGGAATAATATTTAATTCAAAAGCAACGCGTGAAGCAAAAGGAGCAATAACAATAAAATGTTCTGTTTCTTTTATTACTCTTTCGTTTGCTGCTAATTCATTATCTATAATATCACAAAAAATACATCTGTTTTTTAATTCATAATATTTAATTGATGATTCAATTTCTTCTGATATTCTTTTTGGAATAACCGGCAATGCAATTAATTGAGAATATGGATGCAACAGAGTTCCGCCTGCATCCGGTCCGCGATTTTTAAAAATAATTATGTATTCAAAACGAATATCTTTACGTAAATCCAGTGTCCTTTCAATATATGTTTTAAAAATATCACTTATTGCTTCTGCATCCAATCTATCAATGTCAATATTATGCAATGGGCTTTCAATTATTACTTCATTTGCACCTGTTCCGCTTATTATATCAAATATTCCTTTACCCTGTTTTTTTAAAGGTTTTTCAACTGTTAAGTATGGTTTATTATTTGGCACAACCCTTATTTTCCATCCATTGTTACTATCTTTTATTTCATAAATAAGCTTACCTGTGCGCGATTCATTGCCGGGACAAAAAGGACAATTTTTATCATTTACGGTTAAATTCTGTGGTATTGAGGATAAAGAATTTGGTGTAAATAATTTATCATCAAGTGTAATTATCCATCTGTTTGTAATTAAATCTTTTCTAATCTCTGACATTTATTTTTTTTCCGGTTCTTCTAAAGGTTTTTCTATTTTACTCGCTATATAACTTCTTTTTATATTAATCAATGTGTTTTCCCCACTTTTTATTCTTATTATATCATCACTGTCATTTATTTTATCTATTATTCCAACTATACCACCAGTTGTAATAATTTTATCTCCCTGTTTTAATGCTTTTAACATTTCCTGATGCTTTTTTTGTTCATTCTTATTGGGAATAATAAACATAAAATAAAACAAAACAAAGATAATAATAAGCGGTAAAAAAGCCTGAAGCATTGAGGGTCCTTCTGCGGCAGCATGTGTTGCTGCTGGTGCTGATTCAGCTGCAAAAAGCAATGAATAAAACATAATTTCCTCCTTTTAAATTTTGTATTTTTTAAAAAATTCATCTCTTTCTTTTTCAAAATTTTCTTCTAATATTGATTTTCTTATTCTTTCAAGCAATCGTATCATAAAATAAAGATTGTGTAAAGTGGTAAGCCTCATTCCAAGAATTTCATGCACATTGAATAAATGTCTTATATATGCGCGTGAAAATGTTCTGCAGGCATAACAGCTGCAGCCTTCATCCATTGGTCTTGTATCTTCTTTGAATTCTGCATTTCTTACTGCTATCTGTCCCTCATGGGTATATATATTACCGTTTCTTGCTATTCTTGTTGGAAAAACACAATCAAACATATCAATACCACGCTCAACTGCATACCAGATATCTTCCGGTGTGCCAACGCCCATTAAATATCTTGGTTTTTGTTCCGGCATTTGTGTGGCACACCAATCAACAACTTTATAAATAAATTCTTTATCCTCACCTACAGATACACCGCCCAGTGCATATCCGGGAAAATCGAGTTTAAACATTTCACTCATTGCCTTTTCTCTTAAATCCTTATATATACCGCCCTGAATTATACCAAATAAATATTGATTTTTGTTTTTATGTGCAATCTTTGACCTCTTTGCCCATTCAATTGTTGTGGCAAGTGAATCATTTATATATTCATAAGTGGATGGATAAGGCGGACATTCATCAAGACACATTATGATATCACTGTTTAAAATATTCTGTATTTCAATTACTTTTTCCGGTGTAAAAAGATGCTCAGAACCATCAATATGTGATTTAAATATTACACCTTCTCCTGTAATTTTCCTTAAATCCTGAAGTGAAAATACCTGAAATCCCCCGGAATCAGTGAGTATGTTTTTTTTCCATCCCATAAAATTATGAAGACCATTAAACTTTTTTATTAAATCACAACCAGGTCTTAAATAAAGATGATATGTATTTGCGAGAATAATATCGTAACCGAGCTCTTCCAAATCAAAAGGAGTCATTATTTTAACTGTTGCCTGGGTTCCAACAGGCATAAAAACAGGAGTTAATATTTTACCGTGGGAAGTTTTTATCTCTGCAACGCGGGTATTTTTATATTTTTTTATTATCTTAAAAAATTCCATTTTTTAACGCTTCTAAAATATTTATATCCAATCTGTCTTTTGAATAATTTGGATTATCTTTATATGTTTCGGTATAATCAACTATGCCAAAATCCATATTCTTATAACTCCAATATGTCCAGGAAATCTGATGTTTTTTAAAAATAAACATTAAATCATTGGTCCAATTTTTCCTTGTCTGTGGGTCTGCTGTAACTATACAGCCAAATTCACCACAAAAAACAGGGACATTGTACTTATCTCTAAAATCAAAAACCGGCTTAATTAATTTTTCAAGTTCATTTATATTCCATTCCTTATCCTGTCCATCTAAAAATCCGGCAAATTTTTTATCTTTTTGCTGTAATTTTTCTTTTGCACCGGCAATATCTTGCGGTCTTCCAGGATATTTAACATATTTTCTATAAATATCAAAAACAACAAATGGTGTCCAGTATGCCATCTGATGTGTCACAACAATTGGTTCATAAAAATGAAAACTGTATATTATTTTTTCATCATTGAATTTTTTCAAACCCTCAAAACACACAGGTCTTCCCCACATATTTGATTCGATGATTATATTATGTTCTTTATCATTTTGTCTTATTACTTCTATGGCTTCATCACATAGTTTGTTCCATGACTCATAATCAGGTGCAACCGGTTCATTTAAGATTTCATAAATCATATTTGAAAAATTTTTATATCTTTTAGAAAACATTGACCATATTGCTAAAAATCTTTTTCTGTTTTCTGATTTTTCATCCCATATATCATTATTATCTCTTTCTTTTAATGCAAATGAATGACCTGATGTTTTATGTAAATCAAGAATAATATTTAAATTATGTTTTTGTGATAATTTTACCATTTCATCAATTTTTTTTAATCTCTTCTCATCATATTTATATGGCTCTATTTCAAAAAAAATATAATCAACAGGTAGTCGTATACAATTAAAACCCCATTTTTTTATTGTTATTAAATCTTTTTCAGTTATAAATGAATTTATATGTGTTTCATCAAATATGTTATCTTTTACCTGTGATAAAAATCCACCTAAATTTACACCTGTCAGTTTCATATTTTTTCTCCAGAAATTATAATGTTTTTTAAATAAAAAATTATTTGTTAAAACCCATTGACTGAGAAATTTTTTCTGCCATTGTTTTTATGTTATTTCCCAGTTCTTTTATTTTTTCATCATTGACTCGAAGTGCGGGAGCTATAATTGAAACACAGGCAATAACTCTGCCGCGATAGTTTTTTATTGCAGCAGCTACAGAAACCAAATCAGTTGAATATTCCTGATTATCAACTGCATATCCTGATTCCTTTGCCTGCTGAATAGATGCTTTTAATTTATCAGCATTATCAATTGTAAATGGAGTAAATGGTTCAAATTTTATTAATTTTATAACCTCATTTAATCTGTCATCAGGCAGATTGGCAAGCCATATTTTACCTGGTGCAGAGCAATGAAGCGGCACTCTTTCACCAACATTTGATTTAACACCTACTTTTTCAACTGATTCCAAAACATCTATATATAAAACCTTGTACTGGTCAACAATTGATAATTGCACTGTTTCGCCAGTTTGTTTCCATAATTGTCTTAAATATGGAGATGCGTGCTGTCTTATATCAAGTTTTGATAAGACAGCATTTCCGATTTCAAAAAGACGCATACCGAGTTTATATTTTGATGTTTCCGGGTCCTGCTCCACATATTTTCTTAACATAAGAGTAGTAAGAAGACGGTGAACAGTACTTTTATGCAGTTTTAATTCTTTACTCAATGTGGTTACTCCTACACCTGTTTTATACTCGCTTAGCGTCTCAATAATGTCTAAAGTCCTCTGGACTGACTGAACCGTTGTATCATAAAACTGTTTCCTTCTCATTTTTTCCTCCTGTTTTTATTTTCCTTTTGTCATTGCGAGCAAAACAAACGCTTACTTTTGCCTTTTGCTTGACTGTTTCTGAGTTTTGCGAAGCAATCTTGCTTTTAGTAACGTCTCACTTCAAGCGATTTTAACTGCAAGATTACTTCGTTTGGCTCATAAATCCTTTTCTTCCTGGCTTGCCTTCTCTTTCGCCAAACTCGTAATGACATCTTTTCACATTCCACATCATAAATCGTAAATTGTATTTTGTCTTTTAAATCGTAAACCGTAAATCGTAAATTGTAAATTGTATCATTCCCACTTACTTGATTTAATTCTAATTGTTACACGTCTGTTCTTTTTTCTACCTTCCGGAGTATCATTGGAGGCAATGGGTTGTGTATCTCCAAATCCAACTGTTGAAATAATACCAGGTTTTACATTTAATAATTCTACAAAAAATCTGCCAACTGCTTTTGCCCTGTATTCTGATAATTCCTGATTGTCCTTATATTTACTTGTTTGCAATGGTAAATTATCTGTGTGCCCTTCTATTATAACCTGTGGATTATTAAGTGATTTAATCTTATTTGCTATTTTTTTAAGGTCATTATATACACTGATTTTAACATCTGCTTTTCCAAGGTCAAAAAGTGTATCAGAAGCCAACGTTATTATTATTTCACGTAATAAAACCTTTACTTTATTCGGGCTTGATTTTCCCCAATTTCCCACACTATCTGCTGCATACATAACATAATAATATGTTTTGCCTGTATCAACATAATTGACTCCTGTATCATCTGAGCCATCCCATATAATTTCTCCCGGGGTATCTACACCTTCAAATGTTTTAAATGTTTTTTCATCTTCAGTATAAATAACCAGTTTCCATTTACTTATTCCATGTAAATCAAAAACAAATGGTGTAAATTTTACAGGAGCATATAACGCTGTTATCTGTCCCGGTTTTACTATTTTAGGATTGGCATCTATTTTTACATCAGGCGGAGTATTATCAACTGTAACTGATGCGAGATTTGACTCTGATTTTACTCCATTTTTATAATTAACTTCAAGTTTTGCATAATATGTGCCATCAGGCACAACCTTTTTAAATGAATCAGTTCCATTCCAGAAAAGTTTTGTATCAGGATGGATTTTGGATGCTATTCTGATTGGCTGATTTAATTCATTATATATTGTAACTGAATAATTTTTAACTTTGTTTTTCTGAACAACCTCAGGAATTATTAATGAATAATCAATAAATTTATCATTATTTGGAGAAAAAATAGAAGGATTAAATTTCATCTTTGACTCAGGTGCTCCAAACTTATAGGATACAGTTATTCTGTGGGTATTACCCAAATCCTCTTCATTATATGGAACAAAAGCATAATCAACAAAAAAACGCGCATAATTAACACCGAGTCCAAAAGTTGGCTGATTAATTGTGCCACCTTTGTATCCTGCACGTAAAGATAAAATATCAAATAAATAAATTTCGCCACCAAGATAAAAATTCAAATCATTGTCCATGGGATAATCAATGTCTGCCTCCAATGATAAAAAATCCATTGAATAAGAGATACCTGCTCGCATATCTATGGGCTGCATAAAATTTTCACTGATAAATTTAGTAGAAGGTCCTATATTTTTAAAAACAAGTGCAGAAGAAAATCCTTTTATAAATGGCATATCATAAATCAAACCAATATCAATCAAAAAAGAAAATGCTGCTCCATTTTCAACATTAGAATCAATTGTATAATTTATTATTTTTAAATTACTGCCTATAAATAAATTGTCTCCAAATTCTTTTGCATAAGATATAATACCGCTAAAACTAAATGGAGTAAAATCATATTCTTTTGTATATGTAGTTAATGAAGTAGAAAGTGTTTTATCCATAGGTGATATATTTAACAAATTTAATGAACAACCAATATTACCAAAAGTAAATGGCAATAAAAAATTTAAACTCTCATATCGCACATCCTGAAACCACTCCACATGAGTAAAAGATAACTCTGTCTGCATACTTTTACCAAGTCCTGCAGGATTATAAAAAATTGAATTAATATCATCGGATAATGCAATATATGCTTCACCAAGGCTAGATGGTTTTGCTGGGATTAAAATTTTTAAAAAGTTATTTGATGTTGTACCTATTAATGTTGCATCTGCTGAAATATTATTATTAATAAATAAATTAAATATTATTATTAGAATAAATATAAATATTCTCATAAAATTTCCTTTTCATCTTATGAAATAAAATTTTAGATATTTTGACATATATTTTTTATTATGTCAATTGTTTTTTATTTAATGAAAATGTGTTTTACAATATAAACTAATAAATATAGAAGTTTCTCAATATGAATTTTTAATTTTATAATTAAAAAAATTAAATATTTATTTTAATTGTGCGATCCAGATTTTATATTTTGAAGTGAATCCAAATGGTAATTCAGGTCTCCAGAACTCCAGCCAGCTGATGTAGGCAAGAACCTGGCCATCATTAGACCATGCAGGATACTCAGAATAGAATTCATATGGTAATAAATCTGTTACAGAATTATCAATGACATTGATGATTTTTATATTGGTAAGGACCGGTTGAAAATACCATTTTGAATATGTTTCATCAAATGCAATATTTTTACCTAAATCATCCCAGGATATATTATTTATAATACCTACTGATTCATAGATAAATCTTGGATTTGTTCCGTCCCGTTCAATAACCCATATTTGATAAATTTTATTATGCTCCTGATTATACCACACATAATCTTTTGAATTTTTTTCAAGTAAAAAAGCAATACGTTTTGAAGTTGGATCCCATTCAAGTGTTTTAATTTTGTCTTTTGTTGTAAATAATTTTGTTTTTAAACTGCCATCTTTATTAAGCCGCCATAAAGTACTGAAATTAATATAATTAGTGGCTGCACAAATAACTTCCCCATCATAAGACCATTTGGGTTGCATCATAGAATCACATACCTCAGTGAATATTTCTGCCGGTTGTTTGCCATCAGGAGAAACTGTAAAAATACGCCATATTGTTCCTGATTCAGTGAATGCAAGTTTTACCTTTTTCTTTGCATCAGTCAACCAGTAATCAGAATATGGCAATGTCTCTTTTGATAATGTCTGCTGATTTGTTGCATTGGCATTCATTATTATTAACTTATTATTTTTAATATAAATAACTTTTGATTCATTTGCGTTCCATAAAGGGAACAAACGTTTGTCTGCACTGTTATTAATATTTAATTCATGCGGATTTGAACCATCAAAATTTGTGATTTTTAAATAAATATAACTATCGGTTTTTGTGACATATAATATTTTTTCACCGGATGGTGACCATAATGGCATAATTTTATTATCCCCTGTTGTTATTTTATCATATTCCTGATTAACAGCATCAGCAACCCAGATATTGTTATTGTTTGAATTATCATCCTTTGCAGCAAATACAAACTTTTGGGCATCAGGCGACCATGCAGTTTTATGTACTATGGGCTGACAGTCCTTATCAACAATAAGACTTATATCACTTAATAATACTTTTGGTTTGCCCACAGGTTTATTTAATCTGTCATCTTCTTTTGTTCTTAACTTTTTTTCTTCCTGTTGTTTGGATTTTTTATTATTTTCTTTCACTAATGAAAGATTTAAATTAACACCCCATATTTTTTTATAGCCATCTTCAGTATCAGATGCAGTAAATATTAATTTTGAGCCGTTTTTATTCCACATTGGCGCATCAATTATCTTTGGTAGTTTTAATTCTGACTTATCAGTCGGCAATTCAGTTATTCCAAGGGATAAAGCATTAATAATACCTATTTTATTTTCTTTTTTCTTTTTATTAAATATATTATAAGCAAACGACCATGAATCACCGGACCAGGACAAATTTTTTGGCTTTTGGGAGAAATTATCAGATATGGTTCCAAATGTTATTACCTGCATTGGTTTCTTGTAAAAAATAGTTGCTGCATAAGCAAAAACAGCTAAAAATAAAATACCAGTTAAAAAAATAATTAATATTCTTGTAGGGAATCTATCATCTTTTTTTAATGGGTCCCTGGTTATTGATGCAACTATTGATGCACCAGCAATTGTCATCAGGAAAAAACTTAAAATCACTTGATATGTGTAAAAAACAATAACTGAAATTGCAGCAAATAAAATTGCTATAAACATATAAATATCAGCAACTAATTTATCCTTGTTTGTCTTTATATAAAACAAAAAATTAATTACAAAAATAGCAATCGTACCGATAAATGCTGCTAATAATAAAATTTTATTTAAAGAAATATCAAATTTTTTGAATAATTCCACAATAAAAACAATCATAAATAACACATATAAACCAGCAAGAGCAAGACGTATGATTATTTCAAGATTATCATATTTTGATTTAAATTTTTTTATCAAATAAATATCAAATAATGCAACCAAAGTAAGTAAAAACATACCTATTATTGCAGGCACAGGTAAAAATGACTGTCCTTTTGTTGATAAATAAAGTCCATAAAGGCCTAATAATAAAACAATAACCTGATAAACTCTATTCATAAAATAAGAATCAATAAATGTTTCTTTTAATGTTGTTTTTATATCCTTAGGTGGTTCTTCGTGTGGTTGTTCTGATTTATTATGTGTTGCTGGTGGAGTAGCAGTTGGTTCTGCCTGATGCGATGTTTCAGGGGCAATATTATCCATAGGATTTGGAGTTATGTCTTTAGGTGTATTTTTATTTCCCTGTTCAGGATTTTGAGCCATTATATCCTCCTTAAAAAATTTAATTAATCATTAAATATTTTAATATATTATAATCATTTTTTAAAGTAAAATTTTCAAATTTTGAGTCAAGCCATGCGCCAAATCCGGTTTTCTTTTTTTCAGATATTACAAGCGGTCTGCCTGAAATACCAACCATTGCAGCAGTTCCTTCTATTGCATCATCAATATTTCCAATTTCGTCTATAAGTCCTAATTTTTTTGCCTCAAATCCGGTTATTATTCTGCCATCTGCTATTTTTTCTAATACATACTTTTTTATAATTTGTTTTCTTTTTATCTCATCTTTTTCTTTTAAATTAATTACTTTTGCTAATTGTTCTGTCCTTGATTGTACCACATCATCAACAAATTGATTTAATACATCATCTATTAATTTTTGAAATAATTTCTTTTCTTCTTCTGATGCCTGCCTTGAAAATGAGCCGGCATCCTTGTATTTACCTGATTTTACAGTTACAAAATCAATTCCTATTTTTCCAAGTAATTTTTCTGCATTTAAAAAATTAATAATTACGCCAATGGAGCCGGTAATTGTTCCAGGATTTGCATAAATCTTGTCAGCAGCCATTGCTATGTAATAAGCGCCGGATGCTCCAACATCAGCAATTGATGCAACTACAACTTTCCCTTTTTCTTTTACTTTTTTAATCTGCCTATAGATTTCCTGTGATGCCCCCACACCACCACCCGGACTGTTAATACGCAGAATAATTGCTTTTACACTTTTCATATTTGAATATAGATTTAAAAGTTCCATTATGTGTAAATTATCACTGATTTCCCCTTCTATATTAATCAAAGCGATTTGTTTTTTGCCAATATTAAGAGTTGATAAATCCTTTTTATTTTTTTTAAAAATAATATTAATTAGGATAATTATTAAAAATAAAATTAAAAAAATATATAATGCTTTCTTTCTCATCAAATATCCTTTCTTTAAAGGTTTAAATTAATAAATGATATACTATTTTAATAATTTTATTGATTTAAGTCAAGATTTAAGATGAGAAAACATTTACGGTTTACAATTTGCGATTAAAAATACAAAACGGACAATACAATTTAATGTTTTCAAACCTAAAATCGTAAACCGCAAATTATTTAATTTTCTATCTCCCTCACCTTTAAAAATTCTTGCTCTGCTGTAATTTCTGTGCAAATATGAATACAAAAACCGCATGCCTATTTGAGTTTATTCCTGATAAATCCTGACCATTACCCACATCTTTATATAATAAGAAGCAGGTATATCCTGATTTTTGAGGAAAATTACGGGCGATTTGTGGCGTTGTCTAGTTTACTTACTCCCAATTTTAACGCCCTTCTTAATCCTATCCAAGGGTTGTTGCGTAAGCCTCGCCTACTTTTGACTGTAAATTCTTTGCATGACTTTTTCTCAACCGTTTTTTACGAAAAAATCAGCATATGCTTCGCTTTAAAACTACATCTTCTAAATTTAACAATAATGTTTTTCAAATCGAGAATCGTAAATCGGAAATTGGAAATGTCTTTCTTAAATTGTAAATTATTTTTTGTAGGTTTGCTACATTATTTTGATATTTTCTTCCTTAATTAATTTTTCAATATTTTCTTTAAGATTTCTTAATTCTTTCTGCTTTATTTCCCATACCTTTTTATAATCAACTCCAAAATATTCATGAGACAGTATATCTCTTGTGCCTGCCATTTTTTTCCATGGAATTTCAGGATACTTTTGTTTCAAATCCTGAGAAATATTTTTTGCCGCCTCTCCAATAATTTCCAGACATCTAACTACAGCATGCCTTGTCTTTATATCCTGAAAAAATATTTCATAAGTCATATCTTTTGTGAATTCATCTATTTCTTTTATTGAAGTAATAATATCATTTATATAATCAGTGTTATCTCTGTGTCCTTTCATATATATATAACCTCGTTTAAAATATATTTGCCTATAACTGGTTTTAAAGCTTCTTTTGTTACAATATCAACAGGTTTTCCTAACAATTCTTCTAAATAAAATTTTAAATCAAGCACATCAAAAAGACTTATATTATCATCACAATAATCAACAAGAATATCCACATCACTGCTTTCTTCCTGTTCATTATAAACACAGGAACCAAAAATACCTATTTCTTTGATTTTAAAATTTGTTTTTAAAAATTCTTTTTTCTCTTCTAATATTTTTTTTATCTCCTGAAAAGTTTTCATAATTTCACCCTTTATTATTTTTTTATATTATATCATTATTAAAAAACCTATACAAGATACAAGTTAAAAAATAAAAAAACAGGCGACCACACAGGGTCGGTCCTACGTTTATCAATTATCAATTTTCAATTCTCAATTTTCAATTAACTGCAATTGATAACTCTTTTTGTTTTCAATTGTTTTTATGTATTCGTAGAGACAAGGTTCCACCCTTGTCTCGTTTTTCGTTTTTATCATAATTACATCCTTGTCGTGTTTCCTTGAGACAGGGACGGAGCCCTGTCTCTACATTTTCATTATTACACATAACGCATATCAAACATATTATTTTTTATTCGCCCTCGCCGTGTTTTCTTTGAGACCGGCGGTGGAACGCCGGTTATTAATTTTCAATTCTAAATTCTCAATTCTCAATTAATGGATTCCCGCTTAAGTTTATCCCTGAGAAATCAGGGACGGGAATGACATTTCTTGTTTGCAATCGTTGATTTCTCTTGTCATTCCTGCCCATAAATAAATCAGGTGTAAACTTAAGCAGGAATCCAATTTTTTTCCAATCAACAATCTGCAATCGACAATCGGCAACCGGCAACGTAATAATTGAATCTGCCAAATTTCCTAATTTCCTGATTGCCTAATTGCCTAATTTTTTAATTTTTTAAATCCTGCCAATTTGGCAATCTGAAAATCTTGCAAATTACCAATTTTTTCTTCTAATTGCCTTATTGACTAATTGCCTTATTGCCTGATTTTTTAATCTCTTAAATCCTGCAAATCTGGCAATCAGGAAATCTTGCAAATTACCAATTTTTTCTTCTAATTGCCTTATTGACTAATTGCCTTATTGCCTGATTTTTTAATCTTTTAAATCCTGCCAATTTGGCAATCTGAAAATCTTGCAAATTACCAATTTTTTCTTCTAATTGCCTTATTGACTAATTGCCTTATTGCCTAATTTTTATCTTTTAAATCCAGCAAATTTTGTCAATCAGGCAATCTGGCAATCAAATAAATACATTTCACA
>Ga0078972_1005751_pt1 | contig 30884 bp, 27 predicted proteins | sample YelNatPaOPGAMG01_FD_67568 | JGI IMG/M metagenome (GOLD analysis project Ga0078972, IMG submission 67568) | Hot spring thermophilic microbial communities from Obsidian Pool, Yellowstone National Park, USA - OP-RAMG-01 (SPADES assembly) (version 2) | ecosystem: Environmental > Aquatic > Thermal...
TGTCCCACCGGTACTCCAACGGCTCGCTCACCGTCACCGGCCACACCGTCGCCGTGTACACCCACTCCTCCCCTACCTCCACAAACTCCGGCCCCCCTACCGTCACACTCACCGGCTCCTGACACACCTCCACCGAGAAAAGAGACGAAACCATGCTACAGGGATTGGTCGCGGTTACCGTGAGCGTGTAGCTCCCGGGCAGTGTCCATGAATAGGCTGCGACCGGCCCCAACGTCCCGTTATCCCAGGTCTGCGTCACCGGAAGCGTGGCCGTAGGAGGGGTGTAAGTGGAGGTATACCAACCCGTCTGCCCAACCAACAACATCCCAGGACCTTCGATCTCCACTCCACGCAGGGGTTCGCACTGCTCCGGCCCCTTGTCAGGTACCGCGTTTTGCGGCCACACGGCACCGCCAGCAGCCCTACCCGGCTCGCTCCACAGAACAAGCCCGCTCACAGGGAGAATCGTGAGCAGCATCACGACCAGAGCGGATAGGAAGCGCCCCTGTCGTCCCATCTGGCCCCCCCTTGCTCCGTCCAACAGACGACCGACTCTCCCGCCCTCAGCTGTTTTTCCTGCGTAGAAATCGTCACAAGGACCGCGTTGTCTGTCCCCCTTACCTTGCCTGTATTTTACCATCCCGCGCGCCGGGTTTCAAGGGCTGCAGCCAGCAACGTGCGCCCCAACGTAGCCCACCTCACGGCGTTGCCCAAATCTGACAACGGATAACGCCCGACGGTGTCTCGACGGGCAAGCGAAGGGTCCTTCGCGCAGGCTTGCCGTGCTTGGGAAACGGTCGGGCTTTCAGGTGAGAGGCTGAGAGCTTCCGGGCGGGTCGGTTCCATCTGGCGACAGTCACCACACGCCTAGGCTGACCCCATTGCCCTGACAAGGCGTCAGGCGACCCGCACGAGCAGGAAGTTGAACCCTGACCAACGCTTCCGCTACCGCTAGTGCCTTTCGCCTTCGATCTGCAGCCGGTAGGTCGTGTGCGCTGGCTTTTCCGCTTCGATGATCGCGCGGACGCGCGCTTCATCCACTCGGGAAGCCTCCGCAACGCGAAGGATCACCGTGAATGCGAAGGGTCCGCCCTCCTCCGCAGTGCGGTGCTCCACGATCTCGGGCTCGACGCCGGCATAGATTCTCAGGTACGTGATCATCCCGCGACGCGTACCGCGCCAACGGTACAGCTCTGTGCCCTCGCGGATCAGCTGCCTTCGTTGCGCTTCGGGCCAGTTCTCGTCCAGCGCCAAGTCGATCCACGTTGCCAGCCACGGGAGAAACGACGCCGGGGCCATCAGGGGGTCGAAATAGCGATGGATCTCGGCCAACACTTCTTCCACCTGGGCGACGATCTCCTCCGGAACGCGAAGAAAGCGCCCGAGAAATTCGTTCTCGTGGTAGAGCGCGGGCAGATATTGGAGCCACCGGCTGGGCTCGAGGGGCATCGCAGCCTCGGCCGTCGGCGCTTCTGCTAAGGCCACCTGTTCCTCCACCGCCATTTCTCTCACTCCCCGAGGTCAACCCTGCACGACCACCAGGTGTCGATAGGAGGCGATCAGGCCCCCTTCCGGCACCTGGATCACCGAGACCGGCTCCCCGATCTTGCCACTGCGCACGTCGATCGGGAAGATCTTGGCCTCGGAGATGAATTCCACGCCCGGGATCCCGTGGACCACCGCATAGACGTCGGCGATGAAGAGCGGCCGGCCAAACGGCCACCCTTTTCCGTCCTTGCCTCCGAGGAGCGGATGAAGGAACCGGTACAGGGCCTGCTCCACACGCTCTCGGACGGTGTTGGCCTCTAGCCGCTCGCGTACCTTAATCTGTACCTGCACTGAAACCCACACATACGGCGGTGTGGCAATCTCCAGCGCTGTCCCCAGGAGGCGGCGCTCGTCCAGGTAGCGGTAGACCGTCTCCGCCAGCGGCTTGGCCACCTGGAGCTGTCGCGGTGTGGGCTGTAGGACATCCTCCAGGGCAGGAACCAGCAATAGCCGTACCGTTCCTGGCGGCGGGTCCGGGCGGTCCGGCCGCGGTGCTACGCATTTTGCCCGGGCCACCGAACTGCTCGCCTGGCACGCGAGCACTTCAAAGTCCTCTGCCGTGACCGCGCGGTCACGCGTGCGGAGTTGCGCCGGCCCACGGATCTTGGCGTGCTCCAGCGTTTCCGCATCGCGTCCTCCGAAGGCCGCCTCCCGGTTCGTCACGCTGGCCACAAAGGGGATCGAGGATTTCATCACGTTCAGGGTGCGCTGACCCACGTTCCCCACCGTGCCCCCACCGGTACGGTACCGGGAGAGGCGAATCCGGCTTCCCTTCGGCGGGATCGCTCCGTACTGACGCGTCTGCCCATCGGGCTGGCGGATCGCCGGCCCGAAACAGAGCTCGCCGGAGATGGGATCGGCGACAAAGTGGCGGTCGTCCGGCCCCGACTGAGAAAAATCCGGCACAAGGGTCCACTGCTCCCAGCCGGCCGGGACCTCCACCTCCACCACTTCGCCTGGCTCTAGGGGAAGCATCGGGGGCTGGGCGACGCGGAATCGCTGGCCGGGTTTGCCGTTGCTTCTCCCCAGTTCTTCGCCGGTCACCACGGAGGCGTGGGAAGCAGGCACCGTACCACCGATCGTGTAGCTGCCCAGCACGCGCACTTTGGGCGACGCGGTATAGGTCGGCTGTTCCGGGGCCGGCTCGACCACCCGGCAGCGCACCCAGTAGGCGCGCTTGAGCCCCACCTCGCCCGCGCTAAAGACATACGGCAGGTGCAGCGCGACTTCCCCGCGCCGGTTCAAGCCGCCAGTGGTATCCCGCTCGACCTCCACCCTCACCCAGCTTTCCGCCTGGGCATCCCAGCACTCCCACGCCAGAGGAGGCCGGGTCGGGTCGATGCCGATGCCTTCCGTCGAACAGCTGAACTGGACCGCCAGCGTGTGGCCCGACAGGTCCTCCTGGAATCCCAGGAAGAACGCGTTCCCGGGCCGGGGCACCTCATCGAATACCGGAATCAGCGGCATCTGGCGCACCAGGGTGTCCGAGTGGTCCTGAAAGGTGGTCCCATCGGGGCTGGAAAGGAAATAGATCAGCGTTGGGGGGACAATCCGCAGATCCCGATCGGTGCTGAACACGATCGCCTCTTCCGTGCCCGTACGCACGGTGGCGACCTCGGTCCCCGCCGGGATCACGATCGGTTCGCTCCGTGGAGCGGTCAAGGTGAAGGTCAGGTCGACTTTGGCCGCGGCGGGCGGAAGCAACCGAACCCCGATCAGATCCAGGAACGTGATCAAATTTCTCTCCGGCACCCGATTGAGCCGGTAGAGCAGCATCTCCATCATCCACGCAAAGAGCTCGATCAGGGTGATCCCGGGATCGGACAGGTTGTGGTCCGTCCACTCCGGACAGTACCGGTTGATCAGCCTTCGGGCCTCGTGGACGATGTCCTGGAAGGTACGGTCATCGAGTTTCGGCGCAGGCAAGGCCATCGCTTATTCCTCCTCCGGGATCCGGTAGAACGGGTAGACCAGGTTGCGGACGTCGTTTGTACTCCGGATCCGGTAGCGGATTTCGATCAGCAACACCGTCGGCCGGCGGGGGTCAGGTGCCACCTGGATCTCCTCCACCTCGATTCGCGGTTCCCAACGCCCCAGCGCCTCCTGCACGTGATAGGCGACCAGGCCGGCCGTCGCCGGGCTGTTCGGGGCAAAGACCAGGTCGTGCAACCCACACCCGAACTCCGGGCGCATGACCCGTTCGCCGGGTGCCGTCTCCAGGATGATACGGATCGCCTGCTCGATATCCGCCTCCCCCGCCACCATGCCGATCCCTCCGCGATGATCGGGCCCGATGGGAAAAGCCCAGCCGCGTCCCAGAAAATCGCCCTCCATCTTGCGTACCCCCACTAGCTATTCAGGTTGATCACGATCCCCTTCACGTTCACCGGCCCCCCCGAAGCCTCGATGTCGATGCCGCCCATCGCCTGGATGCCCAACCTCCCTTGGGCCTGGATGGTCACATCCTGGAGCACCTCAATCGAGAGCGCGTTCCGCCCTGTATCCAGACGAATCCGATTCCCCGCGCTATCCTCGATCGTGATGCCTCCACCCCCTTCGCTATCGTCCAGGAGGATCGTATGTCCGGCCCGTGTGCGGATGAGGCGTTTCACTACCTGGCCGCCCGTTCCTACCGTGGAGCCGGCTTCGGGGGGCGCCTCTTTGCCGTTCCACAACGCGCCGAGCACGTAGGGGTGGTTCACGTCGCCGTGTTCGAAGCCAACGAGTACCTCGTCCCCGACCTCGGGCAGGAAGTAAAATCCCCGTTCCTTCCCTGCCATCGGGACCGCCACCCGTGCCCACGTGCTCTCCACCTGATCCCCGAGCCAGGGAATTTGCACCTTGACGCGGCCCATGCCCGCCGGGTCCCGGTTGTCCGTTACCAGCGCGGGACCGAGCCAGAAGGGGCGCTCCGTCTCACGGCGCAGCAGGTCGAGCAGGGTCTGCGCCTGATTGCCAGCCACGATAAAGTCGGTCTGATAGGTACCCCGAGCCCCGATGGCATGCATGGCTTGTGTGACGTAATACTTCCCACTAAACCTCTGCCCCAGGTTCCGGATCTCCACGAGCGCCCCCGGGCGCACCTCCGGATTGCCGGTACACCGTCCCTCCGCCCGCACGAACCCCGCGCTCAGCTGATCGCAGAGGGCCTGTGCCAGGGCGTCGGCTTCCCCTTGGGTGCGTACAGGCCGGTCCACGACCACCACACCGGCTGAGCCGAAGGCCTGCCGGGCCAGCTCGCTCCCGCTGCGTTCCTCTCCAATCTCCGGGGCGGCCCGCCCGCGGGTCGCGCGCCCGACGATGGCGCGCTTCTGCTGCGGGTCCCAGCCCCGGACAATGACCTCGTCCACCTGTTGGGCGACGCTGAGCACCGGGTGGAAGTACTGCAGCGTCCGACCCCACTCGAGCAGGATCGGTTCCGGAGGGCGGGCGGCCGGCCGCCGGAAGTGGAGCTGTCCGTCGCTTACCCAGAAGGCAAAGCCGATGCGTTCCGCGCGCTCCCGTAAGAACTCGTACGCCGTGCGGTTGTGCTGCAGGACGTACTCGTACACCTCGCTGGTCGCCTCCACGTCCGGGGTCAGGCCCACCTCCCGAGCGATGCGCGTCGCCAGGTCGCTGTCGGTCACCTGCTGATAGGACTGCGTCCGGCGGCCCCGGTGCAGCCGATGGGAGCGGTCATAGCCGCGTACGACCAGGGTCAAGGTCCCCGCGGCCGTTGGCTCGAGTTCTAGGCCAACGATTTCCCCTTCGAACACACGCACGAGCTCTCTCCCCGAACTCATCTCGACCACAAGCGTACGCCCGATGTTTACGGCCTCGCTGTCGACCAAGCTGAGGTCATCATCCTGGATGCGCAGCGTGCAGAGGGACGGCAGATGCAAAGCTTGCTCCACCGTAGCGCGCAACAGCCCCCGCAACACCTCATCCGGCGCGTTTTCCCCGTCGAAGAGGATATGCACCTGATCCTGAAGGGTCCGCTCCTCCGTCATGGCTTCCCTGTTCTAGCTCCGTGGCACGATCATCAACCTTTGCCCAGGGGTGAGCTCTCGTGGGTCGTCGAGAGCGTTGGCCTCGGCGATCAACCGCCAGAGCGCCGGGTCCCCATACTCCTCGTAGGCGATCCAATCCAGACGGTCGCCTGGGCGGACGATCCGCGTCTTGCGGCCCAGCTCTCCCTCGGTGGTCGGGTTCTGCGGCGGGTAGGTCCCCTGGGATTCCACCTGCGTAAAGGTGACCTCCACCGTGGCCCGCAGGGGGGTGCCATCGTCTTTGAAATAGGTGAAGCGCTGGGACATCTCGCTGATGATCGCCTTGAACCCCCAGACACGGCCCCAGGAAAACATGCAGCGCGGCGGCCGCCCCTTCTTGCTTTTGCTGTTGCGCAGCTTGGGATCGACCTCCATCAGTTTAAGGAGCTTTTCCGTATACTGGCGGACATCCGTTCCCTGCTCCGTGGTGTCGAAAAAGAGCGTCATGCGCAGCGTCATCGCACCTCCGCTGACGAATTTGGGCAGGGGCACGTCGTCCCCCAGGATCTTGACCGGCTCCCACTGGTTGCTTTTGGCGAAGGAGTACTCCGTGGGGTTGAACAGGCACTCGATCTGCTCCCCGGTCTCCAGGTTGGTGATACAGGCCTTCTGCGGTTTCATCCGAGTCCTCGCTGCTCCCGCTCGATCTCCAGGCGGTAGCGCAGACGCCGATACACCTCCTCGGCCAGTGCGTCCACATCCGGAGCCAGAGGTGGCTGGGCCACGGGCGCCGGAGCGGGCGGAGACGGGGCGACCGTTTCCTCTGCCGGGGCCCTACGGAACGGTCCAGACGACGGGGTAGCGATCACCGGTGTAGGCGGCATCATCGCGCGCCCGCTCGTGGCAGCGGGCGGCGACGGACGGGGCGGCATGTCGGGGAAGGGCGGCCCGGCCGGCGGAGGGACAGGCACACGAGAGAGCGCTTGGACCGCCCATTGGGCCCGTAGCGCTTCGGCCTCTTCCTCGCGCGCTTCAGGCGCCCCCTCGAGCGCAGGGCCTCGTTCTGCCGCCTGTCGCGCGTGCACCACCTCGTGAGCCAGAAGAGACATCCCCCTGGGGGTGTCTACGCCCGGAAAGCCCGGAGAAAGCAGGATGTGATCGCCCAGCGTAGCGGCCGCGGCACCCAAGGCACGGGTAATACGACCGGCCTCCCAACCGGTGTGCACCCGCACCCCCTTCAACGGCCGGCGCAGCACCCCCTCCAGGAACTGGCGCGTGGCCGGAGGCAGCGGCGCACCCGCACCAAGGCGTGCCATTAGCTGCCCCGGAACCGGGAGCGGTTGGCGCCCAGCCCCCACGACCTGAGGGGACGCCCCAGGTTCGGGGGTACCGACATCCCGGTCTCCGGGAACATCCGCCTGTGTCTCATCGGTTGTTCTCTGCACCGGCCCGCCTGTCGCTTGCTCCGATGCCATCTCCGCCGCCGCTGGCGCACCGGCAGAAGTCCAGGAAACGGCGTGGGGAACGGCCGCGGGGAGGTCTTCGGCCAGAGAAGGAGGCGGGTATGAGGGGCGCGACATCGGCCGCACACGGGCCTTAGCGGGAGACGGCGCTTGGGCACGCCTGTCCTGCGGCTGGGCCGGCGAGCGTCCTGGGGGCGTTGCCCCTCCAGGCTGCGGCAGGGAAGGCGGTGTACTGACATCGGCGATCCCCGGCCGCGCGCTCAATCGTTCCAGGAATCGGCGCACACGAGAGAGCAAAGAGCGCTTCGGGCCGCGTAGCGCCGACCCGGCGACGAAGCCCTTCTCCTGTGGCTCTGGCGACAAGCCCTGTGTCGGGGCCCTAGGAGGCCCCTCAGTCGCATCCGCACGCCCCGCGCCGCCTCGCAGCCGAGGAGTCTGCCTTGGTCCCGTGGCCTGGCTCGCCTGCACCCCTTCCGCCTTGGACCCGCCCGCGCGTCCCACATCGGTCACGGCGGGTCTAGCGAAGCGTTCCTCTGACGGGAGCGCTTCCCACATCGCTCGTTCCCCCGGGCCTACAGGGGAAGCCCAGGGCACGTCCCCTGGCAAGGGAACCTCTTCCCGGGCTTCCTCTTCCCCCGGAGAGCCGCGCATTTCCCACTCAACCGGCCGGGAAGCCCCGGGAAACGGCCAGTCTGGCACAGCGGTTCCCGGTACCCCCTCAAGCGCTCCAAACCACGGGGGAAACGCTCTTTCTCGGGGCGGGGCCAGAAGCAGGCGGGGCTCGCCCTCGTCCGCCCTATACCGGTAACGCTCGGCCAGACCCCGCGCGAAGGCGAGCTGTCGGACCGCCGAGCGCCAGAGCCGGGGGGCCAGGCGGCGCATCGCCGCTTTCCGGAAGCCCGGCCACTGCGTGCGCGCGCGCCCGGCTGCGGGACCGCGCGCACGTCCTCCAGCCCAGGTAGGAAGGGAAGCCACAGCATCCCATCCCCAGCCCGCAACCCGCCGACGGCACGCGTCCAGGAAGGTGGGCAAGGGCCCCAGCAGGGTAAAGGTTTCCACTGCCGGGAGGGGAAGCACGAGCGGCGGTCGGGGCGATCGGGCGTGCTCGGCCGGGACAGGCCCGGCTCGACCCCGCGGCCCGCGGATCCCCTGCCACCACGCTCGTAAAGCCTCTCGCCAGGACATCCTGTCCTTCCTCGCGCCCTAGATCGGCCCCTGATGGGCGATCACGAGGGTGTCGATCGCGACCTTGCCCTCCGCGGCACGCAGTTCCGGCCCGGTCCAGCGGATCGGGTAGGCACCCGCGAAGGACCAGCGCCGTACCTCGTTTCCCGCCGGATCATAGAGGACAATGGAGACGTTCTTGCGCTCGATCTTGCCCTGGGCGACGTCCTGGAACCATTTCCAGAGATCGTCCGAGCCGGCCGTGCCGTGCTTGAGCGTCAGGTCGGCGTACTTGACCCGGCCGGGCAGCTTGTGCACATAGCTGTTCAGCCCACCCTCGGCGTACTCCGTGACCTCGACCGAAGCCTCCAGGCCGGAACATTCGCTGAACGAGGCCTGCACCAGGCCGCTGATCTCGACGAAAAAGGTATAGGCAGGGTAGGGGTCGATCCGTTCTCCAACTCCAGGCATGGCAAACCCTCACCGCACACGGCCTGGCCCTATATGGAGCGTAACCCCCGAGGCGAGGGATCCTGCTTGTGGCCGGAAACACCCCGCCCGCCTGTTCGGGGGAGAACCGCCGATTGGCCGCTTCAGCCGCCCTGTTCCCGGTGGATCCGGGCAACCTGCTCGACCCAACGGCGTCGCTCCGCGTGCTCCAGCTCCAGGATCTCCTGGAGGGGCCAATGGAAGTGGTAGGCGAGATAGGCTACCTCCTCGTACAGGCGCCCGAGGGGGTAGCCTCTCATACCCCCCCCGGCCGGCTCAGGTCTGCTTCGAACTCGGCCCCGCACTGCGGGCATTTGACCGGGAAGACGGTGCTTCCGTCGCCGTTGATGCGCTGGTAGAACTCCTGCAGGTAGGCGAGGTCCCCGGTGAACAACCCCTCGATGATGTGCGGGTTGACGTCCGGAAGCGTGCCCAGGCGGGTGATCACGCGCGACAGCAGGATGATGACCAGATAGGCCTCGTTGGCCCGCACGCGGGGATCGCGCAACGGCGCGATCTCGTCCAGCGCGGTCGCCAGGCGCATGGTCCCGTGCCGGTGGAGGTTTCCTTCCTCATCGATGTACCCTTTGGGCAGGGTGAACTCGAACTCGGTCTGCAGCGCCATCCCCAGCCTCACTTGACGCGGGTATAGCCTTCGACGACGATCTCGAGCTCCTCGATGGCCACGTTGTTCGACTTGGCGTCGGCGGCCGGCCCGGTCAGTTTGCACGGCCAGGCGTTCACAAAGTTCCACCGGGCGACCTCCTGGCCGTTAAAGTCGTACATGACCACGGAGCCGTTCTTGCGCGCGTCGCGGATCTTGCCCTCCTCGACCAGCCGACGCCACTCCCAGAGGTCCATGGCATCGGTGATGCCGCGCTTCAGGGTGATGTTGTTCCAGGTCATCCGACCAGGCACCTTATGGATGACATACTGCCCCTTCTCCCCGGAGGCCTTGTACTCGACGACCTCGTGGGACGACCCCAGGCCGGTGACCTCCTGGAAGGCCCCGACGATCGTGCCCTGGAACTCGACCGTAAAGTAGCAGGAAACCAGCGGATCCTTGCGCTCACCGTTGGGCATCTTGGTCCCTCCTTACACACCAACTGCCACGGCCCGATCCGTGCCGGGCTACTCCGATACCGCTGCACCGCCAGCCCACTGGCTGATGCGGAAGACCACGAACTCGGCCGGCTTGACCGGGGCAAGCCCGATCTCGATGATCAGTATGCCAGCATCGCGCACCTCGGGCGGGTTCAGCTCCGCGTCGCACTTGACGTAGAACGCCTCCGAGGGCGTGGTGCCAAAGAGCGCTCCATCCCGCCAGACCCGGGTGAGAAAGGCGGTGATGTCCCGCTTGACCCGCTCCCACAGGTCGATGTCGTTCGGCTCAAAGACGACCCACTGGGTGCCCAGCTCGATCGATTCCTCGACATAGTTGAAGAGGCGCCGGACGTTGATGTACCGCCAGGAAGGGTCGCTGCTCAGGGTGCGCGCGCCCCAGATGCGGATGCCGCGGCCGGGAAAGGCGCGGATGCAGTTCACCCCAGCCGGGTTGAGGATGTCCTGTTCTTCTTTGGTCACCTGCACGGCCAGACCCAGGGCACCGCGTACGATCTCGTTCGCCGGGGCTTTATGCACGCCGCGCTCGGCGTCGCTGCGGGCATAGACGCCGGCCACGTGCCCGCTGGGTGGGATGAGAAGCGGTTTGCCGTTGAGCGGGTTGCTCACCTGGATCCATGGGTAGTAGAGGGCCCCGTACTTGGAGTCATACTTGACCTCATCGGTGCGCCAGGCCTTGACCTGCTGCGGGGTCAGTCCCGGGGGAGCATCGAGGATCGCGAAGCGGTCCTTCATCTTCTCGCAGTGCGCCATCATGGCGCTCTGCACCGCCTGCACATCGGCCATGGTGAGCGCGCCCTGCTGGAAGGCAGCCATCAGGTCCGGCACAACGACCATGGTGATCTCTTCCACGGCCTCCAGCCCGCCCAGCCCGGTGCGTTTGGCAGCGTCGCCGATGAAAGCGCTGGCGGACACGGTCGCTTTCCCCCTGCGCCTGGCGGGTGCAGCGGCTTCTCCCTCCGCGGGCGGTGGTGCGGCCTCGGGAGCTTCCTGCTCGATGCGGACGATGTAGCAAGTGCCCCCGCCGTTGTGGAAGTAACCGTAGACTGCATGGGCGAGGAAGGAGCCCTCGATGAACTCCCCAAAGGTATCGCGGAACTGGGTCCAGTTGCTGACCAGGGTAGGGGTGTTCGTCGGCCCTTTCTCGGCGAACCCGACGAAGGCGGCCACGGCGGTGCCCACGCCTTCGATCGGCCGGGCACCTTTCTCCACCTCCTCGATGTAGACACCAGGTGACAGGTACTGTGGCGACATGCGAGCCTCCTTGCGGCGAGCGCCTGATCATTGTTTCCTGGGGGTGAGGGGCATCCAGGCGCTCCGATCCAGGCCCCACCCCCCTCAACGGACCGAAAGGTACCCTACGTTTCCCCACCTCCTGGCCCGCGCAGGTCGTAGGGCGGCACCCGCCCTCCCCTGGCCGGGCCCACCGTGACCCGAGCCTCGCGGCCTCGCTTTCCCGGCACGGTGACGACCAGGGTGTACGTTCCGGCATCCAGTTTGGAAAAGCTGTAGCGGCCGCGCGCGTCGGTAGATACCACCAGCCCCCGCTCCTGGAGCCGCACCTCGGCTCCGGGGACCGGTCTCCCCTCGGCATCCCGCACCGTTCCGGCGATCTGCCAGATCTGCTCGAACGGTCCCTGGCCCGGGCGTACCCCCTGCTGGAAGAGCAGTTCCTTGGTAAAGACCATCGGGCCCACGAAGCGCTGGGCGACATCGAGCGGCAGGGTCACCCGGTAATGAAAGGCCGGCCGAAGCTCGTTCCCGAGCGCGTTCCAGAGGTCAGCGGGGTTGGGCGCCTCTTCCGGCCCGAGGAGCACCGCCGGAAGCGGCTCCCGCACACTTTTGAGTTCCCCTTGCAGGATCTCCGGCGGCAGCGCCCGGTGGCGCAGGAGCACCCCCATCGCCCGCCAGAGGAGACGGTGCTCGTCCTCGGGCGCGCCCGCCCAGGCGGTCACCAGGTAGGTCGCGTTGACCCGACGTGGAGGCTGGTGTTTGGTTGCGGTCGCATCTTCGCGCTCCACTACCCACTCGCTGCGACGGAGTTCCGTGTTCTCCAGAAGATCGTACAGGTACAGGTCGAGCGTGGGCTTGACCCGACCGGCCGCCCAATCCCGCCGCGGCGGGTCGAAGGAAACCTCCACCTCCCCGTTGGGGATGGGCAGCTCGCGGATCAAGAGCTGTTTGAGGGTCTCATCCAGGTCAGGGAGCATCTGGCCTTCTCCTCGCTAACCGAACCCGCCTTTTCCCCCTAGGCCATCGCCCGGCCCGTTTCCTCTGGCCCGAGCATCGGCGGAAGGACCAGCGGCGTAAACTCGGTTTGCGCAATGAACTTGGTCAGCACCTCCCGCGTGTTTATCAGGGCGTTCTGGTACCCCTCCGGGTTGTCCTGGATGCTATCCGGGCTCCACCCCAGAAGGAGGTGCTTGTGGCGTGGATCATCGTGGCCCATCCCTTTGGCGCCCTCCCAGTGTGCGCCACGGTCCTGGGCAATGTGGAGCGCGTCGCCCAAGTGGACAAAGACCGGGTCGGGAGGCAGGCCCGGGCGTCCTGGACCGCCGGCAGCTTTCCAGGCGTTGTAGGCCTCGACCGCCCGACGGAGCCGCTCCCGTTGCACCCGCAGGTTGATCTCCCTCGCCGGGCCGAGCTCCATCCGGTAATCGCCTCCTTCGCCGTGTTCCGGCCCTTCCGGAGGGAAACGTGTCAACCCGAGCGGCGTGGCCAGCGCGCCGGCCACGGCGCCGATCAAGCCCCCGACCAAAGCCCCGATCCCGCCAAAGAAGGAGCCGATGGCTGCGCCGGCGGCTGCCCCGCCAAGGATGGGCAAAAAGGGAACGGCGGCCCGTGCCAGCCGGCGCACGCGGTAATCCATCTTCACGGAGGCATCTTCCAGCTTGCGGATAAACACCTCGTCGCCGATCAGCTCGCGCGCGACGGTGCGCGTGATCTGCCGATGGATGGCGCCACCCCAATAACGCACCCGGCGCGAGCCTGCCCCTGCGCGCACGGCGTGGGACAGTTCGTGCACCAGGACATCCGCGTCGTGGGCCGCGCTATGGTCCAGGAAGATGTGCGAGCCGACCGTAAACGCGCGCCGGCCGAGCCTCCGCGCCAGGCGATCGACGTCCGCGCCTGTATGGACCCGCACGCGATCCGGGTCCCGAAGGTCCTCGTGCACCAATGCCTGGGCCAGCGGGTCCAGCGGCCGCCCGGTAGCGGCCTGTGCCTGCAACATCGAGGCGACCTGTGGCGGCACACCGGAGGCCTGTTCCTGGCGCTCCTCTTCCTCAGCGCGGCGAGCCTCCGGGAGCGCGCCCAGGCCAACGGCGCGTGTGCCCGGGGTGCGTCGTGCGCAGAAGGCCCAGCGAGGGTTTTCTCGGGCCCGGGCGATTTCCAGGGCCCGAGCACGCTGGCGAGGGTTGGGCGCCCGAAGCAGCGCTTCCAGGAGCAACCGGCCCACCTGCTCCTGACCCGGCTCTCTGCTGTGCACCTCACCCGAGTGCGCCAACAACGGCGCTCCAGGAACGGGGACCCCTTTGGCCTTCTTCTGCAGACGCACGCGCTTTCTCCACGCCATCTCTACCTCCGTCCCCACGGGATCTGCTCGGCACGCGGGACTTCCATGCTCCCGTAGAACATTGCCCAGAGGCTGCGCCGGTTCTGGAAGACCCACTCCTGGATCCGGGCCCGGTCCAGCCGGCGCCAGAACCACCAGCCGGTGGTGGGCATCTCCGAGGGCCGGCCTTCCTCAGGGCGCGCACCCGCGGAGATGACCTCCCGCCGCGAGAGCAGGAAGCGCTCGACTTCAGAGGGAACCGGGTAGGGCACCTCCTCGGGACTGCCGGCGTGCATGACGTCGAACATGAAGTAGAACAAGGGCCAGCCTCCCGGTTCGTTCGACATATCCACCATAAAACCTGTCGCGGCCGCGACGATGTTCAGCTCGTGCAGGTGGCGCCCAAGGATGCGGTCCAAGCTCGTCACAATCACCTGAACGGCTGGAACCAGGTAGAGGTTCGCGTAAAGCCCAATGTGTGGGGCAAGGCTCAGCAAAGTCGTTCCGGCGCTGAAGGCACCGGCTAGCGTGTTGACCTGGGCGAGAGCCCGCCCCAGCTCCGTAGGGGGCGATTCCTGCGCCAGGCTATAGAGCAGGTTGGCTGCTGTCAGGATGCGGTTGATCCGCCCCAGCCACCGGGTATACCGGGACGCTTCCGGGATCGTCGCCCCGCGGGCGTCCGCGATGGCGCTGGCGATATCCCGGGAGAGTTCCTGCAGCCCCAGGCCGATGTCCAGAGCCGTCCCGACAAAGTTGGCGACATTGGCGATCGCGTCCTCGTCGTTCCGCAGAAAGGCGGCACGCAACGCTTCGTCGAGCTCGTCTCGGTGCCCCTCGAGCGCGGCGGCCTCTTCGGCCAGGGCCCCCTGAACGGACCGCAATTCCCCAACAATACGATCCTGCTGGTAGCGCAGGATGGCCGCCCGTAGACGCCCCAGGTCTTCCCACCACAGCTGCGCCTGAGCGGCCGCCGCCTCGGAGAGCTCTTCTTCCTCGCGCCCCCGCAGCGCAGTCCGCCACGCCTCTACACCGTGGATCCACTGCATCGCTTCCTGGTGCACCCTTTCTGTAGGGGGCACCTCCGCGAGACGCTCCTCCAGGTCGCTGGCCAGTGTGCGGGCAATGGCCAAGAGCTCCCCATAAGTCGCTGGGGCGTAAGGGCCGATGCGGGCGACCACTCGCTGCAAGCCCAACGGGCCAGCTATGGCGGGAGGCGGTTGCGCCCCACCTTCCTTCAGCAGTTCCTCTGCGAGGGCCTCTGCTACCCGCTCGAAAGGATCGTCCGGAGCGGAGATCTTCAGGTCGGCCACCCGTCCCACCTCTCCATCCTGCTGAAGGACGTGCACCAGTTCGTGCAGGAGCAGCCGCTCCCCCTCGCGCGTATCCGGACGGTAGCTCCCTGCACGGAAGAAAATGTCCTTCCCTATGGTGAACGCGTGGGCAGAGACCTCGCGGTTCAACCGATCGGCCTCGGCATCAGTATGGATGCGTACCTCGCTTAGATCGCACCCCAAACGCTGGGCGAACATGGCTGCCACCTGGGGCTCAAGCGGCCGGCCGCGGCTCAGCTGCTGCTCGATCTCCTGCGCCACCCCGACGGGCAGCTGGTCGGGCGGCGGCAGGCGGGCTTCCCGTCGCAGGGACGGGGCCTCCGGAAGAGGGGTGGGAGAGGAAGGAGCGAATCCCAACCCTGCCGGCAGGAGCGCTCCAAGGTCCAAGTGCAAGCCAATCAGCCACTGATCGCCGCTCAGGTCGAGCTGGAGACGAAACCCAGGAACGCCGGGCACCGGGATTGTCCGGCCGGCCAGTTCCTGCAATGCTGTCGCCCTCGCTTCAGGGTTGGAGAGGATGCCGGCAACCGCTCCACCGGCCACCAGGGCCATGGTGCTGACGGCCGCGACCCGTTCCCCGGCACTCAGCCGACGCCAGTCCGCCCGTACCCGCTCCAGCGCGAGCGTGCGCAGCTGGTTGAGCGCGGCCTCCACGGCCGGTACGGCCACAAGAGCGCGCAGGAGGTCCCCTGTGGAAGCAGCCCTGGGCCGCTCTGGGCCGGGGCCGACAGGCACTTCCGGTTCGGAGGGCGCGGTACCGGTCGGCGCAGGTCCACCTCCGGGAGCAGGCGCAGCAGCCAAGCTTTCCAGGGAGAGCTGGAGCAGGTGCGAGCGGATCGTCTCCGGGTCCAGCTGCTCCTCCAGGGCGCTCAAGGTGAGGGCCGGCACTTCGAGGCGGACCTGAGGGAACGGTTCGGGCCGTGGGCCGAGCAGAGAGGGGGCAGGCAGCTCCAGACGCGGCAGTGGTGGCAGAACCGGCCCTTGCGTGCCCTCCTCCTCGCGCTGCAACTTTGCAGAGGATCTTCCCTCCGCTATGAGCCGGCAGAGGCGAGCGTTCCCGGGGTGCTGCTGACGCGCCAGGAGGATCCAGGCTCGCCGGGGCGTGTTCACTGGACGGAGCAGACGCACGTCTTCCGCCGCACCCCGTTCCCGCTCCCTGCGGGCGTTTCTCTCCAGGGACACCCCTGCAGGCGAACCTGCCTTCTCTTCTTGGGAGACCTGGCACCGTGTGCGTTGCGACATCGCTTTTCCTAACGCTGTACGAACGGCTCGATCTTGGTCGCTTCGTAGCCCAGGGGGCATGCCGCAAGTAGCGCCGCTCGGGCGCTAACCGCAATCCACGCCCCCTTGGGAGAAGCCATGTACTGCTGAAGCCAGTGGCGCCCCCGCTGGATGGCCGAGTAGACGCGCGAAGCGACTGGAGGATCCGGGTGACCTGCGACCGCCCCGTAGTATGCCTCGTACTGGTTCCAAAGGTAGCAGACCGTGGAGCGCAACTCGAAGGAGCTCGCCAATCCAGTGCGCTCGGCATTCTCGATCTCCGCGCAGGTGGCATCGATCTCGTCCAGCGCGGCGATGCGACGGCGTTCCTGCTGGGGGATGCCCCGTTCGCTCAGAAACTCCCGCGCGCCGACAACGACGAAGGTCAAACCGGAGCGGAACCCCCGGGCACGCTGCTGCTCTACGTGGCGGTACTCGTGCATCAGGGTGGTGTGGAGGCGCGCCACCACCTCGTCCGGATTGCCACGCAACACGCTCGGGTTGATCTGGATGATCGCGCGGATCTCGCCCGCGTGGTGCAGCTGCCAGTGCGTTTGCGGCGCAGCCGCAGCGCATGCCGCGCGTCTCAGAACGTATGTGAGGGTGAGGGCGCCGTTGGCACCACCGTAAGCCACCTGTTGCCCGTCCACTTTACCAAGCGAGGTCGTGCACTCGACCTGGATGACGCTCCCCAGGGGAAGGGCACTCCTCAAGAAGCCCCAAAGTACCTGCGGCGCCTGCAACCTGCCTGCGGAGTGTAGGAGGGTAAGGATCGTCTGGCGCTGTTCGGCGGTCAGCGTAGGCCATGGAGCAAACGTTGGCATCTGCTGCGCTAAAGCCGCTAGCGCGGCCTCTGCCTCGAGCGCCGGGCTGGGCAGCTGCGAAGGCTGCGGTCCCCTGAGCACGGCGAGCATCCCGGCACGTTCCACGGCCTCCGCGCCGGCCCCCTCGGCGGTCGGGACCGCAGCTTCGCGCGCCAGCACGCGGAACGACAACCCGGACAAGCCTTTCTCCCACCGTTGGAGCAACGCAAGCGTGTGGCGATTGCCGAACCGCAAGCTCAGGCCGCGTAGCTGCACCGGGAGCCCTTGCGTGCGCCCCCCATGGGGTGAGGCGGGGGACCGGGTGCCCTCCCCCTTCCGGGGCGTGGGCCCGGCTGTCTGGGGTGCGCTTGGATGCGAACGCTCCAGCTTCATGCAAGCAACCCCTTGCCTAAACCCCGGGCTGTTCCAGCGGAGCCAGAAGCCCGTTCTCAAAGTCCGACCAGATCCTTGGATCCTGCCGGCAATCGTAAGTGCGACAGACGAAGGGACGATGGGCAAAGATGCGACAGCGAAAGGTCTCCGGATCGCAGTGCACGCAGTAGCCGTCCGCCCGCTTGCGGATCCAGTAGGGCTGGCCGTAGTCCCAGCGGGCTACCCCTTCGTCCAGATCCTCCTCGGTCAGGCAGAAGTTGAGGGTGCAGCAGCGTGCCTTGCAGAGGGCCAAGCGTTCCAGGCAGTCGAGGCGTACATTGTTCTCGGGGGCGTACTTGTTCCCCCCGCGCGCCAGCATGACCTTTGGGAGCGGATGTTCCTCGATCCCGGCACGGGCCTCGTTCAGGCGTGCCTGCAGTTCCTCCCGCGTCACCAGGCCACGTTCCAGGAGCAGGTCGCCCAGCGCCCGGGCAAAGGCCAGCGCCTCGCGGGTCTCGATCTGGGTGAGGGTCATCATCATATGGGCGAACCGCCATCCCCGCTCCACCTCCAGCAGCGACGGGGGCTCGCTTGCCACCCCTTCCAGCGGCGGACGGGTGGGCGTCCATCGGGCTACGCGGATTGTCTGCACCATTCCTCCACCGTCCTTGCCCGGCCTTCCTTGCTCAGGCCGGGCCCCTCCTAGGACAGAGCATCCAGGAACCCGGCGGGACAGGAACCCTGGGCCTTTGAGGGGGCGAAATCCGCCTCGTCGATCATCTTGCCCATCTTCTGGAACTCCCGCCGCGCAGCCTGCAGCAGGTGGGCCATCGTGATCACCTGGCCGTCCTCCGCGGCGAGAAAGGCGGCGCCAAGCGCGATGTTGCGGATGTGTCCCCCGGTCACCCGGAAACGGTGGGCGAGTTCATCGAGGTTGACATCCTGGCCCAGCGGGGCCTCCTTGGGAAAGACCACTTCCCAGATGCGACGCCGCGCCGGCTCGTCGGGAAACGGGAAATGGACCACGAAGTGCATCCGTCGCACGAAAGCATCGTCCATGTTGCCCAAGAGATTGGTGGCCAGGATGCACACCCCCGCATGGTCTTCCAGGGCCTGGAGGAGGTAAGCAACCTCGATGTTCGCGTAGCGGTCGTGGGCGTCGCTCACCTCGGACCGCTTGCCGAAGAGTGCGTCCGCTTCGTCGAAGAACAGGATGGCATTCGCGCGTTCGGCTTCAGCAAAGAGGCGGCGCAGGTGCTTCTCCGTCTCGCCCACGTACTTGCTGACCACCGCCGAGAGGTCGATCTTGAAGAGGGGCAGGCCCAGTTCGCCCGCCACGATCTCGGCGGCCATCGTTTTGCCCGTTCCCGAAGGACCGGTGAACAGCGCGTTGAGCCCCCGACCCAAGGGCCGCTGCCGGTCAAAGCCCCAGGCGTCGTACACCTGGTCGCGCTTCCGGATGGCTGCAGCGAATTCGCGCAGGTGGGCGCGCGTATCCTCGGGGACGACCAGTTCATCCCAGCGGTGCCGCACGGGGACCGGGCGGGCCAGGTCGTCCAGGGTCGGCATGACGACGGCCGCAACGGCCTCCTCGAGGTCGGCGCGGGAAATCGTGTGTCGGCCGTGCAGGTACGCCAGGCCCTCCGCCCAGCTCGCGGCATCCCGGATGTGCCCACCCAGAAGGCGATAGCGGGACGCCACCTCGTCGAGGGCGCCTGTCTCGCAGGGCCGGCTGTCCAGTGCGCGTTCCCACAGGGTCCGGCGCAGGGGTCGATCCGGCCATGCCATGCACACCCGCACGGTGCGCTCCGGCAGCCGCTGGGGAGGGAGCACCCCCTCCGTAGCCAACCAAACCGGGACACCATAAGAACGGGCCAGCTCACTCCAGGCATCCAGGAAGAGGGGACCGGCGTCCCGGACGAAGAGACAGGCCTCCTGGAGGCACGCCTCCCGGGCCGCAAGCCGAGCCGCCTCAGGAGATAGTGGGTTGTTCTCCCCTGGAGGGCGCGTGAGCTCGAGCAACGGCCGGCCGAGCGCAGATGCAAGGGCCCGCGCCACCGTGCGGCGCCCACTTCCCGGCGCGCCTTCCAGGAGAAGGAGGCACACACGCCCTGTAGCCAGGGGCTCGACCAGCGCCTGCAAAGCCGCTCTCAGACTGGACGCAAACTTGAGCTGCTCCAGGGGCGGACCCGGGTGCGCTCGGTGCAAGAAGGGGAAGGGCTGTTCGTCGCTCGCCGAGCCGGCCAGGAGATAGCGCGTGATCCGCTCGTCCGGAACAAGCGCTTGTTGGAGCCAGGGAGCCGTCGGGTCGTGGGAGGGCGCTTCCAGGCGCAGCAAGAGGTGACGACGTAACGGAGCGTCCGGAAGGAGACACGCCCACACCGCGTCCTCGTGGGCCGGGGGAAGCAGGAAGCGAATCGCCAGGAAGGGGCCCGGGCGGGTGCGGGTCACATCGTCCTGCAGGAACGCGATCAGGCGACCGTAGCGGGGGTCGACCTCCGGCAGGAGCGCCAGGAGGAAGAGATCGCGTTCCAGGGGCGAAAGGCCCAGCCGGGAAACCAGATTGCCCCAACGGGAAGAACCCTCACAAAGCGCCTGGTCGAGCCCCTCTTCCAGCACCTTCTCGGCGCGCTGCAGCTCGCTCAGCACGGGGTGGGAGGGCGCTACGAAGCGCTCGGCGAGTGCGCTGAGGATTCGATCGACCTCCTGGTCCGAAAGCAATAGCCCTCGGTAGGGGTCATCGGGGTCGGCGCCGAGCAGGCGCTGCTGAAACGCGGCACGATAGATCCGCAGCGCGACGCGCCGAAGGGATCGCCACAACCCCTGGTCGGGCATTTCCATCGGTAGCACTGCCCACTCGAGACCCGTCATCCCTGCTTCTCCTGCCGTCCGAACCAGGCCGCTATCCGGTCGCGCAGGCGCCTCGACAGGATTCCCGCGCGTTCGGCACGGGACACACCAAGATAGTCAGCCAGGACCCTGGAAAGCCCCTCGATCCCGTGAAAATAGGCCCGTTGACCACTCTGTACGTGCTGCACCCAGCCCCGGAACTGCGGCCCCTGCGGTCCCGGTTCCCGCCATACGCGCACGAGAAACGAGGTCACCTGCTCCTCCTCCAGGCTTGCCTCCTCGCGCGGATGATTCCACTGGGTCACCGAACGCCCCCGAATGTGTGCCCGAACGTGCCTGATACGGCGTCAGGCCGCGATGATCGCTCTGGCTTCCTTATTATCCGGAGGAGAACACAGCAGGATCACCAGTGGGTCACAGGGGCATCACGAGGGAAGCGGGGAAGGTACAACCCGGCCCCTGGACGTCAGGACCGGGCGGCGCCGAACCTTACCGCCTTACGTGGCGAATCGCGGCTCTTCACGCGGCGGCCAACTACAGGCCTGCTTTGGCCTCCTGGAGCGCCTGCCAGGCCGCTTCGACGGCCTCCAGGGCCCGGCTAACGCAGGCGAGGGCGATTTCTACCGCTCGGGAACGGGCCGGATCCGGTGCGTGCCCGGCGGTCTCTACCCCTCCACGGATGCGCTGGTACACGCGCCACGTTTCCAGCATAGGGTCGACGCCCAGCTCTTTCCGCAGCGCTTCCCGGCAGCGCTGGAACTGCGCCAGGGCCTGAGAGCGCTGGCCGGCCTCGGCATAGCAGCGCATGAGTTCGCGGTGGACGTCTTCCTGGAGCGGGTCCAGCGCGAGCAGCTGCTGTCCGTAGGCGATCGCGTCCTCGAAGGCACGAGCCAGCCTGGCATCGCGTTGCAGACGCTTGAGCACACGGATGAACAGCAGCTGGAGCCGCTCCCTCTCCAGCAGACACCAGTCGTCGTAGCACCCTTCCATGAAATCTCCCCGGTAGAGCTCCAGGGCTTCTCGGAGTGCTCGGCGGCGTCCGGCGTCTAAGGGTATGGGGCCTTCCAGGCCGAGGGCCACCAGCCGTGTGAACTCCTGGACATCGAACCAGTAGGCCGAGGCGTGATTGAACCAAAGCGCTTCGCGGTTCGAAAGCACGAACCGCTCCCCCGCCGCGGTCGCCTTCGGAAGAGAACAACGAAGGCGCCAGACCGCTGTGGCTAGGGCGTGCCGACCTTTCCTCGCAGAAGCCCCGGGCCACAGCCGCTCGGCCAACGCCTCGCGCCTCAGGGGTTCTCCCGCGCGAAGGAGAAGCAGGATCAGGAGATCGCGAGCTTTGCTGGATAAGTGCAAGGGGATCCCTTCATAGGAAATGAAAAGCCTTCCGAGCGCCCGTACTTCGAGCATGGCACACCGCCCCACCGGATAGGGGACCGTATCGGACTCCGCCTGTCGGCGCAGCCGGTACCGCATCCCACCCCACGCACGCACAGGTGCGCCCAACGAGGCTTTTTCCTCGGGTCACCTCCTTTCAGTTGAAACGCGCCCCCGGCCATCCCAGAGGGTAGCCCTGCGGAGGCCGTTTCCCTGGACGCCTTCACGCTCCCAATGCCTGTGCCAAATCCATCAGGATGTCCTGAACCTCCTCAATACCGACCGAAAGGCGGAGCAAGCCGTCCGAGATGCCCCAGGCAGCCCGCTCTTCCGGGCTCAGGCTGCGATGCGAGGCGCGGGCTGGGTGAAGGATCAAGCTGTGGATGCAGCCCAGGGTGGTTCCTGGAAGGACCAGCCGCAGGCGGTCCACCACATCCAGGGCTGTGTCAGCCGTGGGCGGCACCACCTCGAAGGAGATGACCCCTCCGTAAGCCCCGGGCCGAAAGAGTCGGGAAGCGATCGCATGTTGCGGGTGGCTCGGCAGCCCGGGATAGAAGACCCGCCCGATCCGCGGATGCGCTTCCAGCCATCGGGCAACCTCGAGCGCGCTCTCGCAATGCTGTCGCATGCGCACCGCGAAGGTCTTTAAACCGCGATGGGCAAGCCAGGCTTCGTTCGGGCCCAGCACGGCCCCAGCCACCTGGGCCACCCGGCGCAGGCGCTCCACGAGCGCTTTACGCCCAACAACGATCCCCCCGAGGACATCATCGTGGCCGGCCAGGAACTTGGTCAGGCTGTGCACGACCAGGTCGGCCCCATATGCCAGCGGGCGTAAGAGATAGGGCGTGGCGAAGGTGTTATCGACCAGCACGAGCGCGCCCACCCGGTGCGCCGCCTCAGCAAGGACTGGGAGATCGGGAACCACCAGGAGCGGGTTGGACATCGTCTCCAGGAGCAGCACCCGCGGGCGCTCTTCTTCCAGGACGGCGACCGCCTCCTCGGTTCGGGCGATGTCGATGAAGCGGGTGCGCACTTCCATCGGGGAAAGGACCTCCCGCAGGAGCGCGATCGTGACCCCGTAGAGGTCGCGTGCCGCGAGTACCGTGTCGCCCGGCCGGAGGCCCACAGCAAGCAAGGCCGCGTGGATGGCAGCCATCCCAGAAGCGAAAGCGACCGCTCCCTCTCCCTCCTCCAAGACCGCCACCGCCTCCTCAAGCGCCGCGGTCGTGGGGTTGCCATAGCGGGAGTAGACGTAGCCGGGACGTTCGTTGGCCAGGATCCGGTGAAGGGTCTCGACATCGTCGTAGAGGTAGACCACGCTGTTGTGGATGGGCATCACGGCCGGGGTAAAATCGGGCCTGGGGCCACGTTCCCCCGCGTGCACCGCCTGGGTGAAGATGCTGGCCTTTTCCATGGGGTTTCCTCCTCACGGTTCCACTGGACCGAACGCTCCGCTACACAGTGCGCCACTCGCAGAAGATGGCCCGAGATTCCCGAAAGCCCATCCGGCGATACAGGCGGCGTGCCGGCCGATTCCGAGGCCGCACGAGTAACCGGACGCCCGCAAGGCCCAGCTTTCTAGCCAGCGCCTGGATCTCGCCCAGCAACGCCTGCCCGACGCCCCGCCGGCGGAAGGCCGGAAGGACATAGAGCTCGTCGACAAAGAGGAAGCCCAGGCGCTCGTCGGCCTTCGGAACCCGCACCGCAAGGGCATAGCCCGCCGGCTCATCGCCCCACCGGGCGAGGAATAGCCAGCACGATTCCGAATGGAGTCCATCGAGCGCTTCCAGAAAACGGAGCAACCCCTGCTCCGCCCGTTCCGGGGCCGCAGGGTCACCAGGCGCTTGCACCGCGCCCATGTTCCGGAAGAAGCGCCTGAGCGGCTCGATCTCGTGCTCGATTCGTACGGAGCACAGCCCTGCGGCCATGCAATTTCGCCTCCGAACCCTACTACATCCTTCAGCCTGGCTCCAGCGCGCTAACCCGCGTTGCACCAGGGGGCCTAAGGAGGGCCTCACCGGACGCCCTATCCCACACCGGATGGTACCTCACCAGCAACCTACCGCCTCGGCCTCGGAGGCCGGAGTAGGATGACAACCGACCTTTCCTTCCAGTTCTCTGGGAGCGCAGGACACCTTCCTCTTTGAAGGGCCCGTGCCCAGAGGAGGCTCCTTGGTGTGTGTGGCTCCCTCATGGAGCCTTGCGGGCGACCCTCTGCCGGATTCCGACTGCCAGTATATCACAACGCCAGCCCGAAACAACTTCGATCCAGCGGTCTCGTGACTTGCGTTTCCCAAGGCCTGCCACCAGCCGAAAGTATGCTTGTACGTCGTTCTCCCCCCGAGGCGCCTTAGCTCCGGATCGTGCGCAACCATCCCCCTGCCGCACAGACGATGGTTTTACGGCCTGTTCGATGAGGGTCCACTGATCTCAAAGGGCCAGCAAGGGTCCCACTGGACGTGAAGCCCTGCGACAGACGACCCCCGTTGGGCCATGCGGCTGTTTCCCCACCTCAACGTGGTGTTGGCGTGCGCGTCGGAGTGGGCGTCCGGGTGGGGGTCGGCGTGCGCGTGCAGGTGGGGGTACGCGTAGGCGTTCGCGTAGGGGTGGCCGTACGCGTGGGGGTCGGCGTCCGCGTAGGCGTAGGCGTACGGGTTGCCGTGGGTGTACGCATCAGGGTCGGTGTCCGCGTCGCGGTCGGTGTGCGCGTCGGCGTAGGCGTAAGGGCTGCCACAGAGAGGCTGAGGAGGTAAGCGCGGTCGGACGTCTGGCTGGTCGCCTCCGGAGACACCTTCACATAGTAGGTCCCCGGCGCCGGGGCGGTCACCGTAAGCAGGAGAGACTCTCCATAGGAGGATGCGGATTGAGAGGCGAGGAGATTCCGATAGCGGTCGTAAATGGCCAGCCGGGGCCGCACGTTCGCGGGCACATCCTCCAGGCGCACGGTCAGCAGCGCCCCCGGCATCTCCCGCGGAACCTCGATGCGGTAGGTGTCCCCCGGACCCGTCACATACTCCCAGAAGTACCCCCGAATGGGCCCCGACCGCCAGTCCCATGTCGTCGCCGTGCCAAACGAGTCGTTCGGCTCGTACGGGTCCGGCACCGCACTCGCCCTTAGCGTGTAGGCCTGATCCGATACCTGCGAGGAAGCATAGGGCCTCACCCCTACATAGTAAACTTCGCCCGGGTTCACATCGATCGTCAGGCTCACTCCAGCCCCGGCGCTCCCGGCATACTCCGAAACCACCAGATCGCGATCCTGCCGGTAAATGGCCAGCCGGGGCCGCACGTTCGCGGGCACATCCTCCAGGCGCACGGTCAGCAGCGCCCCCGGCATCTCCCGCGGAACCTCGATGCGGTAGGTGTCCCCCGGACCCGTCACATACTCCCAGAAGTACCCCCGAATGGGCCCCGACCGCCAGTCCCATGCCGCCGCCGTGCCAAACGAGTCGTTCGGCTCGTACGGGTCCGACAGCGCCGAGAGCCATAATCCGTAGTATCCTGGGGACGTCTGATTGCTGCTGGCTGCGCGGATCCGAACGTAAAACACCTGGCCGGGGTTGGCATCGAAGGAAAGGGTCGTCCCCTGCCCGGAAGAAATGGCAGACTCCCCTATAAGGTAGTTGCGGTTGCCATCGTATAGCGCAATATGGGGCGCGATCTCGGGCGGTACGTTGGCCAACCTGAGGGTATAGATGCCAGGGTCGCTGATGACGAACCGATAGTAGTCATAGTCACCTGGTGAACCGATCCGGCCGCGCATCGGGCGAGCGGGCGACCAGCGGGTGGCGGTACCAAAAGTGTCGTTGGGCTCGGTCTCCGTCTCACCGCCCCACAGCGTGGGTGTGGGGGAAGGCGTACGCGTTGGCACGGGAGAACGTGGGGGCACCGGTGTGGCCGTGGGTTCAGGCGTTTCCGTGGCTGGCACGGGGGTCGGGGGCGGAGGGAGCGGCCCGGAAACCCCAAACGTGCATAGGGACACATTGTCCGATGTGTCTTTGTCGTGCAAGAGGCGCGCTTCGGCCTTGAGGGTGTAATCGCCGGCCAGGAGATACTGGGAAGGGCCGTGCGTCACAAAGACGAACGTATCCCGATCCGTCTGCCTCCAGGAAAACATGTCTTCGTGGTTGGTAATGGTAGCGCCGTTATAGGCCTCCCACCGCTCCACGGTATCCGTCCATTCGCTCCATTCCCCAAAGCCGAACCACCAACTCCTGGTACGTGTCCTCTGCCAGACCCAGCCCCAAACATCGCCCGGGGCAATTGTGACCGAGTCGCCGTCGCTCCGCAGCACCACATAGCCGTCAGAGGGAGAACCGGACATCCCGCTGCTGGAGGAAATGAGCGGGTCCATGTTGTACAACCCATCGCCCCAGTCCACGGCGAATGGGATGGAGGTGGGCTGGACAAAAAGGCTGAGCAACTCGCAACGGTGGTCGTCTCCATACTGAGCACGACATAGGTCATAGCCCCCGGAAAGGACCCAGTTCGGATAGGCTAGCGTAGGCACCGATTCCCGGTGCAGCAGCAATGGTTGACCACCTTCCCGCTGGAGGTAGAGGAATGCATCAAAGGCGCGGGTGTAGGCGCTGGGGGCGTATTCGGGGAGGGTCTCGCCCCGCGCGTTGTCCACCTGAACGCTTGCGGAACCCTGGCCGCAGTCCAGGAAACGGACGCGAACGTTGGGTGCGTAAAGACAGGGGTTTTGCGCGCAGTAATCGCTGACACAGACGCTGTATTGGCCGAGCACCATGGAGCGGCAATCCATCGTGTATCCCCCGGGTGCGCCCACCAGCTCCGCGGCGACAGCGACCAGATACTGGAAGGCCGTCCACCAGTCAGGATCCCTGCAGCCCGTCTGTGTGTAGGCCGTGTCATACCAGCGCACGTAGGGTTCCAGGCCCTGGTGCCCCAGCACGAGGACATCGGCCACACAATTGGCGGCGCAGGCCTCCTGGAGACAGGACGCTTGGGGGGCCCGAAGTGGTTTGGCCCGGACAAGGGCAGCCCCTCCGAGCCAGAAGAGCCCGATCAGCACCGCGACCATTGCGGCGACCGCTCTGAGAGGCCTCCCGGGGAACCCCCTCCTGCACCGGCCTGCTGCTGCGCGTTTGGCGCGTCTGCGATCGCTGCTCCACCCCCGCTTCATTGGGCACCTCCTCAGGCGCGCCACCGCCTTGCCCACCGGTGCCTGGACACCACGGGGCCGGGCGCTAACCGAACCTCTCCTCTTGTTGGACACCAAGCCGATCGGAAGGAGGCTTGTGCCGGTTCAGGGGATTACGGACCACACAACGCGTCTGCTCGAGGAACCCTCTCACAAACGGCTCTCTCTGCGTTCCGTACCCTGTAAGGTGGCTAGAGTTCGAGGCAGGCATCCGCGCAAAGCCAGAAAAGGTTCTCGCGAATTGCATCCCTGGATTGCCGCGGCCGATTGTCCCATTCGCCTGCGCTCAGGTCATCGCCAGCGTACAAGATCTGCCCGAAAACCACACCCCGAAACCGCGCCACGGCCATCATTCCGGCGGCTTCCATTTCTACCGCGAGACAACCCTCGGCTTTCCTCCGGGCGATTTTGGCCGCCGTTTCACGGTAGGGGGCATCCGTCGTCCACGTTTTCCCGAGGCGATAGGGGATCCCACGTTGATCCAGGGTTTTCCTCAGGGCGGCCACCGCAGTTTCGTCAGCCGGAATTTCACGCCCTGGGGGAAGGTAATGATACGAGACGCCTTCATCCCGCACCGCTGCCGATACCACGATCAACTGACCCACATCCAGTCCCTTCTCCAGCACGCCGCATCCGCCGCAGGCGATGAACTTCCGACAACCAAGCGCGATCACTTCCTCCAGAAGTCCTGCGGCCATCGGTGCACCCACCCCGGGATGGAAAAAAGCCAACCGTCTGCCTTTGTGTGTCATCTCAAAGACGGGATGGGGGCCATCTTCCCACCGGTTTTGAACGAGCACCTTTGCGTTGTGCTCAGCCACTACCTTGTCGAGCACCTCCCGGAAAAAGCAAATGACACAGGATTCGGGCACGTCGGAGGGCCTGATGAGTCTGGACGGCTCGATGAGGGCTTCGCGGGTAGGATCGTACTCGAGAATGGGGTAGGTCCTTTGCTTCACCGAACGCACCCCCATCCCGGACCGGGGCTGCTACTGTGTTCAAGCCACCAGTAGATCTGACACCGGCACGCCAGTCCCTATGTCCCTGATGGTCTCACTGAAGCGTTTTATACAGCAAAGGGCATAGGATGTCAAGTCAAGGCGGTGGCCGTGACTGTCCGCTCAGCGGTGGACTTGTTTTCCGACAAAGATCGGGTTTCCATCCTGGCTACTTTCGGCCCCCAATATCCACCACTGGCGGGCAACAGGAGCAAAATACGCCCATCCGACCGTGTAGCGGACAGTCACCGGTGGCCAGGTTGACGGCCCGGCACTCAGGGGCTATACTGGCACCCAGCGAGCGGCAAAAGGAGGTTCCCGCGATGGGTGTCAAGGTGGTTCACTACGAAGCGGTGCCGGCAGACCCGGTGCCCGACCTGGAGGGCGTCACCATCCGTTGGCTGATCGCGAAGGCGGACGGTGCCCCGCATTTCGCTATGCGGCTCTTCGAGCTGCAGCCAGGAAGCGGATCGCCCGATCACCGCCACACCTGGGAGCACGAGGTCTTTGTTCTGGAGGGAGAAGGGGTCGTCCGCACCGAGGACGGCAACCAGCCACTTTCCCCCGGGGTCGCTGTCTTTGTTCCCGGCGAGGTCCAGCACCAGTTCCTGAACACCGGGACAGGTCCGTTGCGCTTTCTCTGCCTGATCCCCCATGTCGACTGAACTCAGGGGGGTCATTCATCTGTGGAACCCGTCAGCAACCGGAGCAGGATCTCCCGCGCCTTCCGGCCGGCTCGGCCCCGATGGCTCACCTGGTTCTTTTCCTCCAGGCCCAACTCGGCCATGGTGCGGCGCATCTCGGGAAGCCAGAAGACGGGGTCGTACCCAAATCCTCCTTCCCCACGAGGTTCGGTCAGGATGACCCCAGGGCACACGCCCTCGCAGGTATGGGTCAAGCCGGAGGGCGTAGCGATCGCGATGACACAGCGAAAACGGGCGGTCCGTTGTTCCAACGGGACCCCTTCAAGCTGTGCCAGGAGGAGGCGGTAGCGGTGTGCGTCGCTCCCCCGTCCGCCGTCGTAGCGATGGGACTGGACGCCGGGCGCACCCCCCAGGACATCCACCTCGAGCCCGGAGTCGTCGGCCAGGGCCACGAGGCCGCTCGCTTGAGCAAACGCCCTCGCCTTAAGCACGGCGTTCTCCTCGTAGGTCGAGCCGCTTTCGGGAACCTCGATCGATAGGCCGATTTCTGCCGGAGTGACCAGCTCGATCGGCAGATCGCCCAGGATCTCGCGGTATTCCCGTACCTTGCCGGGATTGTTGGTCGCCAGCAGCACCCGCATCCGCATGCGAGACCTCGTTCCCGCGCTATCGCTTTGGCTCTTTTCCTCCGGCGGAGGAAAAGAGCGCCCGGTCTTCTTTTTCCAGATGCACACGCTCTAAGAGGTCGGGCCGGCGGAGATAGGTCCGTCGCAGCGCCTGCTCGCGCCGCCAACGGGCGATCTCGGCGTGGTGCCCGGACAAGAGCACCGGGGGTACCCCGAGTCCCGCGTAGCGGGCCGGTCGGGTGTACTGGGGATACTCCAGGAGCCCGGCGGCGTGCGACTCGTGCTCCAGCGACTCCGCATCCACCACCCCCGGAACCAACCGGGCGACCACATCGACCAACACCATGGCCGGGAGCTCCCCCCCGGTCAAGACATAGTCGCCTATCGAGATCTCCTCGTCTACATGCAGCGCGCGTACCCGCTCATCCACCCCCTCGTAACGTCCACAGACGAGGATCAGGCGAGGCCACGCGGCGAGTTGCCGGGCCACTTCGTGGCTCAAGAGACGCCCCTGTGGGGTAAGCAGCACGACCAGCGCCCGACGATCGAGTGCCCGCACGGCCTCGATGGCCCGTCCCAGCACATCCGGCCGCATGATCATGCCTGCCCCCCCACCGTAAGGCGTATCGTCTACGGTGCGGTGGCGGTCGGTCGCCCAGTCGCGGATGTTGTGCAAATGGATCGTGACCAGTCCCTGCTGGATGGCGCGGGCGATGATGCTTTCGTCGAAAGGCCCAGCAAACATCGACGGAAACAGGGTCAAGATGTCAATGCGCATCGGGCTCCTCTTCCACCTCCCAGGTCTGTAGGCCCCGCAGGTCAAAGTTGAAGGGGACCACTTGCGCCCCCGCTTCTTCCAGGGCCTGCGCCACGCGGTGCTTCCGTTCGAAGGGGCACAGGAAGACCAGGTATCCCCCTCCTCCGGCGCCCAAGAGTTTCCCACCGATGGCGCCCGCCCGTCGGGCAACGTCGTAGAGGGCATCGATGTCCGGATCGGAGATCCCCGGCGCCAGGCGCTTTTTCTGCTCCCACTCCGCGTGCAGGAGCCGGCCAAAGTCGGTGAACCGGCCCTGGAGGAGGGCGTTCTTCATCGCGATGGCGATCGCCTTGATCTCGTCCAGCGCTGCCACGACCTCGGGCCGCTTCTCCCGGTAGCCCGCGATCTGGCGGTCGAGGATGTGCCCCGAAAGGCGTGTGCGCCCCGTGTAGCACAGGAGCAACCGGTAGTGCAATTCGTTCAGCGTCGCGCTCGGCACGCGCAGAGGGTTGACGACGACGTCGTCCCCCAGAAACTCGATGAAGTTGAAGCCGCCGAACGTAGCCGCGAACTGGTCCTGCCAGCCGCCCGGTACGCCCAGCTCTACGCGTTCGATGTGGTAGGCCAAGCGGGCGACTTCGTAGCCGCTCATCGAGCGGCCCAGCCACCGCGCAAAGGCCCCGATCAGGGCCACCACCATCGCCGAGGAGGACCCCAGGCCCGAGCCGGGCGGCGCATCGGTGTGCAGGAACAGCTCCAACCCTTGGCCGCAACCCAACGTATGCACCACAGCCTTGACAAGGTCCAGTTCGCCGTCGTAGGGCAGCCGTCGGTCTACGTCGTACTTGGCGACGATGTCATAGTCCAGCGATTCCACCCGGATGAGGCCGTTGTTACGCGGCACCAGGGTGGCGTAAGCGTATTTGTCGATCGTCGCCGAAAGGACCACGCCTCCCCGTTCCTGAGGATACGGCTCGACGTCGGTTCCCCCGCCCGCAAAACTGAGGCGCAGCGGCGCCTGGCTACGGATCACCACCGGACATCCTCCCGAGTCGGACAACAGACGGATGGTGCCCTGTTTCGGGCATATTCTGACATACATCCCCTTTACCGTCAAGGGCGCGCAGCTTCTGCGGCCGGAAGGCAAGGTAGCGGCCATGCGGTGCTTGAGGGAGAACGCCCGGGGTTAGAGCAGAAGCCTTGCCCGCTGGCCCACATCCTCTGCCTTGGTCAAGGGGAGAAAAACAGGGGTCTCATGCTGCTTTGGTGGCCCGTAGGGCAACCGCAAACTCGGTTTTGAGGTAAAATGGGTTATCTAGCCAAGCACGAAAGGAGGATGGCCCATGGCGGATTGCCTCGCTGCTCCGTTGATCGAGCACTTTGCCCAAGTTGAGG
>Ga0078972_1005752_pt1 | contig 30883 bp, 28 predicted proteins | sample YelNatPaOPGAMG01_FD_67568 | JGI IMG/M metagenome (GOLD analysis project Ga0078972, IMG submission 67568) | Hot spring thermophilic microbial communities from Obsidian Pool, Yellowstone National Park, USA - OP-RAMG-01 (SPADES assembly) (version 2) | ecosystem: Environmental > Aquatic > Thermal...
CTAAACTTCCTACAAAAACTATAGAATCATCTGTCACGCCAGTTGCGCCTCCTATAAAACCACTTTTATAACCCGGGAGTTTTATATATCCTGGTTGTACCAATAATGCAACCCCACCCTCTTTTTCCCAGGCGTCTTTAATAAATCTATCAGATGTAATTATGGAATCTTCATCCACAGGTATTACAGAACATTTTGTATAACCCTGCCTTACCCTTATAAATTTACAATCTAAATCCTCTATATGCCTTTCTACACTACCACTATAACAAATTATTTTAGTCCCTATACCACAGGCATTATATATAATATCCTCTGGATATTTTGAGGACAATATAGGCCTGCCTTTTATACAACTATAGCCATTTGCCCTTAGAAGTTCTGCAATATTTTCAAGGGATGGTTCATATATAACTATATCATTATACTTAAAAAGCATCATATCCACATGGCCCCTTACAGGTTCTGGAAGTAATTTGTGCCGGCTTATCTCTACAATAAAATAGCCCATCTTTTCTAACCTTTTCTTTGCCTCAACAGGCATCCGCGGGTCTATAATGGCAATGGTCTTTCGTATATCTTTCATTAGTAAGTTAGCCCTGGGACTGGAACATTTTTGCTTATGAGAATTCTTAAATACTACCTTTACTTTATAATATGCCTCCAGGAATTTTTTTTCTTTCTTTTTATGACCTGCGATAAAACCAAACATCTCCTCTGAACCAACAAATTCTAAACGAGACCTATTTGGCACCACCTTATCCCCAATCAATCTCATTATCCTGTATCTCATATTCCTTGCCCTTACCATCTCTCCAAAACTTATATGAAATGGCCCTGCCACTACAGCCCTTTTTGAAATCAACTCTCTTGAAGGATGGAGCCCTATCCGTATTACACTAACACCATTCCTATCAAAAATATCATATAATTTAGCCGACCATTCAATTGCCTCTTCCATAGAAAGCGGACGGTATCTTCCGCGTCTATACAACTCTGCAAGTTTAGTCCCTTTTAAAACAATAGTAGGATAAATCCTGGCTGTTTTTGGGCCAAATTTAATAAGCGTCTCTACTGTCTTAATGGACTTTCTAAGGGTATCTCCTGGTAACCCTATCATCACCTGAACCCCAAATTCAAGGTTTGAGTCTTTTATGCATTTTATGGCATCAACTATGATTTTTAAATCCATCTCTCTGCCTGAACGTTTTAAAACAGTCTTATCAAGGGACTGTATCCCAAGTTCCACCAGATAACCGCCTTTTTGTTTGAATAGTCTAATTGTCTCTTTTGAGACTGCCTCAGGGTGGGTGGATATACGAATGCCATAGACCCTGCCTGCCTTAATATATGAGTATGCAGCATCAAGATACTTTCTCTGCTCTTCTACACGTAATAACGTAAATGTCCCTCCAAAAAATGCAATTTCAACTCTTTCGTCGTCTGAAATAGTCTTGAGGTTTCTTTCAATAATAGCATGGATATCCTTTATGGAAGGTCTGGTGACTGCGCCTGAAATCTTGTGCTGGTCGCAATATATGCATCTATACGGACAACCTGCATGAGGAATAAAAATAGGTATGATTTTCACATTAGAGTAAATCAGGGATATTTATCAGACCTTACCTGCACTGCCGAGGACGTGTTCATTTTTATGTTTATATAATTTTATCAGTTCGTCCCTGGCTGGACCCAGATATTTCCTAGGGTCGAACTCCTTGGGCGAAGTAGCAAGTATCTCGCGTATCTTGGCTGTCATAACTAATCTTCCATCTGTATCTATATTTATTTTGCAGACGCTGGAACGCGCTGCCCGTCTCAACTGGTCTTCAGGAACGCCTGCTGTATGTTCTAATTTTCCACCATACCTATTAATTATCTCTACATACTCTGGTGGCACAGAGCTTGCTCCATGTAAAACTATAGGAAAACCTGGTATACGCCTTTCTATCTCTTCAAGGATATCAAATCTCAACTCAGGAAAAGGCTTGCCTGGCTCTACCTTAAATTTATAGGCCCCATGAGATGTCCCTATGGAAATCGCAAGGCTATCAACCCCTGTCTTTGTAACAAACTCCTCCACATCCTCGGGTCGAGTATAATGGCTTTTTTCGTGGCTAACTTCGTCCTCTATCCCTGCCAGGACGCCGAGTTCACCTTCTACAGTAACATCATATCTATGTGCATAATCGACGACCTTTTTGGTAAGCTGGATATTATCCTCAAATTTCAATGCAGAGCCATCTATCATAACAGAAGAAAACCCTGATTCTATACACGAGACACACAATTCATATGTATCACCGTGGTCTAAGTGAAGCGCCACGGGTATCTTTGAGCCAGATTCTTTTATTATCTCCAGAGCGCCCCTTGCCATATGCCTCAACAAAATCTGATTGGCATATTTTCTAGCGCCTGATGATACCTGTAGAATCACAGGCGACTTTGTCTCTATACAGGCTGTTATTATTGCCTGTAGTTGTTCCATATTATTGAAGTTATACGCTGGTATTGCATACCCACCAGCCATCGCCTTTTTAAACATCTCCCTGGTATTCACAAGCCCTAATTCTTTGTATGAAATAGCCATAGCTTACCTCCTGATTAGAGTTGATATTGTGTTGTAGTCGTATTATACCATTTAAGATTATTTTGTAAATGATAAAATGTCGCCTCTATTAAAAAATACTTGCCAATTTTATTTCTAGATGATATTATAAAATTACTTTATGGTAAAACAAAATTTAAACCGAAAAGATGATTTTCAGCTTACCTTCCAGGCAGCAGATAGACTCGGGATATGTCTATTTAAATACCGGCTTAGTCCCAAGGAAAGATTTATCTCGGTAAATACAGCCCTAGCAAGAATCCTTGGTTATTCCTCAGCAAAGGATGTCTTGAAAAAACCTTTGAAATCATTTTTCAATGACCAAAAAGATGCCCAAGAATTTTTCTCCATTATAAAAAAGAAAAAAAGACTAAGATTTTATGAAGCCCTGTTTAAGAAAAAGGACAAGAAAGATGTATGGGTCGCTATAACTGCGCACCTTATAAAACCGCGGGATAATCATAACACTTACATAGAAGGTGTCCTTGAAGATATAACAACCCACAAACAGCTTGAACAGGAATTCTTTTTTGAAAAGCAACTCTTTCAGAATCTCCTGGATAACCTACCTGATGCAGTATATTTCAAAGATAAAAAGAATCGGCTTATAAGAGTAAACCGCTTCTATGCGGATGGTTTCAAAATGAAACCAGAAGAGATTGTTGGTAAAACAGATTTTGACTTCTTCCCGAAAGACCAGGCACAAGAGATGTTTAATGACGATACATATGTATTAAAGACCGGCAAACCAATCATTGGAAAGATCGAACGAACACTTCTGCCAAACGGGACCTATAACTGCGTTACAACAACCAAGATACCTGTCATCAATAAAGACGGTGAGATTGTGGGCACAATGGGTATCACCCGCGACATCACTGCATACGACCAACTGGAGAAAAATCGTCTCAATATGGTGATGAATTCATTGAGGGTGCTCGACAAGGTGCTCGAGATAAGAGACCCTTATACCTTCGGACACACGCACCGCGTATCAATGATTGCAGAAAGGATAGCAAAAGAGCTTGGGTGGGACGAAGATAGAATCCTTGAGCTAAGAATGTCTGCAGAGCTCCATGATATAGGAAAGATACTTATACCGCTTGAGATATTGAATAAACCTGGAAAACTATCAGAACTTGAACTCAAGATGATACAGGAACATGTCAAAAAATGTTATGAGATGTTAAAGCCGCACAGTTTTCCATTCCCTCTTCCAGAGGCAATTTATCAGCATCATGAACGATTGGATGGCAATGGTTACCCACGCGGGATATCAGGCAATAAAATCATACCTGAGGCAAGGATACTTGCAATATCAGATGTACTCGAGGCAATGACATATCATAGACCTTACAGGGCTGCCCTTGGACTAAATAGCGCTATCAAAGAATTAAAAGAAAATGCCGGGCTAAAATACGATTCTAAAATAGTCAATGTTGCCTTAAAAATTCTACAGGATAATAACTATACGCCATTCTGGTTAAACGAGGAACCTGCTAATAGTTAATTGCCACTTCCATGCAATCCTTTCAATTATCATATGTCCAAAAAGATACTTCTTGTAATATGCCCGATTGTATGGCCAAAAATGCCTCCCATAGGGATAGGATACATCCAGGCATTTTTATTAAAAAATGGCTTTGAGGCAAATCTATTAGACTTAAATAATATCTTCTATAACCTTTCATCTTCGCAATTAAAAAGGTCCTGGCTTACAAGTTGCAATAAGACCCTCGAAGAAAAAATATTTTTTATCATTCAGGATGACTTTGGCGAGGTCTTTGATAAATATCTACAAAAAATGTTTGAATATGACACAATAGGATTTTCCTGTTTCAAAAGTAATCTTGGATGCACCCTGGAGGTCATAAAAATACTAAAATCCAGAAGGCCTGATATAAATATATTACTTGGAGGACCTGAGATTACAAGACAGTTCTTTAGAAGTAATGGAAGATTTGAAAAGATAATGCTTGACCTCTCAAATCTTCTTGTGGTTGGAGAAGGAGAACTATCTATTTTAAACTATATTACCAAAAAAGACGCTCATCCGAAAATATCGAGATTCCTTGAACTACCAGACCTTAAAGACCTTCCATTCCCTGAATATAGAGGTGTGGATTTAAAAAATTATCCAAAAAATGATTCCATCCCAATGCTTTTTTCTAAAGGCTGCGTAAGGAAATGCCGTTTTTGCTCTGAGAGACTCTTGTACAAAAACTTCAGGCAGAGGCCTGTAAAAAATATACTGGAAGAAATATCCTATCACCAACAACAAAATATGATAAAATACTTTATATTTCACGATTCTATGATAAACGCAAGCCTTGAAAATCTTGAAGAGTTGTGTGATGGAATAATAGACAGATTTGGGTCTATAAATTGGGAGGCACAGCTGTATATAAGAGAGATGGACGAAGGCCTTCTTGAAAAAATGAAGCTGAGCGGTTGTTACAATCTATTTATAGGGCTTGAATCCGGTTCTGACACAACCCTCCAAAGGATGAACAAGGGATTTACCACTAAAGATGCTATCAATCTATTCAGGAAACTTACTAAAGTAGGTCTATCATTTGGCATAAGCCTCATCACAGGTTATCCAGGCGAGACAGAAAAAGACCATAAAGAATCCCTTGATTTTGTAATAAAAAACAGGCAGTATATACCTAAGATAGAACAGATTAACCCATTCACATATTATGATGGGACAGATGTAGATATTGAGACAGGATATTCCTTTGACACTGCAATCAGACGATTTAACGAGTTTGTTCAAGAGATAAAACATCATTCTTTTAGATATACCAATGCCTTTTTGGGAAACCTGATAGAAAGATATGACCCAGTTTAGAACTGTAAAAATCTCGCAGATATTAAACCCTACCTCTATAGACCTTGGAGAATATGTCATAAATCCATTTATGGGATGTGAATATGCGTGTCTCTACTGCTATGTAAGACAGAATAAGGTGATTCACAAAAAGAAAGACCCCTGGGGAAGTTATGTAGAATTAAGGGTAAACGCACCAAAACTTCTGGAAAAAGAGATACTCTTAAAAAGACCTGCTATTGTGTTATTAGGTTCCACCACAGAATGCTTTCAACCGATAGAAAAGAAATATAAAATCACAAAATCTATTCTTGAGATACTGAATAGATATGGTGTCTATTATAATATATTGACGCGGTCTCCATATTTACAGGAATATATAGACCTGCTTTCTAAGGGATACTGTAAGAGGATATATTTTACTATAAATAATCTTGAAGAACCTCTGAAGATAAAATTGGAAGAAAAAAGCCCGCCTTATGAAGAGAGGATACGTGCCATACATAGACTCTCTGAGGCAGGTATAGATGTTGTGCCATATTTTTCCCCAATATTTCCGTGGGTCTCTGATTTTAAAGGCATATTTACAAAATTTCCAAAAATCAAATCCATAGAATTTGAAGGATTGAACCTCAGGGTTATAAATATCAAGGCAATAATAAATGCTATCTCATCAGTGTATCCTGATCTTAGAACCCGCTACGAAAGACTCAATACAGATAGAGACTACTACGAAGCCTTCTGGCAGGATATAAAAAATAGTATCAAAGAAGAGGCCACAAAATCGGGAAAGGCCTATAATATCTATATACATAGATTTGATTCGTATTTCGAAAATACTTACAAAAATGAAGAGTGATGTATATTTTATAAAAAACCATACTAATGATTTAAAAGAAAGGCTGGATGCCCTATCAAAGTTGATAAACCAATTAGACCCATTCGCTATTTATAAAAAGGGGGAATTTGTCCCTATAAAGATAACCATAGGGGACGCAAAATGCATCTACAACATCTCCCCTGACTTAGTAAAGATTGTCGTCTCTGATATTAAAAAAAGGGGTGCAAGGCCATTCCTATTTGATACAAATGTAATATATTCCGGCTCAAGGACAAATGCTATAGACCATCTTATCCTTGCGCAGAATAAAGGTTTCTCTCAAAATAAGATTGGTGCGCCATACATAGTGGCTGATGGACTATTCGGCAGTGATGGAAAGGAATACGAACTCGATTCAGAATACATAAAAAAAATAAAGGTCCCATCTTTTATAGGGATGCTGGAGAATCTACTGGTATTGTCACATGCCACCTGCCATATCATAACCGGATACGCTGGTGCAATAAAAAATGTGGCAATGGGTATGTGTTCACGTCCTACAAAACAGGTCCAGCATTCATCCCTGAAGCCTTCTATCATCGAAAAAAAATGCGCCTCATGCGGATGCTGTATAGAGATATGCCCTGCAGGCGCCATCTCTCGAGATAATGCTAATAAAGTCACCATAGATAGCGCCTCCTGTATAGGGTGCGGGGAATGCATCTGTGCCTGCAGGTTTGATGCAATATATATAAACTGGAAGGAAGACGTAGATATATTTGCAAAGAGAATTGCAGAGGTGGCGTCATTTATCCTATCCAGGTTCAAAAACAAATTCTTTATTACTTTTGCATTTGATATAACAAAAGAATGTGATTGTATATCTACATCAAGTGATAAAATCATCTGTAAGGATATCGGTATACTGGCATCTTATGATATTGTAGCGTTAGACAAGGCAACATCAGACCTAATAAATAAAGACGATGATTTAATCTTTAAGGAAAAATCTACATCGTCATACAAAACCACTCTCGAATATGTATCCAAAAAAGGCCTTGGAAATCTTGATTATAGACTTATAGAGTTATGACAAAATTTGAAACTATTTTTGGCGTAAAACAATCTAAAATTAAAAAGACCTGTATCCTTATGCCTCTCCTAATGAGTGATGTCTATAAATATTTTGGCATAGGTAAATTTTCAAAAGGACTAGTCTATTCTGTAGCTAACGCAGAAGATTTTACCCTCATACGGACAGGGATTGGGCCTGCATTATGTGGGGATGCAGTATTATACCTTGAAAATACCCCATGCGAAAACATGATATTATTTGGCTCGTGCGGGCTTGTCAAAAAAACCCCCAAACTTGGAATAGGTAGCTTTGTCCTGCCGGAAAAAGCTTACAATCTGGAAAGTTTTACAGAACTAATTAAAAGGAAAAATCTAAAACTTACACAACCCCAGTATCCTGACAAAAAACTATTGGAAGAATTTTCCAAGATATCCATGCTTCCAAAGGTAAGATGCGTAACCATAGGCTCCCTCAAAATAGAAGAAGACCTTTTGGGATTATTTATCAAAGATGGGATAGATATTGTTGATATGGAATGCTCTAGTTTCTTCAGTGCCGCAGGTTATACACACAAAAAGGCTATAGCGGTATTTTATGTGACAGATATCCTAAAAGAAAAACCCTTTTATCAAAAAGTATCTGATAAGGAAAAACTGGAATTATCTTATTCTATAAAATCATTTTCTGAAAGATTATGCAGTCTTTTAAAAAAGAACTTCAGCGACTAAATAGGATAGTATCTTTTATAGAGAAAGATTTTGGATATCTCGGAATAAATAAAAAACAAGAACTGACCAGACTTATATTTGAGATATCCAAAAAAGAGATGCTCCCGCCTGAAAGATTATTTGGCAAACTCCCCCCTGGCAACTTTGACACAATAAAAAGATACCTCGTAAGAAGACGTTATCCATCTGCATCCATAGGAAATGAGATAACCAATCTCTATCTGCCAAAAATAAAACTCGACGAAAAGGCGGTCTTTCATATAGAAAATAAACCATTCTACCCCAAAGAAATTTTTATAGAGCATCTCGCTATGGATTCAGTTATAACGCAAAGATTCAAAAACGCATTTCCTGAAGGTAGAATAAAAGAGATTTCATCTCTAAAGGAATATCTAAAAAATAATAAAAGGACATTTACGCTCGAGGACTACAACAAAAGGCGGGATACTATCTTCATAGTAAACGAGAAATATGACTTCTTCAAAAAATGTCCCTGCACAAAAAATGCCATAGGATGCGGTTATCACATATTTAACCTTAGTTTTGGGTGTATATTCGATTGTACATATTGTTATCTTCAAAGATATACAGATACACCTGGATTGATATTCCCTGCTAATCTAAAGGATTTCTTTGAAAGATTTCATTCCTATAAAAAGCCCAGGATGCGTTTAGGGACAGGGGAATTTTCAGACTCCCTTATGCTTGATAATATTACAGAATACTCTCTTGAGATAATAGATTTTTTTAAAAAATATCCTGATATAAGATTCGAATTCAAAACAAAAAGCACCAATATAGAAAATCTTCTCAAGGCAAACCACGCTGGAAATATAGTAGTGGCTTGGACATTTAACCCGCAAAGGATTATTGATGAAAACGAATTTTATACCCCCACCCTTATAGAACGTCTCGAGGCTGTCAAGAAATGCGTCAGGGCTGGGTATAAGGTCTCATGTCATTTTGACCCTGTGATATATTTTAAAGGGTGGCAAAAGGAATATAAAAATGTGATAGAAATGCTATTCGATACCATAAGGCCCTCAGATATCGCATGGCTCAGCATAGGGACATTGAGGTTTAATCCTGAATTAAAGCAAGTCATTGAAACTAGATTCCCTGGAAATAAAATTCTCGACGAAGAGTTGGTTTATGGTTTTGATAATAAATTGAGATACCCACGTAATATCCGTATAGAGATATATTCTTTCATCCTGAAGATATTAAAGAGGTATTCAAAAAACCTTCCAGTATATCTATGTATGGAAGACCTAACGATGTGGCGAGATATAGGGTTAAAACCTGGTAATATTTTTAGGTGACACCCTTATTGCCCTTATAGGCCTTTGGGGGCATTTATTTTGACAGGTCCCGCATCCTATACAAATAGTTTTATCCACATAAGGCCTGAAGATGGTCTTCCCATTATAAGAGATGTCCCTTACAAGTTTTATTGCCTTCTCTGGAAGGGGGCAATTTTCATAGCATATCTTACAGTCAATATCCTTTGCCCAATTAAGACATAGACTGCGTTCTATGTTTGCAACGCCAAGCCTAAAAGACCTTTTCTCTTCCAAGGACAGGTTTTGAATCGCACCTGTAGGACATACCCTTCCGCAGAGATTACAATCATACGCACAATAACCTATCTCTGGAACAAGTTTTGGGGTCCATATATCTACAATCCTTGATTCAAACATAACTGGCTGGAGACCATTTGTAATGCAATTGGTCATACAATTTCCACAGCGGATGCATCTATCCAAAAACTCTTCTTCCTCTAACGCACCAGGAGGACGAATCAAATCCTTAGTGACTATAGAACCTTTTGATCTAAGAAGGCCTATCGATAAAAAAGACCCTAACATTAAAAAAAGAAATTCTCTCCTTGAAAGCCCATCCTTATTTTCATGATAATATCTCCTATAAGGTCTCAAAATAAATTCAGTCTTACCCATCTTACAGTCGTATAAACAATCCATGCAAAGGATGCATTCCTCTTTATGATAAGTGAGGTTGTTCTTTATTGCAGACATCCTGCAATTATCTATACATACCATACATTTGGTACATCTTTTTACCACTCGCTCCACAAAAGAAAATCTTGCTAAGACAGCGTATAATGCGCCAAGCGGGCATATAACGCTACACCAGAGTCGTCTTTTTATTAACGATGTAACTATTATAAAAAGAAAAAAGGCTGCGCTAACCCATGCATACAAATAACGATAACTATTCTTTGCGAGTGCCAGGTTAAATGAAAAAAATCTCGCAGCTATTACAGTTGGATCCAGGGCCCATAGTATCTGTATGCCAAATAGCAAAAATATTATGATGCCAGCGAGTACATAATATTTTATAAATCGAAGATTATCTATCCTGTGGCCAAAATGGCTTTTTCTGAGTGCACCACATATATCTATTAATGTGCCTAAAGGACATATCCACCCGCAATAAAACCTTCCTAAGAATAACGTCGCTAGTATCATTACAAACGCAAAAAGTGTCCACCAAAAAAATCTCTGACTGGTTATAGAAATAAATATGGCTATCAATGGGTCTATAATAAAAAATAGATTTTGTGGGATGCTATATGGCGGGTGTATGTTTGGCAGAAAAAGATATATAAATAAAATTAAAAAAAATATCTGGAAGGACCTGCGAATAAAAACAATCATTTTCATCTTATTACCAGAATCTATTTTTTCTCCTTCTCTTTATCCTTCTCTTTATCCTTCTCTTTCTCTTCGCCTTTTCTAACCCTGTCCAGATATTTTCCAGTTTCAACATCTACTTTGATTATATCGCCTTCTTTTAAGAACTGCGGTCCCAGGACAACCTGACCATTTTCCAGGGTCACCTCTTTATAAGTTGTATCTGTGCCATCATGGATACCGGGCGGGCTTGATACCACCTTTAACTCAACATATTTTGGGAATACAATATTTATAGGTTTCCCTTCATAAAATTCTACCTTGATTGTCGTATTTTCCTTAAGGTATCTTCCTATATTCCCTACTATTGTAGAAGGCACTGCAAACTGTTCGAACGTCTCATTATTCATAAAATAGTAACCTGCCTCATCATTATACATATATTCCATATCAATCCGCTCTGGTATAATCTGCTCTACCTTTTCTCCTGGGTTAAACTTTTTCTCTACATAATGACCTTCTGGTATAGATTTTAGGCCTGCATGCATAATCTTCTGGGCCCTGGCTGAGCCCCTTAATTCGCTTGATATAACCTTGTAGACCTTTCCATCTATTAGAAGCATCATGCCGTCTTGTATGGATGTCCCTTCTATCATCATAAGGCACCTCCATTTTTAAGACCATATTTGTTTTTAAGTCCAATTATAGAATAGCACAAAAGAGGCCTTTTTGTAAATATTACTTTTGGTTTATAGAGATAGTTATTTTAGAATTTATAAGCCTCACGTGGATTAGACGAGTTTGGCATTACAAGGTTTATCTGGCAGGTAATTTTTTACTATATTAGTCATGCTATTAAAAATATTCTTTTTTATCCTTGGGTCCTCTTTTTCTAATCGGTCTAATAATCTTCGCACCAACATCCTATTTGTAGTTTTTCCTATAGGACATTCATAAGGCATGCTGGGTATTTTCTTCAAAGAGGCATACTCCTTAATATATTTCTTTTGAATATATGCAAAAGGCCTTATTATATAGAATCTTCCATTAAACATCTTTAGCTTTGGTGGCATAGTGCTTATCTCTCCATGAAATAACATATTTAAAAGCAGGCTCTCGATTATATCATCCATGTGATGGGCAAATGCAATCTTCCTGCAACCAATCCGCGTAGCCAATTTAAACAATGCCTCTCGCCTTTTCCATGAACACCAGAAACATTGCGTCTTATCTATATCCTTACGGTTTTTATTTAAATCCAGAGGTAGAATATAATATTTAATATCTCTTTCTTCGAGAAAATCTTTTATTATAGTGGCATTAGCGTTATTTACATTAATATGGGCTCCTATTAATGTATATTTGATTGGAAAATAAGATAGTTTTTGTTGCAATACATCTAAAAGCGATAGACTATCCTGGCCAGAGACAGCGACAAGCACCTTATCACCTTTAGAAATCATCCTATAATCGTGCATGGCCTTGCCTGTCAATTTATTAATCATCTTTTCAAGATGGGAATATTTCATAATATATCAATTTTTGCATTTTACCTGAAATGCTATTTATAGTCAATTTATAAAAACCATATCTGGAATTAACCCTTTGCCCCGGCCTTTTCCAATGCCTATCGCATAACCAAAACAAAAAGGGCGGGGTTTAGAGTTTCATCATGAATACGATGGGGAATTAACCCTTTAGGGTTTCATCATGCGCAATTATAAAAATAAAAACCTATTCACTGCCATCACTGACAATAAATAGGTTTTCTCTTCTAAAAATTTCTTATTTTAAATTATTTGGCGGGGACGACGGGGCTCGAACCCGCGGCCTCAAGATCGACAATCTTGCGTTCTAGCCAACTGAACTACGTCCCCAGAAAAAAATCACTTCTTTAACAAATCAAGCCAAACGATTTCTATCTTAACTTTAAGCTACCAATGGTGGGCGGTAGAGGGCTCGGCTACTTCGGCCTCGCGGATTGCTCGGCCTGCGTAGCCTCACCTCGCTCACTTTCGGCCGCGGATCGCGGCCTCTTCCTCCTATTCGTCGGCGTTCGCTCGTTTCGAGCCAAACGATTTCTATCTTAACTTTAAGCTACCAATGGTGGGCGGTAGAGGGCTCGAACCTCTGAAACCTCTTCGGTGTAAACGAAGCGCTCTCCCAGCTGAGCTAACCGCCCTCAAAATGCGTTTTATACTATATATTACCTATAAGCAATTTTCAAGTAAAATCTGCGTATCACTTAACGAACAAAGCCCAGCCCTTTTCAAGCAGAAGTCCCTGTTCGCATGATGAAACCTTTAGTTAGACCATTTTGCTAAAAAGAGGTCTGGCTAAAGGGTTAATTCCCCATATATCGCGGAAACCCAGCCTCCTACTCCATTGACTGCTGTGACTGAATTACATCTTGCCTATCGCCATTAAACTAAAGACCATTACAAAAATAGCCACTGTCTCAACTATGCCAAGCACCATCAAATAATTTCCAAAGCCCTTACCAGTCTCTCCCATTGCATCAGCTGCTGAAGCACCTGCCTTTCCCTGATACCATGCAGAAAGCCCCATTGCAATTCCACTAAAGATTCCCACCCCCCACATATATTGACCTTTCTTGGCAAGCTCAATCAAGGCATTCATTACTATCATTCCATAAATCGTCTGCGTAAGAGGCGCCCCTACAAACGCCAGCATTATAAATGGCGCCATCTTATTCTGCGCAAAGCATTTCTTCCAGGCACCTATAGCAGCCATGCCTGCCTCACCAGCGCCTAATGCAGAGCCAATCGCTGAAAACGCCAGGACACTCCCTAATCCTAAATCCTTAAACTGAGTAAGTAGATTTGTATCCATATCGCTTTCCTCCTAGATTATATCTGGCCTAAAAGGTATATACTCCCTACCTGACCATTCCATGTCAAGATGGCTCGAGAATTCAAGCACATTTAGTCTCACACCATGCACCAAGACAGCCAGAATGCCCATAATAATATTTAACGTATGCCCCAAAAAAAGCACCATAAAAAAAGCTAATGTCGCTAATATAGACTTACGACCTATACTAATGGCCATCTGATTAAACGCGTCTGATATCGCCACGCCAGCTGCGCTAACTGCAAAAAGTCTTATATAAGAAACTATGTCTCCGAAACTACCCATCAGTTTCAATAAAAGATTCCCGAGACCTGAAGCAATGCACCTAAAAATATTCCTCACTGGCTCTGTAAAAAAAACCACAAGCCCTGCACCTAATATAAAACTATATATTCCAAAAATAGGGTATGGATAATTTAATATAAGGGTCTTTGCAAGAAAATACGCCGGCCATAATATAAGAACCCAGCCAATATCTGCCAGTGCCTTTAATGAAGGCCATTTTCTCAACACCCTCCAGGCATGGGCGATGCTTAATTGAATTACACCTATCAAAAAACAGAATGACTGCACATTAACATCCTCTTTTAGATATGGAATAAGTGGTTTTAACCACGGATGTCTACCAAAAAATACGCCTGTCATAAGCCCCCATACTATAGCGCATATGCTCAATAGATACGCAAGTAAAAATGGGGTCTTGTCTTTAAAATGCCTGAGTCGTTTTTGTAAAAATATTGTTAAAAATATATAAACAATGCCATAGCCACTGTCCCCTATCAGCATCCCAAAAAATAGAGAGAAAAATATCAAAAAATGAAAACTTATATCCATCTCTTTATAACCAGGGATGATATTAATAATCCGGAATATAGGACTTATTATATCTATCCATTTTGGGTTTTTTATAAGGGTTGGGACTATATCGTCTTCGGCTGGATCTTCCACTATAATAGCCCAACGCTCTTTCTGCGCTAAACCCTCGATAGTTTTTACATTATACCAGGGGCAATAGCCCTTTATATAAGAGACCCTTCCAAATCTACCTGCACCTACCAATGCCATATTAAATTCAAGCAAGGTCTCCAGTCGTTTTCTATAAGAATTAAGTCCATCTCTATATCCACTCAATTCACCCAATCTTTTTTCGATTGTTGCTAATCTTTTTTGTTCCCTGTCTAATTCTTCTAACATAACATGCAGCCCTTTTTGAGGCGGTTCGATTGTCTCAAACGGAAAAGATATTTTTTCTCTTGATATCAACGCGCAATACAAAATGTTCCCTTTTCTAAACAACTCCTCAATAATCATTCCCTCAGGTAATTTTTTCAAATCACTTCTTGTAATCTTGGCTAAGTTTACAAAAAGGCCTTTATGTTCCAGGGTCTTTATCATTCCAGGGTCGAAATCACCCCATTCCTCCCATAATGCTATATCCTCTCTTATCCTCCTTATATTTTCTATCAAAGATTCTCTTTCCTCTGCAAGAGAAAGTATTTCATTAATAATAGTCTCTGGTTCTGGTAAAGGAATCTTTGCCGCGCTCTTTTTACTGACCCATTCCTCAGAAACTATGTCCAGCGCCCTTAAAGTAATTTCTAATTTTTTCTTTAATTTAGTAACATTATCATCTATAGGAATATTTTCATATTCTATATGCAGCACACCCTCTCTACCAAGCGCCTTAAGCGCAGAATCAATATCCTTAGATTCTGCCACTATAAAAATCTTTTTCATCCGAACTATCATACTGATACACCCCTAAGACTAAATCTTGCAAGTTTATTCTTCGCCATTTTAGAACGACCGACTGCATTTGTATCCTGATCCCCAAGGTATATCTTTATAACTCTAATATTTTCCTTTGCCTCTGGTATCTTTACCTTTTCAAAAAGATTTACCCTCTGTGTAGTTATCCTAAGTTCATCAGCAAGGATATCGGCCTGTCTTTTTAGAATCCTTTCTTCTTCGAGCCTTACGACAAATGCCCTGAGTCTATCTATCGCTATATCCACCCACAAAGGTACAATAAATAGGTCATATTCTAATTCTTCAAACTCTACCTTTTCTAAAACAGGTATATCTATCCCTGCTATATTTGATGTCCCCACAATAACCTTTTTCGGTTTAATCCACTCCTTAAAATGCTCGTCTGCTTCATTTAAAAGACCTGACCATTTTTTTATTAATTCTTTCTGAAAGATTATCTCCTCTTTTTTAACTCTCAATCTTTCATGAACATGCTGCAGCTCGAGTTGCAACTGCTTCTTTTTTAGCTGCAGTATAGGCAGGTAATGTTCAAATTGCTGAAGACTGTCTCGCTGCCTTTTAAGTTCGCCCTTGGTAAATTTAATCTTGGTAGCCATTGGTTTTATCGGATTTTTTTATAGACATATTATTCTTTGGCCAGAATTCATCTAAAAGATCTGAACGTATTCCTATCTCAAACGGCTCAAAATGCTCTGCCATAATCTCCCATCCTAAGTCCAGTGCCTTTTCAAGTGGTATATTTACTGAAAGGTCCATCATCCTTTTTTCAAAAGACCTGCCATAGGCAAGTAATTTTTCATCCCATTTGCTCATCCTGAAACCCATTGCCTGTTTCTCAAGTGTGGCCCTATATTCTGCAAACAATTGTATCATACGGTCCATAATATAGCGATGGTCCTTTCTGGTATTCTTGTTTACGAGTTGTTTGAGTCTACTAAGAGACCCAAATGGCTCTATGGATTTATTCCTCAAATAGAACTGGCCCTCTGTTATGTATCCGGTATTATCTGGGATAGGATGCGTGACATCATCCCCTGGCATCGTAGTAACAGCAAGGATTGTAATAGAGCCTGCACCTTCAAAATCAACTGCCTTCTCATAACGGGATGCTAATTGGCTATATAAATCACCTGGATACCCTCTATTTGAGGGAATCTGCTCCATTGTTATAGATATCTCCTTAAGGGCATCGCAAAAATTAGTCATATCTGTTAAAAGGACTAAAACCCGTCTCCCTTCAAGGGCAAATTGTTCTGCCACAGCCAGGCTTATATCAGGAACTAAAAGGCATTCCACTGTCGGGTCTGAGGCAGTATGAATAAAAAATATAGACCTTGAAAGAGAACCATGCCTTTCAAGTGTATCTCTAAAAAAAAGATAGTCATCATATTTTAACCCCATGCCTCCAAGGATAATAAGATCGACCTCTGCCTGTATTGCAATCCGAGCCAGGACCTCATTATATGGCTCTCCAGGCACAGAAAATATAGGAAGTTTTTGAGACTCTACTAGAGAATTAAAGACATCTATCATAGGGATATTTGTACGCACCATCCTTCTTGGTATAATCCTCTTTACAGGATTTACAGGAGGGCCTCCTATCTCTATCATATTCTCTTCTAAGGAAGGTCCATTATCCCTTGGAAGCCCTGCGCCATTAAATATACGGCCAAGTAGATTCTCGGTGAAAGATATCCTCATAGGATGCCCAAGAAATCTCACCCTGTCTCCTGTAGAGATCCCCCGGCTTCCTGCAAAAATCTGTAGATACACCCTCTCTTCATCCAATCGGATAACCTGTGCAAGGGACTTGCCAAATCTAGATGAGACCTCTGCTATGTCTTTATAACCAACACCCGTTGCCTCTACCGTAATAACATTCCCTTGGATTTGTATTATACGATTATAAATCTTTTGCACCTTTAAACCTTTTCCTTTTCTAATAGCATCTTTTTAATATCCTGTTCTTTATTTTTAAACGTAGGATCGTCTTCCCTGGTAGAATTCCACTGTATAAATCTATGTCTAAGGGATTGAAAAAAACTTCTCGCCTCGTCTTTATTAGAAAAACTTACATCGCTGGTTAATATCTCATAGATAACATCAAAGACATACTGCTGTCTTTCCTTGGTGGTGGCCTGATCTACCTCATCAAAGGCGTTCTGCTGTAAGTATACCGAATCAAAAAATTCTGCCTTAAGATATACTATAAAATCGGAAAGACTTGTGCCTTCCTCTCCAACCACCTTCATCATCTGATAGACATCGTTGCCTTTCTTTAAGATTGTCTTTGCCTTCTCAAGCTTTTTTTCATCGACTATACTTTTATATTTACTCCAGCTCTCAAGCGGGTCTATGGCAGGGTATTTTCTTGCATTGGCCCTGGTGTTCGAAAGCCCAAGAAATGCCCCTACAACTTTAAGTGTCGCCTGCGTGACAGGTTCCTCAAAATTACCTCCTGCAGGACTTACTGCACCTCCTATTGTAACAGAACCTGTGGAATTATCATTCAATCGTACTACACCTGCGCGTTCATAAAAAGAGGATATCTTCGCCTCTAAATAAGCAGGGAATGCCTCTTCCCCTGGTATCTCTTCTAATCTCCCTGACATCTCGCGCATTGCCTGTGCCCATCGTGAGGTAGAATCTGCTATCAATAATACATCCAGCCCCATCTGACGATAATACTCTGCTATTGTAACAGCAGTATATACACTGGATTCCCTTGCAGCCACAGGCATTGAGCTTGTATTACATATTATAATAGTCCGCTCCATCAAAGACCTGCCTGTCCTTGGGTCAACCAACTCTGGAAATGTCCGCAATACCTCAACCACCTCTCCAGCCCTTTCTCCACATGCCGCAATAACAACAATATCTACCTCTGCATATTTTGAGATAAGCTGCTGTAAAACTGTTTTACCTGAACCAAAAGGACCTGGCACACAATATGTCCCGCCAATAGCGATAGGCATCAAGGTGTCAATAATCCTGATTTTTGTAACAAGGGTCTTCTGAGGCCGTAATTTTTCACGATAACTGGTAATAGGAATCTTTACAGGCCAATTTTGTGCCATTGTAGCAGTATGTAATCTTCCATGTTCATCTTTCAAGGTAGCAATCTTAGATTTAATAGTATAACTCCCTTCACCAACTATATCCTCTAATTTTAAATCCCCTCTTATATTAAAGGGCACCATAATCCAATGCTTAAAAATCCCCTCTTTTACAAATCCAAGTTTATCACCTGCCTTTAATATATCATCCTTCTTTGCAACAGGCGTAAAATCCCATTCCACATCATCTGGAAGCGGTTCTTTATAAATTCCACGCTTCAAGAAAAAACCACACTCCTCTGCTAATTTAGGAAGGGGGTTTTGCAACCCATCAAATATCTGACCCAAAAGTCCTGGACCAAGTTCGGCTGATAAAAGTTCCTCTGTAAATTCTACCCTCTCTCCGACCTTAAGGCCTTTTGTATCTTCATATACCTGGAGTTCTGCCCTGTTTGCCCTAATCCGTATTACCTCTGATTTTAATCGTTCCTCCCCATGCAGAACATAAGCAACCTCATTTTGCATAACATATTCTGAAAATTCTACAGTGACTAAACTTCCATTTATGCCTACTATTGTTCCATACCTTTTATTTCCAGCCATAAGAATACTCTCTATTTATTTATCAAATCCTCAAGTAGATTCATACCGTCTACATTTTTTATCCTATCCCAACGTTCCAGAAGTTGTAACTTCAATGCATAACCCACTAGATATACAAGGTCGAAATAATGAAATCTGGTAAGTTCTTCTATCTTGTCCCATCTTACTTTATCAATATAAAGCTCCACATCCAAAATAGAACCCCCTTCTTGCGAAACCGCCCACTGGGCCAGTGGCGAAATAAATGGGTCTATATAATATTCTCCGCGTAGATATTTTACAGGGTCTCTTGAAAGCTTTATTGCACGATGCCTTGCCAATTCATTTCTAAGCGCAATCTCAAATCTCTTCCACGCCTTCAACATAGGAAATTCGTCATCTATACTAATAAAAGGGCCTAATACAGCCCTCTCAATAATTCTCATATCATCTGGGCATAGCTGTTCTCTACACCTTTCAAAAAATACCTTGTATGAAATAGAGGCCTTTCTATCGAACTCAAGCATTGGAAGGCTTGATATAAGATAATAGTAGAATCGTTTCATTTTAACAACCTTGTTAACTCCTGGTTGAGATACGCGCAGAGGGCCTGTTTCACGCCATCATCTGTAAAATCAAAATAGGATTTTCCTTTATCAAAACTTATGTAAAAACCAGCATTGATATCTTTGGAAGGTTTAAATTCTATGCCTTCTTTAAGTCTATCCTTCAATGAAGCAATAAATGTATCTCTCAGGGCATCCAGGTCTTCCTTCTTCAATAATACCCTGATATCAGAGGCCTCTCCTTTTTTATCGACATAACTTTGTATCAAGTCCTTGATTATAGGACCTATCTGATTCGTATCCAAAACCTTCCTGCACTCAACAGCAACAATCCTATCAAGAAGTTTTCTTATCTCTTCTTTCAGGAAGATTACCAAATTCCTTGCTGACTGACTTAAGGCCGAATTAGAAGATGCCTCCATTTTCCTAATCGTATCTTTTGCCTCTTGTATAAGGGCCTGTGCCTGTGCCTTTGCATCATTTAGAATGCGTTCTGCCTCTTTGTTTGCCTTGGATATAATAGAGTTGGCGGTTTCCTCTGCACGCCTTATCCCTTCCTCATTAATCTTTTCCAAAAGTTCTTTTAATCTTTCTGACATAAAACACCCTCTTGATTATTGTAGAGGTCTGGCCTCTATCATCTACTGCCTGGTTTTATTATCTCAAGACCTTCTTTACATAAAGGACAATTTTCCGGAGGAAATACTGGTAGATCTAATTTTATAAGTCTAAATAATTTTACTCCAAAATCTATATCTTTTCCAGTCCTATCCACAATGCAACCCACGCCTATAATCCTGGCGCCAAGACTCTTTACAACATCTATTACCTCATTTGTAGATAATCCTGTTGTTATGACATCCTCGACTACCAAGACCCTATCTTTCTCTGTTATGCTAAATCCCCTTCTCAAGGTCATCTTGCCTTCTACCCGTTCTGTAAATATAGACCTGACATTAAGGGCCCTGGCTGTCTCATAAGATACAATAATCCCGCCTAAGGCAGGGGCGATAACACATGTAGGATTGTCTTTTCTAAAATAATCTGCAATGCTCCTACATAATCTCTCGGCATATTCAGGATGTTGTAATACCAAGGCACATTGTAGATAGTCGCTACTATGGAGCCCACTAGACAATCTGAAATGACCTTTAAGAAGGGCGCCTGTCTTTTCAAAAATTTTTAATACATCTTTTTGATTCATGATATATCTTTGAATAGGTCGATAATTGCCTTTTCAGGGTCTTTCGCTTTAATAATAGGCCTGCCGATGACAATATAATCTGCACCGTTATCAAAGGCCTCTTTTGGAGTAACAGTCCTCTTCTGATCCTGGGATAAAGAGCCAGCAGGCCTTACTCCAGGGGTAACTACCAAAAAATCCTTCCCAAGATTTTTTTTAATTACCTTTGCCTCCATAGCAGAGGCTACAACCCCATCAAGCCCTGATTCTTTCGCTAACATCGCAAGATTTAAAACCTGCTCCTCTATTGGCCTGCTAATCCCAATCTTAGACAAGGCATCTTTATCCATGCTCGTCAATACAGTCACGCCAACTATCCTTGGTCTATCTATGCCCAACCTATCACTTTCCTCTTTAGCCGCCTCCAGACCCGCCCTCATCATCTCAAGACCGCCTGATGCATGCATATTAAACATCCATACCCCCAGACGCGTAGCAGCTGCGCTTGCTGCCCTTACTGTATTTGGGATATCACAAAACTTCAGGTCCAAAAATACGTCTCTATCATATTTTTTTACAAGCTCAACTGACTTTGGACCGCACGCATAAAAAAGTTCCATCCCTATCTTGAAGATCTTAACATAAGGGCTCAATATATCAAGAAGTCTTTGTTGTCCTTTCAATGTATCAACATCGAGCGCTACAATAATCTTATCTTTCATATTATGTAGAGGCAATGTTCAGACCTTTCTTTAATAAATGCCCTTTATTTTTTATATAATCCTTCACGCCTTTTATTATCTCTCTGCATATATCCGGTTTAATAAAATTGGCTGTGCCTACCTGCACTGCCTTTGCGCCTGCCAGTAAAAATTCTATAGCATCTTCTGAACTCATTATACCACCAATGCCTATAACTGGTTTATCTATATTCTTTGCCACCTCCCAGACCATCCTTATAGCAATTGGCTTTATACAGGGGCCGCTTAAACCACCTGTAACATTCCCAAGTTTTGGCCTGCCTGTTTTTATGTCTATTGCCATTCCTAAAAATGTATTTACCAAACTAACTGCATCTGTACCGGCCCTCGTAGACGCCTCAGCAATCTCCACTATATCAGTGACATTTGGAGACAACTTTGTAATCAATGTCTTATCTGTATGAGCCCTTACAGCCCTAACTAATTCATACGTAGCATCTTTATCCTGTGCAATTAATCTTTCTCTTTTGGTTTTTCTATTAAGATTTGGACATGAGATATTAAGTTCTATTGCATCTATATCTTCCCTGTCTAATCTTGAGGCAATTTTAAAAAACTCCTCTACACTGTCACCTGAGATACTAACTACAACTGGAACTCCTATCTTTTTAAGATATGGCAATTTCTCCTCTATAAAATTATTCAGACCCTCGTTCTGAAGACCTATTGAGTTAAGCATACCTGATGGTGTCTCGCATATACGCGGCATAGGATTTCCTTTTTTGGGTGTAAGTGTTATGGTCTTCGTAACAACCGCACCAAGTTCTTTCAAGTCCATCAATCTCTCAAACTCTTTCGCATAACCAAAGGTCCCTGATGCCACCATGATTGGATTTTTTATATACATCTTTCCTATCTTAATTCTCATAGTCAGGACTCTTTAAAGAGATTAACTCTTCTATGTTGAATATGGGCCCATCCTTACAGACAAGTTTTGTCCCATGCAATGTCTCAATAGCACAACCAAGGCACGCGCCAAACCCACAGGCCATCAATGTCTCAAGTGAAACCTGGCAATATATTCTTTTATTTTTGCATATTCTAATAATTTTATCAAGCATTACCTCTGGCCCGCAGGCATATACTAGACAACCCTCTTTTTTATTCTTTAATTCTCTTATATATCCTTTGAATAAATCCGTGATGGACCCTTTATAACCTATACTGCCATCATCTGTAGCAATGTGTAACTCTGCGCCAATTCTTCTAAAATCCTTCTCGCATAAAATTAAATCTTTTTCCCTTGCCCCAATAAAAACAACCGGCTTTATACCTATCCTAACAAGTCTCTCAGCAAGAAATAATAATGGCGCCACGCCAATCCCACCGCCAACTAAAAAGGCATCTGCCACAGGGCCTTTCTTGAAATACGAAAGGTCAAATCCATTTCCCAAAGGACCGAGGACCTGAAGATGTTCGCCTCTTTTCTTTTTCGAGAGTATTGCCGTGCCCTTTCCTATGACTTCATATAAAATTTCAAAACTCTCAAGGGCTACCCTGTGTATGCTAAACGGCCTTCTTAAGAATATCTCCTGGCCATTGCCACACCTCACCATCACAAACTGGCCTGGACGTGAGAATTTTGCTATGTAAGGCGCCTCGAACACTATCTTATAGTAAGTGTGGGTTATATTTTTATTTGATAATATCTTTACATCTATATCTTTCATCTAAAATAGGTCCAATTGCCTGTCGCTATCAGATTCTTCTTTGGGTATCTCTATCTTCCCATATTCACCGTCATAGCCAGGGAGGATTTTTACCTTTTCTTTCCTTACATTTATAATCGCCCGGGCTATCTTCAAGGGTATCTTCTTTAAAAGTTCGTCCTCTTCCAGTTCTATAAGGACCTCAAACTCTGTGCCTATCCTTGGGACTATTGCACTATATTCGCTCTCAACCTTCTTAGAGCCATCTGCGACGTTGTATACATCTGCTATAATCTCAGAGAGCGGTATCATACGTTTATAAGGAATAAAACCCTCCTTTGTAAACCCATCCTCCCTATCGGCAAGTTGTTCAACCCTATTCATCACCCCAACTGTCAGAGGTCTACCACATACAGGACATATATTCTTGTGAGCCCTTGTAAGTTTTGGTTCAAATCTTATGTTACAGACCCTGTGCCCATCATAATGATATTTGCCTTCTTCTGGGAAGAATTCAATTGTATATAAAAACCTCTTTGGGTCTTTCTTCTTTAAAGTATCTATTATAGAATTATAACTCATCTCTGTATCAAATATATTTGCCTCTCTGCCTATCTTTTGCGGACTATGCGAATCTGAATTGGATATGAGGGCGAATCTATCCAGCTTGCTCCACCGCCAGTTCATGCCCGGGTCTGAGGAAAGACCTGTCTCAAGGGCATAGATATCTTTAGCATATTCTTCAAAACACTCTTCTATTGAATCAAATCCTGAGTTAGAGCCAAAGAGAGAGAAATGCGGGGTCCATATATGGGCAGGCACTATAAATATATCTCTACTTATACCAAACAGAATCTCCACAAGGTCTTTTGCATCCATACCTATGATCGGGCGACCATCGGCTGAAAGATTTCCATAGGCAGAAAGTGTAGAGTTTATCTTGTCGACTATATCGAAGCCTGGCGCAAAGATAATATTATGTATCTTCCGTACCTTTCCATTTTTGGAATAGATATTTGATATCTCTCCTGTAAGAATAAATTTCACACCATTATACTCATAAAGGCCATCGCCTGAATCCTTGAGATACTGTTTTAATTCCTGTAACCAGAGGTAATGGGTAAAATCACCTGATCCAAGAAGATGTATCCCTTTCAATTTTGCATATTCTGAAAGAGTCTTTATATCCATCTGTGGACTTGTGGCTCGGCTATATTTAGAGTGTATATGGAAATCAACTATAAATCTCATTTAGATAACCTCTGGCCAGATCCCAGTGCGTTGCCCTCCAGAATATCTTCGCACACTGAGGACATCTGAAAAATTGCCTTTGTGTAGTGTAGACATATTCTGGAACAAAACCCTTAATCTCTTCCTTATCAACCCGAACCAATCTTTTATTACAATCTGCGCATCTTGTAAAAAGGTAGTCCTTTTTTATATCTATCTTCCGGATAAGTTCCCTAATCTGGTCTTTCAATATGTCTGATTTAACATACACTACCTTAAAATTTTTTGCACCACTTAAGGCCCTTATTTTCGTAACTATTATTCTATTTTCATTAAAGGCAATCAAAAAAAGTTTTTTAATATCATCCAAATCAAAATACACTGTATCAAACCCAAGTAGTCTTAACCACCGCGCAAGTCTCCCGAGTTCCTTAGTAAGGATAAATTTCAGCTCTGGCACCTTAGTCATTATCCTTTCTCTATCTCGATTACGATAGAAGCTGTTATAGAAAAATTATCCTTGGAAAAGTGTTTTATGCTTTTCTATACTATAAACTATCTTGCCATTATAGATAGTGTACTCAACTGCGCCTTTTAAAGACCTGCCAAGGAATGCAGAATTTTTCGATTTAGATAAAAAATCCTCTTTTCTAACAACCCACTCTTTATAAGGAGAGACTATTATCAGGTCTGCACTATGCCCAGGTTTCAACCTGCCTTTATCTATCCCCAGAATCCTTGCAGGATTATAGGAGATCTTCTTAACAAGTTCTGACCAATTTAAAATGCCACTAAGGACCAATTCTGTAATACTAACTGCGAGTTCTGTCTCCAGACCAATGGTCCCGGTTTCTGCAAATTCAAACTCTATATCCTTTTCATTCTCTGTATGCGGGGCGTGGTCAGAGGCAATGACATCTATTGTGCCATCTTTTAATGCCTCTTTTATAGCAATCACATCGTCCTTACTCCTCAACGGCGGATTCACTTTCATATTGGTATTATAATCCAGCACATCTTCCTCGCTTAAACTAAAATAATGCGGGGCTGTCTCTGCAGTAACTTTCACGCCCCTTTTCTTCGCCTTTCTTATAATATCCACTGACTCCCTACAACTCACGTGGGCTATATGAATACTACTGGCTGCCTTTTCTGCTAATTTGATATCACGTTCTACCCGTCTATATTCTGACTCGTTGGAAACACCTCTCAGACCAAGCCGCGTAGAGGTAAAACCAAGATTAACCACGCCATTTTTAGAAAGGGACCTATCTTCACAATGCGATATAACTAACATCTTCTCCTTTTTTGATTGTATAAGGGCCTTCAACATTAATTTTGCATCATCTACAGATGAACCATCATCCGAGATAGCAATGGCGCCTGCCTTTCTTAATGCCTTGATATCCGATAGGTTCTTACCCATCCTGCCAAGGGTGATTGTACCTGCAATATACACATCTACAATGGCTGACTTCTTTATAATACCGCTTAGAAGTTTTATATTCTTTGCAGAATCAATAGGCGGCGTGGTATTTGGCATTGCTAATAACCCGGTAACCCCACCTCTACTTGCAGCAAGTGTCCCTGTTAAAATGGTCTCCTTGTCTTCTCTACCTGGCTCTCTCAGATGGACGTGCATGTCTATAATGCCAGGCATAATTATTTTATCCTTGGCATCTATTAATAAATCTGCAGGCCTATCTATATTCTTTGATATCTTTAAGATTTTAGTATCTTCTATAAAGATATCCAACACCTGTTCTAAATTAGTTGCAGGGTCTATAATAAGTCCGTTCTTAATCAATATCTTCATGGCCAATCTTCTTGGTTGCCTGTGACAGCCAGAATAAAACTGACATCCTGACTGCTATGCCATTGGTAACCTGCTCCAATATTACTGAATTAGTGCCATCTGCTACCTCGCTTGATATCTCAATCCCTCTATTGATAGGACCTGGGTGCATTACTATAATATCCTTTTTTGCCCTTTTGATTCTATCCATTGTTATGCCGTAATTCTTAAAATATTCCAGTTGATTTGGAAAGACATTTCTTTCATCTCTCTCAAATTGCATCCTCAATACATTTACTGCATCGGCATCGACAAGTGCCTCGTCGATATTGGTCTTTACTGTAACGCCCATCTTTTCAATGCCAGGCGGTATCAATACAGGAGGCGCACAGACAGTAACCTTTGCCCCCAATTTAGTCAAACCCCAGATGTTAGAACGCGCAACACGAGAATGTGCAATGTCTCCAACTATAACAACCCTAAGACCTTCCACATGACCAAATCTTTTCCTGAGGGTGAATATATCGAGAAGACCCTGAGTAGGATGTTCATGCCAACCATCGCCTGCATTTATTACGCTGATGTTTACATGCCTGGCAAGCATTGCTGCAGCGCCAGAACAATTATGCCTTATCACTATAATATCTGCCTTTAGCGCCTCTATATTCCTGCCGGTATCATTCAGGGTCTCGCCCTTTCTCACGCTTGACGTTTCTGTGGCGATATTGATTACATCCGCAGATAATCTCTTTGCCGCTATCTCAAAAGAGACCCGTGTTCTTGTAGATGGTTCGTAAAATAGATTTACTACTGTTTTTCCTCGAAGCGCTGGTACCTTTTTTATGGGTCTATCCAATATCTCTCTGAAGGAATCTGCTGTATCTAAGATCAATTCTATATCTTCCCTGGAAAGATACTCCAATCCCAAAAGGTCTTTATGGACCCATTTATGTTTTTTCTTGTTCTCCTGTCTGGTCATCTTGTCGATTTATTATAAATACACCTGATTCTCCATCCACCTCTTCCAATTTAACTTCTACAATTTCACTCTGTGATGTAGGAAGATTTTTGCCAACATAATCTGCCTTGATGGGCAATTCCCTGTGGCCCCTATCGATTAAAACTGCCAATTGGATTGTCTTTGGCCTTCCAAAATCCATAAGGGCGTCCAATCCGCAGCGCACTGTTCGGCCTGTATATAAGACGTCATCTATAAGAATTATATCTTTGCCTTCTATATCAAAATCTATCTCTGTATTATGAACAACAGGTTGCTCAGAGGCCAAGCCTAAGTCATCTCTATAAAACGTTATATCTAAAGCACCCACATCTAATCTCGCGTTGTACTGCTCTTCGATTACCTTAGCGATTCTTTTTGCAATAATATAACCCCTCGTCCTTATCCCAACTATGGCGAGAGTGGAGACGCCTTTATTCTTCTCCACAATCTCATGGGACAACCTCGTAATTAATCTATCAATCTCATCTTTGGTAAGAACTTCCTTTTTTGTTTGCATAGTAACCTTTCCCAGGATAACATTTTGTATAAACCAAAGGGCAGCCCGAAGACTGGGTTCCATCGCGATATTGGAGTAGCACCCGAGAGGGTGCGTTATACCTGACGCAGCCTTTCCACCTTCGTTTAAACAGTTTTATACTTATAAGTTCGGTGGACAAGTCGGCTGCTGCCCCATTCGTGTATCGGGAATTAACCCTTTAGGGTTTCATCATGAGAGAAAACCCTCACCTTTTCCTCTCCCTTAAAAAGGGAGAGGAAAAGGGATATGGGGAATTAACCCTTTAGCCCGACCTCTTTTTTAGCAAAATGGTCTAACTAAAGGTTTCATCACCCAGTTTGCACTCCTAATGATTAAAGATATTAAAAAAATACCTTCTCGCTTTAAGAAATAAGCAAGAAGGTAATCTTTTTACTAATATCTCCACCTTTATCTCCTTTTCAGCCTCTCAGTGCTGATTTAAAGGAATTTCTAATATTATAACCTGCCAGGATATTTTGTCAATCCTAAAGCTTACAAACGGCATTGACAATAATGCAGTTACTACCTATTTACAAACTGCCTGCCTTCAATGGCCCTGGCAATGGTTGCCAGGTCAATGTATTCGAAATTTCCTCCTACTGGTATCCCATAAGCGATGCGAGTTATTTTAATCTTGAATGATTTAAGCTCCTTTAAAATATAAAGCGCAGTGGTTTCGCCTTCTGCGTCTGAATCAGTGGCAAGTATAATCTCCTGGATTTTATCCTGTTTTATGCGGGTCAAAAGTTCTTTTATCCTGAGGTCTTCTGGCCCTATCCCCTCAAGTGGAGAGATTGCGCCGAATAATACATGATATAACCCTTTATAGCATCCAGCCTTCTCTATCAAGATAAGGTCCTTCGGTTCTTCCACAACGCATACGATTGTCTTGTCCCTGTGCGGATTTGAGCAGATCTCACACAACTCGCTTTCACTCAGATTACCACATATACTACAAAACTTGACTAACTCCTTCACTTTCTTTATTGCAGAAGAAAAACCCTCCATCTCTTCCTTTGGAGACTTTAAGACATAAAATGCAAGCCTCTCGGCTGTCTTCGCGCCTATACCAGGCATCTTTTTAAAATGGGATATTAATTCCTGCATAGATTTCGTATATAGAGTCATGCTGCACCTTTCGGACGTATAATCTTACCGCCAAATATATTGAGGGCAGAATCAATAAGCGGTTCCTGATTCTTCAATTCATCTATTGTTAAAGTGGCCTTTTTGGAATTCGAATCCTTTTCTTGAGGCGTCCTCTCTTCGCTTAATATAAATTGAAGTCTCACATTCGCATCCAGTATCTGAGAAAGGGCTGCCTCTATAGGCGTCTTATTGTGCGGTTCTTCAAGAACCTCTCTGTGAAAATTTAATTCCTTTGGAAAACCAACCAGTATTGTGTTGCCATTAACCGACTCTGGAAAGCCCTCAGAAAGATATGTAGAGATAGACATTTTCTTCACAGCCATTGCCTTCACAAGTATTGGCCATGCATCTTTAACCCTAGATATATCAAGAGGTGACCTTTTTTGCTCAAAGTCATCCTTGCTGGATCCAGGTACATCTTCTGGTTTGCCAGCCAAATGTGCCTCTGAGGCAGAAGAAATATCTCGTCTGTTCTTTATATCATAGACTTCTTCCTCTCTATGAGATGGGCCATCGAAACGTTGCGACTGATTTCTAAGAGAATCTTTCTCAGGATTCACTACTTTTTTAGGCTCTCCTGGTTGCAAAGAAGAATTTTTATCTTCTATAATCTTATGTCCTATGCCCTGAGTCAATCCAGGCCCGGGCTTAGAAGAGTCTAACTCCGGAAGCCTGGAAAGTATCTCTTCTATGGATATAATAGAATCTCTTAAGGCAATCTTTATCATGGTAAATTCTAAAACAATCCTTTCTGGAAGTAATTGCCTTATCATCTTTATCCCATTCGAAAGTAGAGTTATTATATAAAATATGTCCTGTTGAGAAAGCCTGTCTGTCTGCTTCTTTATAGAAAGGATCGTCTCCTCAGCAAGGTCTATCAATTCTTCAGAAGACGCCCCTGATTTTATTATCATTAGATTTCTAAAGTATCCAAGGAGTTCAATTAAGAATTGTTTGGCATCCTTGCCTGAATTTAAGATCTCTCCTACCAGATGGATTATCCCTCTTACATCTTTTTCAATAATAAATTCTACAGTCTTAAAAAGGGTCTCCTCGCTAACCAGACCCAAAGATTCAGCAACATCCTTGAGTAAAATTTTACCTTCTGCAAATGAAGAGACCTGGTCAAGGATGCCTTCTGCATCCCGCATGCTTCCATCAGAAATCTTTGCAATATATAGAAAGACCCCTTCTTCTACATCAAGATTTTCTTTTATGGCTATCTCTTTCAGCTTATTAGCAATATCTCTTGCAGGTATGCGCCTGAAATCAAATCTCTGACATCTTGATAGAATTGTTGGGGGAAGCCTGTGTGGTTCTGTGGTGGCAAATATAAATTTTACATGTGGAGGCGGTTCTTCCAGTGTCTTTAATAAAGCATTAAACGCCTCTTGAGTCAACATATGAACTTCATCAATAATATATATTTTATATCTACCCTTTGAGGCAGCAAACTTCACTGTCTCGCGCAGATTTCTTATCTCATCTATCCCGCGATTAGAGGCACCATCTATCTCTATAATATCCAGGCTTGTTCCATTGGTTATCTCTTCGCAAAAATTGCATTTATTACATGGTGTAATAGTAGGACCTTTCTCGCAATTCAATGCCTTTGCAAATATCCTGGCCATGGACGTCTTTCCGATTCCACGCGGACCTGCAAAAAGATACGCATGATGAACCCTGTTGAGTAATATAGCGTTCTTTAAAATAGTAGTGATGTGCGCCTGGCCTATAATCTCTTCAAATGTCTGCGGTCGCCATTTACGGGCAAATGGAAGATATGACATGTCCTACCTTTCACTAATCTTAATAATTTAAGATACCACACCAATTTTAAGAAATCAATTATTTTATCTGTTTCCAAAACAGTACCTATGGGGAATTAACTCTTTAGGGTTTCATCATGAGAGAAAACCCTCACCTTAATCCTCTCCCTTAAAAAGGGAGAGGAAAAGGGATATGGGGAATTAACCCTTCAGCCCGACCTCTTTTTTAGCAAAATGGTCTAA
>Ga0078972_1005753_pt1 | contig 30883 bp, 41 predicted proteins | sample YelNatPaOPGAMG01_FD_67568 | JGI IMG/M metagenome (GOLD analysis project Ga0078972, IMG submission 67568) | Hot spring thermophilic microbial communities from Obsidian Pool, Yellowstone National Park, USA - OP-RAMG-01 (SPADES assembly) (version 2) | ecosystem: Environmental > Aquatic > Thermal...
TGACAACGACATACTGCACACCGACAGACGTGTCAAAATTCTTAGGATTAGGAGCAAATTACTTTACAGAAAGTAGCAAGCCAACATATAGTGAAGTAGAAGATATAATCAACGCACAAGAAGATTACATCGATAGAATGACTGATATGGCGTGGAGAGAAAAACAAGCAAATGATGGTGCGTATGAGTATCATTCAGGTTTTCTATGGGGATATCGTTTTCGTATTAATCTTTGGTTCGGTAATCCTATATTGCTAAGGTATAGACGTGTTAAACCTTTAGACCCAAGTAAAGGCGATGCGTTAGAATATTATAACGGCTCGCAATGGGTTAGTTTTATCGATCAAACAGATGATTATTGGCTTGATTCAGACAGAGGGATTCTCTATCTTAACAAATACATACCGCCATCATATTATAGACAACCATCAATAAGAATAAAATATAGATACGGTTACGATACGGTTTCTCAAGACATCAAACTATGTTGTATCTTACTTACTGCTGCTCATCTTGCATCGATTACAGAGCATCTGTTCCTGTTACCTGAAGGCGGCACACAAGTGCTAACAATGGGCGAAAAGATTGCACAATGGAACGCACAAGCAGAAAGAATACTTGCGTATAGGAGAGAATTAACGTCTATCGGTGATTAAATGTTCACTATTACCGTCAATAAAAGAAAATTAGATAACGAATTGTATAAATATTTAGATGGATGTGCTAATGAATTAATTGAAGAGTTAAAACAAGCAGTTACAGAAGTTGATGCTGTTTTCACTGGGAGATTAAAGAATAGTTTCGTTATAAGGAGAACAAGACCGCTCGAACGTCAAATTATCTCTACAGTTCCCTATGCTATGTTTATAAACGATGGTGGCACTTTAAAAGATGTAGACATATCTGATTTATATAGATGGGTTGTAGAGAAGAAACGTGAATCTGAAGGAGAAGCGATACAAAGTGCATTCAGAATTAAAGAGCATTTAAAAACTAAAGGGACACATCCTCGCAAATACATAGAAAAGGCAATGCATAGATTTTTGTCAAGAGAAACGCAAACTAAATGGAAAGTAAGATACATGCTTAAGAGAGATGTAGTAAGAGAAGAAAATCTAAAAGGTAGGAGTGTGATCTAATGACATTCGATCCGGCAGAAGAGCTAAAGACATTATTAAACACGAAATGGAACACAGAAATAGAAAAACCAGAAATAATACGAACAATCGAACATAGAAGCTATAACGTCGTAGATAAAGACGTAATTATGATAGGTCAGACAATGGAAACTGATGAACCATTCGGTATCGGGGGCCGGGATTATAAACGAAACATCATCATGCTCATTACAGTTAAAACTACAAAAAGCTATGAAAGAATGCAAGAAATGGCTGAAGAAGTAAGACGGATACTAAGAACGCCTGAGAATTGGTCACCGTTTCACTTTTTCATTATGACAAACAAAGTCGATTTAAGCCAAAGAGAAGCAAAGATTTACTCATCTACATTCGACGTTCTCGCTTATCGCTTTGAGCGTCTCGAGTAGATTCATCAATCAAAATAAATGAAATGTTTATATATAAATCATTCCTATTATTTTTCGATTATTATGGCAACTGTCAAAGTATATGAAGAGCACCTAAGAACAGGAAGTAGGGATGAATACGTTCACACGGCATTATGGACGTTTTTAGATCAAGACATATCAACAATCAATGCAAATAGCACATGGTCAAGCGGTTCCGATTGGATTGATGTAAGAAAAGCGGAACAAGTGCAAATATTGTGTAAATTTACAGGATCAAACGCATCGCAATCTGGTGTAGTCGTTTTCAATTTCATATGTTTGGGCAATCCTAATCAGGGTTATACTCCTACGACTCCATCATTCTCAATTACACTTGCACCGAATGGAACAAACACTGTTATTGGCGATGCATTAATCAATGTGCTATCATACGGCTACGTCAAGCTATTTAGTATACAAAACACTGATGCAAGCTATTCGATCTCGAACGTGAACGCACAGATGTATATCAAATACAAGTCTGGTTAAACATGTATATCCCTCCATACAGAATTAGACGGCTAAAAGAAGAACAACATCTTCGCAAGGTTCCGTTAGTAGGCGACGGTGTTGGTAAATACTTAGAACAGTGTAAGCTATGCGGTCATACTGATCTCGTCTTTCCAGCAAACGGCACATATTTCTTATGCCCTAATTGTGTAAAGCGATCTGCACTTGAGCCTGATGAGGTAATATTAGTTTTAAACGGAAAATGTGATGTTTGCGGTTCAGTTTTCAAAGAATACGGTTTCATGATGCGTAGCGATGTGCGTGTGTGCTTTAAGTGTCTTTGGTATAAACTCGGAAAACAAAGAAGTAGATTAACAGTTGGTGGAACGCATATATGTTAGAAGGATGGGAAGACGAAGAAGAATCTCTTAAGATGCCAGAAAATTATAAATGTTATCGTTGCAAGAAGATAAAAAAGAGGGCAGAATGCAAACTCATCGTAATCGAGCATAACGGATTAACAGAAGGTTATTTCTTGTGTTTCGATTGTATTGATGAGTTGAAACCTAAAGAATGTCCATTTATAATTTACAACGACGCTAATGCAAGGAACTACATCTGTAAGAACTGTCCTATTCCGTATATCGTTTGCGATCTTAGAGACGATCGTTGGTTTTCTAAGTAAAAAATTAAATAATATTATTTTTATTATATCTAATTGCTATGTGGTACAATCCTACACTTGCACGAATTTCTCCTAAAAAAGCCAGTTTATTACCAAGGAAATGTATAAAAGATGATCCGATAGAGAATAGTTTACAGCTATATTTACGTTTTAATGAAGGCAATGGCAGAATAACTTTTGATTATTCGAAATATAGAAGACAGAGTATAATTTATAATGCAAATTGGGGAAAGAATGATGTTGATAAAGGATTGTGGTTCAACGGCATTAATTCCTATGTCAAAACGCCATCGTTTACACTGACTGGCACAGCAATCAGTGTTGTAGCATGGGTAAACTGCCAGAAGCAAACATACTACCAAACTATAGTAAATAAAGGAATACAATCATCCAGTCAAGGATTTATACATATATATCGAACATCAAATAGTGATACAATAGCTTTTCAATTTGCGACTGGAACGATTGCGCAAACTCTAACATCTGGAAATTTTTTTACTGGTTATGATAATCAATATCTTTTTGTAGCAGTTACATGCGACTATCAAAACAAGATTCTGAATTTCTATCGCAATGGGCGGCTGTATGAACCACGTAACATAACTGACTCAATGGTTTTCCCATCAGCGAGTAGTGAATGCTGTATTGGATCGTATCAGTGGAGTATGCATTTTTTCAAAGGCGTCATCGATGAAGTCAGACTTTACAATAGATTGCTAACCAATCAAGAAATCCGTATGATTTATGAGAGCGAAAAAGGTAATTATTATTGAGTAAGCTTTTTATTTCCGAACAACTATATACGCATCATGTCTCTTCTGACTGTTAAGAAAATCCACAAATATATTTTACAAAAGAAACTGAAATGGATTAGAAACATTAAAGGATTAACAGAGAAAGAAATCCGAATACTCTATACCGAACAGCTACGAAACGGCTCAATAAGATTTAAGAATGAAGAAATTGAATCAATGTTAAGTGAGCCTGAACCTGTTTTAGGTGCGACAAAGCAGTGGTAAACCGCTTCTGTTTTAGTCTTTTCTATTAATCTAAAGGGGTTAGTGTCTACGCTAAAAACAACGAGAGACGCATTTAAATCAATTTATAGAAGAGTTTATTTAACAAGAATAGTAAACTATGCTTAAACACTAAACTCTTCTCTAATGCGTTCCTATGCGTTTATAGAGGGTTTTACGAGCTCGATATTACCCTCGGCAATCGATGTAAGCAAAATATATATACCAAAATGTATATACACTTAATCATGACCGACGAAACATGCAAAGAATGTGAAATTGTTGAGGAAGGACGCAAAATAGAATTCATATGTCCACGATGTGGCAAACCTGTCGTGAAAGCGGGCAAAGCTGAAGGGAAACAAAGATATTACTGCAAAAAATGTTTGTTCTACACTGTAAAACCAATGGTGAGAAAATGTCAGAAGGAGTGAAACGCATCGTTCTCGACATAGACAAAGACGTCAAGCTCTGTGAAATCGAAGGCGACACGTTATATTATCATTACGAAAACGACATAGAATTTTTCTATATTTTTGATGGATCGACTTGGGAAGTCGTTTCTTTTGATGAAGCACTCAATCTCGTCTCGACTTCAACAAATAAGAACGAAGAAAATATCAAAAGAGTTTACGGCGTAGTCTTCTAACAGAAAGTTTTTATTACTTCTTTTATTATATTTTTATTACGGTGAAAGTCAAATGGCAAGAACGGGTGCATTTGCATATCTGAAGTATGGTTACGAAAACACATTCAAAGGCGGTTCATCACTAAGAAATAAATACTTAGGAAGAGCGATGAAAGCAAGCGCAAGTGCGACTCATAATGCTGAACCGATTTATGAGTTAGGTCAAAACAATCCATCAACATTTCTATACAAGCAATTTGAAGGTAGTTTAAGCGTAGATTGGGCGTTGTCAAATCCATGGTTCTTTAAGCTTCTGTTAGGGCAAGTAAATACATCAGGGACTTCGCCGCCATACACACACACGTTCACACGATCGACTACATTACCATCTGCAGAAATCGAAATCGGTTTCACTGGTGAAAGAGGAGATGGCACATCGTTACTTAAAGGAGCAGTTCTTTCATCTGTTTCCATAAGCAGTGCAGTCAATGATATAATAAAAGTAAGAGGAGAGTTTCTATACGCAAAAAGAGACAATGGAACATACGGGACGCCCGGCGTAGACTCATTCGATCCTTACGTTTTCGCTAACATGACATTAGAATTGCCATCAGGAACGGTTTTAGCAGAGGTTCAGAGCGCTGAGCTAACGATTAACAACAATGTGTTAGGTGTGTATGAGCTTGGTAACTATGAAGTCCAAGGCGCATTGAAACAAGCGTTTGAAGTGAAAGGTCGATTATCCATCACAATGAAGGATCGAACATTTCTCGATATGCTGAGAGATTCGTATAACAATATGGCACTTAAAATAACAAATGGTTTAACTGGTGCGAATGAAGTGTCAATCACGATAAATCTTGGAAAAGTGTTCTTCGAAAGCCACAACGTATCATACGAGCCAAACGCAATCGTTATTGAAGACGTATCAATACTCTCAACAGATATAACGAGCGTAGTTGCAAAGAATGCTGTTTCGTCTGTTCCATGAGGTGATTGAATGGAAGTAAAGATTAATTGGAAAGGTGAAGAAAAGATTGTGGTTGTAAAGAAGCTGAAACATAAAGATATGAAAGCGATTATGCAAGAGTCGATTAAAACAATTAAATGGTTAGGCGGAGAAATACCGAACATCGAAATCGACTTTAGCAAATACCAGACCGCATTGGTAAAGTATGGGATTGAAAAGGCACCGTTCGAAATCACTGATGAGAACATCGATGAGCTTGATGCTGAAGACTTCCAAAGGATCGTAAACGCAATTCAAGAATGCAATCCCTTTCTTCGTTCAGAATAGACAAATCTATAAACATCGTCTCAGCGACACTGCGAGAGAATACGCTGAATACTACGTTCTTGCAAAAGAATTCGGATGGACAAAAGAACAAATCGACGAAATGGAAGAAGAGTTCATTAACGCTATGATTGAAATCATAGAGTATGTAAAAGAAGAAGAGAAAAGAGAAATGGAAAGGGCAAGTTCATCATTGTCGTCGATGAACATTAAGGAGAAACTCAGATGGCAGATGAAGTAATAATAACCGTCAGTGTCGATGAGCGATCATTCGAGGAAGTCATACAGAAGTTAGAAAAAATTAGCAACAGAATTCAACAATCTTTTAAGAAAACCATTAAAGAAATACCGGAACTGCCAAAAGCGCCTAAAGTAGGGACAGAAAAAGAGACAGTAGAAAAAGAGAGAGCGACAAAGAAAAGAAAAGAATCGTTTTTCGATGCCTTTGAAAAATTACCGATGCCAAGATGGATGAAAAATATCGTTGGAACAGCGGCACCAATAGCTACTCAAATGCCTCTTATTGGCGGCGCAATCGGTAAAATGGGTTCCGCTTTAGGCGGTCTTGGTGGTGCACTTGGTGGAGCACTCGGTGCGGCTTCTGGTTTATACATATTAGAGAAAATATTCGACATCATCAAAGGCATTTTCAATCTCTTCATGGAATCAAGTGAAATATTTAGAGAAACGTTCAAATTGATTAGGTTCAGCTTTTTGATGTTAATCAGACCGATTGCAGATGCGTTCGCAATGGCGATACTTCCGTTCTTAATTCTTTTCATTGGGTATTTCTTAGTTCCATTCTATACGACAGTATTGCCTATCATAATGGTAATGAGTGAACTCATAAAGAAAATGTTAGACCCAATTAAAGAATTCATGCCAATAATCGGTAAGATTGCTGGATTTTTAATGTCGATTCCGATCGTTGGAATAATGGCCGGTTTTCTTGTGTTAGCGGCAATCATGAGAGTAATTTACACCATTTTATACGACATCTATCGTGTTATTGTAGGGATTTTCAATGGAATATCTAATGCGTTCAGTGGTATACAATCATGGTTCAAGAAACACTTCGGTTTTGGTGAGTGGACAATAAATAGAATGATAGAAGGCAGATCATTAATAGAACCTTATAGAAGCATTTCCAATAGACAAATAAGGAATGCAACCCAGACAATTTATATTTATCCTGAAATTTATATAGGGAACGTGAGCTCTAATGTAGATTTAGCAAAGATTGAATCTACAATCGATCGTGCGTTATCAGAAAGCATAAGAAGGAGAGTGCCATCACTATGACGAAATGGACAATTGAAACAGTAGAAGGAACGTACATCTCTGTTACTGTTCCATTCAATCCTGAAAAAACAGAATATAAAGCGTCTGCTATTGTAAACAACATTACAATTCCATCGCAAAAAGAAATGCTATTTGTTCTTGCTTTAGAGTCTCCTTCTCTTTCTGTAACGTTTAGAATCTTTTCTCAACAGATGACAAGAGATCAGATTTATACGACGTATGTTAAACCGTTTCAACAAATGATTGGTAAGAAAGTCAGAATTAGTAATGCGGGCGAGCCATACGACGGTGAAGATTGGATATTAGCCAGTGTAAACACAATTGAATATCATCCAGTGTTTTTTGACGTAAACGTAGAGTTTAAGAGAGGAAGCGTTGTAATATCGGTCGTGGGCGGATGATGATATATGGGATACATTATACGATATTTAGCCGGCGGAATATGGTACGATATAAGCAATGCAACCTTTTTAGAAAAGACAGAAGAGCTTAACTGCTATGAAGAATGCACAATATCTTTCCCTAATACTGCAGAAAATAGAACACTCGTCTCTACGCCACAGCGAATAAAGGTCATTTATAACAACACAACGATATTCGATGGTCGATTTACGACTGTAAATTACAAGAAAGATTTTATCGAATTCACAGGTTACACACCAGCATTTTCTAAATTAAAACGAGCTGTATTCAATGGCGATTATTCAAACGGAATACCATTAAACACGCTTTTAGGTTATGTCTGTTCACAAGGCGGCGTTACTGCTGTATGCACTAAGACAGACACCATTAAAGCCAATTACAAATACCAATATTGTTGGGACATCATCACATCATTGGCGTCAATAGCTAATTGCGACTTTTGGTCATATTACGGAAGCAATACAAGTGTTTCTGATATAAGATTAGAATTTGGAACAAAAGGAACAGCTTATCCTGAAGTTGATGTCGTTGGTATAAATGATTGCACTAAAGATTCGAGTGATAAGATAACGAAAGTCATAGGCGTAGGCACTGATAGTGAAGGTAACGAAATCGTAGTAGAAGTAGGGAGCGGAACAGAAAGTGTCTACGTATTCTACGAGTCAGATGTAACGGATCGAGCTACATTAACATCTAAAGCAAATAAACTATTGAACGAATACAGCAAAGATTACACTGCAAGCAAAATACAGATAAGAGTCGATACTGGTTATAATCTAAAAGCGGGAGACACAATTTATATTAGCGATACAGAGCTCGGTCTTAGTGGTTATTACAGGATTTATAAACTTAAAATGACGCCTCGGATCATAGAAGTCGATATAGAGAAGGTTACACTTGCGATTAGAAATGCTGTTAATACCCTCAGAGGAGTAAGAAGTATTATTATTTCATCTTCTGGGAAACCAATACCAGATACAACGCCTGATATACCGACATTCACTGCAGTTGCTGAAGAGACTGATACAGCGACTGAATTTAAAACGTGGATCACAATTAGTATTAATCGTGTTGATAAGGCAAGTGGTTATGTTGTTGAATACTGCAAATGCGACAATGCGGGCAATCCATTAGGAAATTCACAATACATAGATGTTCCGCAAACAGACAGTGATCACATAACTGTTTATACGCCGAATCTATTGCCATCACAATATTATTATGTTAGGGTTGCAAGCAAATCGCTTAAAGGTGTTATAGGAGACTATTCTGCAAAAGAAATCGTTCTTACAACGTCTAACAACACTCCACCTCCAGCACCAACAGGTGTTACTGTAACGCCTATTATGGGTGGTTTGTGGATTAAATGGGACGCATCTACGGCTGAAGATTTTGATCATTACGGCGTGTTTATCGGCACATCACCAGACATGTTGTTAGAAATAGCAAGCACAAAAAGCACGTATTATGAATATGCGGTTACTTCATCAAGCATGTATAGACAGCTTTACGTCGCTATAAAAGCATACGATGTTTCTGGTAACCCAAGTGCATTCTCTTCAATCGTAACAGCTACACCATTATATGTAAACTCATACGATCTATCAATAGAAGCAAGACCATGGTCAGCAAAGTTCAGAATATGGGAAGACTCTTCGGTCAAAGGTAAACTCTATTGGGACGATGGCAGTGGCGGTAACCCATCTATTAAATTCGCAGACGGAACGACAAAAACATTTAACAAAAACACAACTGGAACGACATACGGACAAGAAGTTAGATATTTCTATTATTTAAACGGCAATTCTACATTACAATCCTCGACAACATATTCAGATGTAGTCGGTTCAGGAAAGTGCTTTTTGGCTGTTGCAAATATAAAAACAGCCGCAGAAGAGAAAACATCAATATGGACTTTTAACTCATATTCGCCAACAATCGGAACGGGTATATTAGCCGCTGGTATTATAGATGCTGTTCACATTAAGTCTGGTGCTATACAGACAGATCATTTGGCTGCAAGTGTAGTCACAAGCGATAAAATAACAAGTGATTTAATTTACGGTAAAGATTTCGCAACTGCACAAAACGTAGGACAGAGCGGAGGCCCTGCCGGAATTCGTTTCAACTCAAGCGGACTCGCTGGGTATACAGGCGGAACAAGCAAATCATTCGAAATCACCGCAAGCACTGGTGAGACAAAACTCGCTGGTGGCTATTTTAGTGCCGACAACTTAAGTTGCACATTTAAAGATATATCATATGGTGATCAAACAAAAATATGGAATTTTGTCGGTTATTGGAAAACTGAAGGAAGTCAAGGGAATCTATTCAATCATTTTGAGATGTATCCAATAAGCCAAACTCGAGCTGGCGTTGCACAATTTGGACATTTATATGTTGTTCCATCACCAGATTTATGCTTAGATGAATATGGTTATGGTTATTTAGGAACATCACATCAATACACATATTGGAAATACATCTATGGGTATTATGTTCGTTATAAAGACTTAGCGTCTTTCGAAAGCCTCGATGACTTAGCTATTTTAAAATCAATAAAAGAAAAGGAGACAAAAGACGAGAAAGGTCACATCAAAAAAGTAATCGATAAAAATGACATTAAACATTTGCTAAGTGATGACGATTTCGGTGAAAACGACTTCTTTGATGCGGGTAAAGTTAGCGGTTTCGCACTATGCGTATCTAAAAAACTTTTAGAACGGATCGAGGAATTAGAGAAAAAGATTGCGGAATTAGAAGATAAGCTTACGAAAACGCAATAGTGTCGTATTTCTATTATAGTTATTCGTATATTATATTACGAATTATAATAGTAAATTAAGCAAATTACTTATTTTATTCGTATAGATTTTACGATATTTTTAGCACTTTTCACGGATTATCATTTTTTACACAAAACTCCTATACTAAATGACTAAAAAACGCAAAAGTTTGATGATTTAAATACTATTTTGTCTAATTTTAGACACTAAAAACCATGCAAAAATTATATATTAAGATGTTTATTTTATATAAGAGCTGATGATATGAGCGTTATAGACATAATAAAGCGACGATTTCAACGATATGGCAAATCAGAATCAATTGATATGATACCACGACCTGTTGATTTGGCTTATGGAACACGTGGTGTATCTGATATTGCGAAATTACCATCAATACCGATCTATACGTTCGAGTTTTGTGCACAAATGTATACGAACAGCGATTTATTGAGGACAATCATACGAAACATAACATTCGAGACATTCAGGAATGGCTTGAACATCGTAGCTAAATACGTCAAAAAATGTGTTTATTGCGGAACAGAATATCAAACTGGTGTCACTAACTGTAATGTGTGTGGAAGTAATGATTTCATAGAGCCTAACTACACAGAATATAACAAACTCGAGAAACTGCTCAATGATGTAAACCTAAACGATCAATCGCTTTTAGAAGTATTACAGGAAATCGATACTGATGTTAATCTATTCGATAATGCATTCTTATCCGTTGTAAAAGAATACAATTTTAATGATGATGGTGAAGTAATCGGATCAGAAGTCAGAGAAATCATACGATCACCGCCTGATAGAGTCGAATTAATCGTAGACAAAAGCGGTCGTTTTGCTCATTCTGATAACGATGAATTCATTGTTTTTTGTTTAGAACATAGAGACAAATATCATGCAGTTAAGCCAGAAGATTATAAAGAAAAGCGACCAAAATGCCCTATATGCGGCAAGCGAATGTATCCGGCTTATTACAGATATAAAAAGAAGTCTGGTCAGCAATACATCTATTACACTAATGGTGAAATGTTACACATAAAGAAATTTACAACGGGTATAGGTTACGGTGTGTCGCCTGTATTTACTGTTGCAATGAAACTTCTAATTTTGCTAAAAATGGATTATTTTGTTCTAACTGCATATCATTTGCAGAGACCACCTAAGATGTTGTTATTCATTAAAATGAACCCTGAAACAGTAGAAAAAGCATGGAAAAAAGCAATGTTAGAAGCAGAAAGAAATCCGCATATGATCTATCCGTTTGCAGTTGAAGGACTTAAAGACGTCAAGAACATCGTTGAGAAAGTCGATTTATCGATTAAACCAGCTGATGTCGATTTCATTCAATACAGAGAAGAGCTTAGAAAATCTATTGGTGCGGCATGGGGTGTCATGCCGATATTCACTGGTGAAGGCGGTGGTCAAGGCTTAGGTAATGAAGGAATACAAATACTTGTTACAAATAGAACAGTTAAAGTCGAACAGCAATTGTTCAATGAGAAGATATTACCGTGGTTGTGTAAAACAATAGGAATAAGGGATTGGCTCATACAACTCGTTCCGAATGAAGGTCGTGACATCGTAGCAAGAATACAAAGAGAACAAATGCGTTTGCAGATCGCACAGCAGATGAATGCATTAGGCTATAAACCAGTTGCTAAGATGACCGAAGACGGACTCGATTTCGATTACTTTGAAGTAACCGATGAAGGTTATGAAGCAATCAGTGTAGGAACAACTGGAAGACACATATCGCCACGTAGAATGCCAAGATTTGAAGGAGAACCTGAACACGGAAGAGCAAGAACAGAAGATCAACGTTTCCAAGGCGAACCAACAGGCGTAAGGAAACCAAAAACTAACGTTGTTGGGACAATTGGCGATTTGTATGGCGATCAAGGTATGGAGACAAGAACAGACACAGGTGAAGAAGAATGATACCGATCGCAATCATTCCTGATGATGAAATCGATATCAAAAAGCAAGACGAAGAGCCTGTGCCAAAAGAATACAGAATCTATTTATCATCAATTACAAACCCATCTAAATTACCAAAAAACTTGCCAGTATATCAAGGAACACGAGGCGGATACTATATAGACTCAAGAATGTTAAGCAGAGAAGCCTTAGAAGAAATCGGTTATATGCCTGAAGAAGAGAAGCCACAAGAAACAAAGCCAACTGAAGGGCAAGAAAGAATCCCTGAAGAGCAAGAAGAAAGGGGCAAAGAGCCAAAAGAAGAAAAGAAGCCACGTAGAAGAAAAGAAAAAGAAGAGTATGACATCGTTCTTGTTCGTTCTACAAAAAAACGATATGATGATATTAGAAAAGATGGGAAGAAGAATGAAATGGTTATAAATTTCGTTAAAAAAAATAAGAAATACACAGAAGAAGAGTTTACACAAAAAGTTGCAAAAGCGTCAATTGCTTTATCACCAGAGCACACTGAAGCAGAAAGCGTAATCAATACGGAAGAAGTGCTATCGGTTTTAGAAAAGATATTAGGTCTTTTAGAAGAAGGAGATCGGTATCATAGATTGATTAAACCAGAAAATGAAGAAGAGCTATTGCCATATGTTCAAGAAGTAAAAGAGACAATTGAATTCTCTCAATCCGTATTTGAAGAAATATACGGTGAAGAGACAACGGTTTACAGACCATTAACAGAAAGCGAACAGATACAGATGTTCATGCAGACGGTTGTTGAAGGCGAAAAGGCTCTCGAAAAGCCATTTTCAATTGGCGGTGCAGTAGTTTCAACATTCGCAAAAAAAGAAGCTGTTGAAGGATTTGGTGTTCCTGTTGCAGAAATAAAACTCAGGAAAGAGAATGTCATCAGTGGTCATTGGATGTTCTCGCCTGAACGTGCAGAATTACAAGAGATTGTCGCTTTAGTGCCGAAAGAAGGATTTCAAATTTCTAAAATAGAATTCGGTGGTAGGGCTTTAGAGTTACCGCAATTTGCACCAATACAGAAAGGACTTGAAATTGCTAAAGCGCACGCATCAAAAGAAATCAGAAGTGTATACGACATTTATTTGACATTCAGAAGCGTTTACAACAAAAACGTCTTCTCTAAAGCCGCACTATACAATTCAGAGTTATTCTTTAAATTCTATAAAAAAGCAATCGACATATACAAAAAGGGAAGGAAGAAAACAACACACTTAGGCACATTTGAAGAAAGGCGTTATGTTGCTGGTTTACTTAAAATGATTACGAACATTACACAAAAAAGCGTATTAGAAGCTGCCATGGCAAAAAGAGAGATTATGGCACCTGATAAATATGAAGAGTTAGAAAACTATGTGCTTAGATTAAGAAGGCAACTAAGAGAGCCATCAGAGGTGTTAGCACCATGAGTGATGAGCAATACGATATCTTAAATAACCGTCTGTTAATACCGTTCGAATATATTGAAGAAGAAAGCATAAATCACCTATTAAAGCCAAAAAAAGAAGTATTGCAATTAGAAAAAAGGGATGGGAAGCACTCTTTTCTTTGGTATGACACTGGTTTATCGTTAGATCATGCATTATCTCTTGGGTCTAAAGGAAACGTTGTCTATTATTTCACGGAATATAGAACACGCTATCCGCATATTGAAGACTACATAAGCGGTTATGGATTTAACGAAATACAAAAAGTGATGGATTACGGCACTGTCTTGGATAACGTAGATGTAATAGTCTTTTCTGATGTTGGATTCGCAACGTTTTCGAATTACTTAAGAAAGCATGGTAAAGCCGTATTCGGAGCTTCAATTCTTGGTGAACAGTTAGAAAATGATAGAGTCTTCATGTTATCTACGATGCAGAAATTGGGTATTAAAGTGCCACAACATACTATTCTACAAGGCAAAAAAGCACTGTTAGATCATGCAGAAAAATACGGATTCCCGTTTTACGTCAAACTCAATATCTTTAGAGGTAATTTTGAAACAATGAAAGTCAATTCGATGAGCGAGCTAATGCTTGCTTTAGAAGAAAGCAAATTCGGTATGTTATGCGATGAATTGACGTTCATCGTTACAAAACCAGTTAAAGGTGTAGAAATTGGTGTTGATACGTTCTTCAACGGTAACGAATTTCTATATCCAATTAATTTTGGCAATGAAGTCAAAGGAACAGGTTCACAACACAATAAGATCGTAGATGAATGCGTATGGGATGATGTGTTAATCTCTTTAGAAGAATACTTGAAGAATAGCGGTTATCGTGGTGCAATATCATTCGAAGGAATATACGACGGTAACGACATATCATTACTTGACGTAACTGCAAGATTGTTCTATCCCGCAAGTAGCATTTACCCAGCTAATTTAGAAAACTACGATGATGTGATATATGCGGTCGCAAATGGTGAACATATTATTCCGAAGTTTAAAAAGAAATACGCTGTCACGTTCGTTATGACCAGAGAAAGAGAGAGTCGATGGACAAAAATCAATATGGAATCACCCGAGCTATTCAATACGAACGTCTTCTTCCCACGTGGTGTTATAAAAACGAACGATGAGATATGGGCAGTGCCTAATGATCGTATCATTGCGGTTGTAGTCGGTTTAGGCGATAGCTATAACGAATCATTACAAGAAGCAATACGTATATCAAAAACACTATCTGCTAACGAATCTGCAATTGATTATTCATCCGTAGAACGGTATAAAGAAGATTACTTGACCGAATTAGAGAATTACGGTATAGTCTTCTGATTACGCTCTTTTTTATTCATTTTCATGCTTTAAAAAGTATTAGATACGGTTAGCTTGCTAAAGAATAGCATACTCGCTTTCTATAACGCATTTAAATCAATTTATAGAAGAGTTTATTTTAAAACGTAGGATGATATGCCTTAATAGTTAAAATCTTCTATATTTTGCTCTAAATCGTTATTAAGCTTATTTTTTCGATAAAGGTCGGCTATACGCACAAAACAAACAGCTTTTTTGATAGTTTTGCATGTTAGGATTTGTTTTATATTCGTCGCAATGTAATGGCAATACTGCTCTTCTATTCTCTTTTATGATGATCTTTTTTGCCTCGCAATAGAAATACTGCATGTTTAACAAAATAGATGAAACTGTATATATATTTAATTGAATAACTTTCTAAAGAATGATTTGACTCGCTCTACAAAACTACACGTCTTCGGTTCAGGCATTTCATCTTTTAAATAGCATCTTAACACTTTTATATCGTTTTCCAATAGAACAGCGCCTAAAATATTACCAGACAATAACAGTTTACCGATTAGACATTTACCGTATTTAACTGTCTCGTTATATGCGATTTTCCAATCCTTACTTTCCAAGAACACTTTAAAACCGTATGAAGAAAAGTCTGCAAATGCTTTATTTCCGTATGTCGTGAAAGAGAATTCCTTTTCGTATCCCCAATAGACATTACATCCTTTACTGCATGCAAGTTTACCAAGCTTTTTTGCTGATAGACACGCCATCGTATAGCATATTTTGTCTTTAAGAACGTGAACATTAATTCCAGAAATGACAGCTGATGTCTTTGATCCCCATAATGCACCTTCACTTCCATGATCGTAAAAGATGAAGATGTCGCCTCTTAACAATGCATGTTCAACTTCATGACGTCCGACTTCTCTATCACCGATATAGACTACATCGTATCCTTTGTTTTTCAATTCATTATACAGTGATTTAGCCCAAGATGACGAATAGTTTGTTGCCTCATCGTATCGTGGTGCTATAATTATGATCCTCATTGGACGAAACGCTCCAAACTCTCTTTGTGTTCTTTTATGAGAGTTGAAACAGATTCATTAAACAATGTAATCAGTTTCTTATTACCGTTCTTTATTTCTTTTATTAGTTCAGAATATTTGTAGAATTTGCCACAAATGAAGACTTCGTTATCGCCTTCACGTTCGATTTGTTTTTCTATCAGTCTAACAGTCAAATCATTAATATTAGAAAAATTAAAAAAAGAAGAAGAAGGTTTATCTCTCTTTTTAAGCAACATTAAATTCCCAGCACCATGAAGGATACTGTTTTACCGCTTATTTCCGAAGAGCTATTCGCCAATTCTCCTAACGCACCAGCTGAGCTACCTGTGCCGTAAAACTGAATCTTACCTGTTGATGTGTTGTAGTAAGGGACATAACCAGAAACCGTTGTTCCAATTGGCGAGATAACAATTGGGTTATTTATGCCACTTGCGGCTTTGATTGCACTAAGCACTGCGATACCACCTGTGGCATATGTCTCTGAGCTTCCAAATGTAGCCGTGACAAAGTTTAGTTTGATCCTCGAAATTATATACTCGCCAAATTTCGCTCCTCTGATTCCTTTCGTCCGTGTGTCACTTGTAACGGTTACCATATTCATTCCCCTACTGTATGTCCCTTAGCTTGCCCTGTCCTCTGAGCATTCTTGCAACTGTTTCGCCGAGCATCAAATACATTCCTTTTCTTGCGACTTTGTTCACGACAAAGTAGTTGTCAGTTTCGAAATACTGCAAAGGCATCAACAGAGATATACCGAGTCTCGGATATCCGTATCCTTCTGGATCACTTATGTCAAGTGCATAAATCCATGAGATACCGCCCGTTGTCGAAGGACAGTCCGCAGTCGAAATCAATGGAATTCCATACAGCGATGAGATTTGAATACCGGCTTCAATACCTTTTGCTGTCTGCACACCATTGACACCGAACTGCGCAAGCATCTCTTGGATAGGCGCATATCTGACAAACGTCATATACATGCCGAGCAGTGTCGAGTATGTGTCTGCACCAGTGACAATCAGTGTAGGGTTCCCACCCCTTATCCTTGTCTGAGCAAGCAAATCTCTTACTAAGTCATCGGTTAAGTCTCTTAGCGAAGATGAATCATTAACATATGCATTCGCCCAGTGCGTTGCATCGCTCTTTGTGATGTTGTATAGATTCCATCCGTTCGACGTCATTCCTTGTTCGTTATATTTCGATGCAATACGATCGAGTGTTTCAAGGTTGTCCCAAGCCGATGCAAGCTCACCGACTTTGTGCATTAGCTGTTGATTGACTCTCTTTACGACTTCTGTTCCGATTGCGACTTTCATCTGATGTGATGTGCCCCAGATATCGTCTGTTCCAGCAGAAGCAAGTGCTTCAAGAGCCTCAGGAACTTCGAATGTCTCCCCAATTTGTTTTACACTTGGGGCGACAGTTGCGACCGTTGGGTATACAGCAGATGGAAGGTTGTCACTCGTAGCAAAACCGATGTCTTCACTTGCTGATGCGAATGCTGTTTGGACTCTGAAACCGGTGTGCGGCCACGTTGTCTTTGGTAATGCACCGAAAACGTTAGCTTCTTGGTTTAGTTGTGTCCACATCATCGGGCCATAGATAACATTGTAATAGCTCGACGTCATTGGAACCGAACCAGCAGATTTCAACAGTTGTATCATTCCGTTTGGTATGTAGAATGGATGACCTTCTTCCATAGCGTAGAACGCTTCTAGGTCTTCTGTTGTTAGATACCTCATTGTTTCAACCTCTTGGTTATTTCTGACATATCGACTTTCCCTTTCAGGATCGTCGAAACAACTTCTCTCGCATTGTTCGTCTTCATTACATTGGGTGTAGTTTCAGTAGGTCTCTCGCCTTTGTAGAGATGTTCCGCATCAGGCATATTATTTACAGTAACTTTCTCGCCTTCAGCTGGAGTTGCCTTCTTTTCTTTGTTTGCTTTCGCTTCTGCTTGTAGTCCAACAACGATTTCTTTAATCGTGTTGATTAGATCACTTTTCATTGTAGAAAGCGACTCGACTACGCCTCGCTGTGCTTCAGCACCAGCGGAAATAGCGGAAGCGAGGTCTTTAACTGCTCCTTGCAACTCTGCTAAGGCTTTGAAAACTGCATCGATTTTCTCATCCATGCTTTGCGGCTCTACAGTTGAGGGCGGTTGAACGTTCTCCTCATCGTTTGGCATACATTTACCTCTATTTAAAATAATATTTATTTTATATTAAAATCTTTCTTTTATCTAATAAACTATATATACATGCATGACTATTTCTGTATTATGAGTCCGTGGATTAGAAGTCGGTTAGATAAGCCGAAATGGAAAAAAGCCTGTTCTATTTGTGGAGAATTAGTGAATGGCGAATTCTATTTTGACGGTAACAAAATAGCTCATGCGGGATGCGTAGAGAAGAGAATGCAAGATTTCATGGATGGGAAAATATCATCCGAAGATATGGACAAACCCGAAACAGAATTGAATGAGCAAACCAAAAAAGATGAGACGAAAGACGAGGTCTGCATTTATTTGTCGCAAATCAGAGACGACGTTGAAACCATTTGTGCAAACATAGAAGCGTTATATAGCTATATAAGAAAAGAAGTCGTTCCATTATTGAAAAAATAGAAAAAAAGAGTTTTATTGTTTTTATTTATTTTTTTAATCGCATTGCCATTCCTTTTGCTGCACCATAGATTTTCTGCACAAGAACAGTTATCATCGGAACGCCTAATGGCGCAAGATAGATATCGGTTGGAAGTGCGATTTCGAAACCAGCCGCAACTGCGAGTGATATGACGAATGTCTTGACAAATTTCTTTACGCTGAACCGTTCACCGCTTTCGATATACCCGAGAATCGAATACACTACAGCTACTGCGACACCTATTATGATTTGCTCTTCCATGATTAGACAAATCATTATATGTATATTTAATGATTACTATCCAAGAAAGTCTTCAATCCTATATCGGTCTTCTTCTTTAAGCGGAACGCCTCTTTCTGCTTGCGGCAATGTAACTGGTAAGTTATAGAGTTTATTAAATTCTTCCCATAGAAGTGATAAGAACACTTTAATCCATTTGCGACGTGCTAAATCAAACACAGTCGGAACGTAACCGTATTTCTTTTTCGCTTCTTCTCTATTTTCTGTTCCGTAGTTCTTAAGAAGATAAGAAGGATAACGCTTCTCTATTTTCTTATAAATTTCATCATAAACTGCACGTGCCTTGCCTTTCTTCTTTATACATGAAAGAAAAACGTTATACATCAATGCTTTCTTTTTTCTGCTACCGACAGATTTCTGACCGTGTTTCATTCTTTCTGCTCTTCCGCTTTCATCAACAGAATATCCGAAAAGCTTGTTTAATGCACTACGTGATTTTGGTGGTGTAAGTTTGCGCATTGTCTCTTTGCCGTTTATATATTCTTTGACTTCTATTCCGGCGTAATATGGTTCGATGTTAGCAATGATTTTACCAGCAAGAGTTGTTCCTATCCCTTCTATATTCTTGAAAACTGACCACCATAAAGCATGTTTGAGAACGATATTGCGAATTTGAACCTCAACTTCTACTTCAAACACTTTTAATCCTAAGATTTTCTTGTCATTAACCTTTAAACCGTCTACAATCGACTCCTCGACAACAATGCCTAACTCACATTTAGATGTGATTTCGTTCTTTATACTTCTTATTCTGTTTTCGAATGCTATTCTTGACTTAACGAGCGTATCGTATTTTTTTACGAGAGAACATAACGAATTTAGCTCTTCTACTGTAATACCGCTTGGTAACATGTTAGTCATCGAAATAGCTCCTTGATGACTTCAATAAATGCGTATTTCTGTTCATCTAATGTGTTGATTTGATTGCATATTTGTTTATCGAAAACGTTTAGCCCAGCGATTGCGTCACCAACGATCCATAATTCATCGAATTTAAACGTTTTAAATACTTTCGCAAAGTGAAGCCAATAATCCATTAAACGTCTATTTGCTTTGTTCGTAGGAACGATCCATTCATTACCGTTTATGTCTTTATACTTCTCTGGTGTAATAGCATATTTGCTTCCGACATGCAAATCTGCAATCATGCACACTTTGAATATCGACGTCTCAATCAAATCCTTTAGATACGCATCTAAAACAAGCGGTTTTTCACAATCGACGTATTCACTTGATCCGTCTCCTTCATAGATTTTATCATCGATCTCGACATAAACAAACGGTTTATACAACCACTTCAACAGTTTTATTCGACCGCCTTCTGTAACAAAAAGGAAATACGCACCGATATCTGGTTGCCAATGTGGAAAGTTAGCACATGCAGACGGATACGGTTGGAAAATTGACCATGCTGGTAAATAAACGATCTTCAGTTTTCCATCTTCTATTGATCCTCTGCTTGTATGCAAGTGAGCGTATACGCAAACCGATATGTTGCTTGGTAAAGAGCCATCATACATTCGTAACTTGAATCGTTCACTGTCTCTCCACGAAGATGAATACGGATTGATTGGATTAGATCGTCTTGTATGCGTTACATAAGCGATTGTTCCATTTTTTAAGTCCTCAAAAGAATACCAAAATTTGTGTATTGCTGTTATTCCTTCGTTTTTTAATAACGATGTAATATCAGACATTATTTTGCAATCAACACTTGCATGAGCAGTTGTTCCATCCCATAGTTTCACAATCATTATAAGCCATTATATGAATAAGTGTATATATATATTTCGATTTAGATTGCATGTTTAAATCATCAAACTTTTGTGAATTTTAGTCAAAAATCCTAGGGTAAATGACTAAAAAACACAAATTTCTAAAAACCTATGAAAATATCGTATTTTAGCTTCGATGTTGATAGGTAAAATGTTTATAACATTACTATAATCGTATAATATATTACTAAAAACATGCAATAGAATACGACGGTTTAGCGTTTTCATAAGCATATTTGCAAAAAGCGATAGAGATTTTCCCTCTTCCCGCAGGAAAGAGCATTTTCTTTACACTCGATATTCGTTCGCAGTACCATTGTGGAACATTATAGTTGCGAATCATAGGCGTTCTTTATAAGATGATAATACTGAGGTTGATCAGAATTAAGAATGAAGTTTAAAACAGCGTTAGTTTTCTTTTCATCAAGTTGCACGTCTATTTCTTTCTCTCTTGAAATCTCTTTCTTATACTGCACTAAACCGATTCTAAGCATACGTTCGACGATTTGACTTTTTGGTTCATTACTTTCTTTCGCAATCATCTCGATTTGTGCATTCAGGTCTTCTGCAATCGTGACTGATAAAACTACTCGATTTCTCTTAAATTCTTCACCGCTCTTATAATTTTTAACATAATATTTCGCCATACTACAACCTCACATCAGGCAAGAAATAAAGCACTTCGCCCTTATCAATTTTTGCCATATACGTCGCAAACGCAAGTGCGTCTACAATGTCATCCTTCATCTTTGGGTTTTTAATAATACGGATTCTTCCGTCTGATTGATATGCGACGTCGAAACTCATAAATTGACTCTTTAGCTTCTCATCTTTTGGCAATAGTATTTTTGCAGTTTTAATAAGCTCAGATAGTGTTAGGTAAACATCGCTTCTTAGTTTACCGACCATTGTAAGCGGATTGATCATGTCTCCGTATTTCCTCTGTAATAAATCGCAAATTGCACCGCCTACACCGATCTCATCAACAACGACGTATTTTGGTCTCCATTCTTCTATTTTGTTGCCAACCCATTCGAGCAAATGCGATGTCGGTATCTGTTCTCTTGTAGAGTAATAAACGAATTCGACAATCGTATCTTCAAATTGAACGCCTTTCGGAACACGAATAACTGCAAAGCATGACTCATCTGTCCCAAGACGTGCAACATCTAAACCAGCATAATAATCATATCGGTCTCCATCATCTTCTCTACTACTCAACTTCTCTAATACCATTAATTTGTTTACATCAATTTGTGGAAAGAGACTATCTGATGTGCCTACGAATTCACCATCAAACCAAACTGCAAACTCCTTTTCGCTCATCGTTTTCTTTTGAAACATCATTTCTTGTTCGTCTAATATGCCTTCTTTGATTGCATCTTTCCAAGTCACTTTAAATTTTTTGAAATCATCAGAATTCCATGCTTCAAACATGAAGTTAATTAAATGTGGCGTTCCTACTAATACAAGAATTGGTCGTCTCTTGAAAGCACCAGAAGATGCAAGCATCGGTAAAATACGTGTTTTAATGATTTCGTCCGGTATTGCACTTGCTTCATCAATAATCAACGTTGTAGCACCGGCACCTAATAACGATTCGACACCTGAAGCACTCAAACAACGAATCACACTTCCGTTTTTAAGCCAAATCTCATCACGTCTAAACCCTCGTGTAACATCTGCAAATAATCGCAAGTTCTTGTTTGTCATGAAGTAATTCTTTATGCGTTTGAACAATCTTTCTGCTTGTCTGAATGTAGGAGCGATTATAACAACTTGTTCCGCATTGTAAACGATAGCCATGAGCGTAGCGAGACAGGCGCATGCTTCTGATTTCCCTACTCTTCTACTTGACACCCAAACGAATTTATCATGCGTTCTATGAAGAATTGGTTTAATGAAATCGATTTGATACTGAGTTAATTTAAGCGGTTTACCATTTTCTGATACGAAATGCTTCTCTACGAAATCAGGGATATTCTTTAAAATGAGTCTCGACGTGTTATCGATTACGTTGTAATCTTCTTCTTGTTCCGTTACTCCTCTTCCGCTTCTTTTAGCCATTCTTCAAATGCCTCCTCTTTGCTGTCTTCTACTGTCTTTGGTGCTTTTTCACGTTCATCCCTGATGCGCTCCAAGACTTGCAAAGCAAGGTAATACATCTCACGTATTTCTGGTAACGGAAAGACTTCATCATCATCTTCCTTCTGTTTTAACAACCGTATGCGTTCTTTTATTTCTGCATACAAATTGACTTTCTCTTCAAGTGTCGAGAAACCAGTGCGTTTCTCTTCACTCTTTTTTCGTGCCATCGTCATTCCTCCATTCTTTGACAAGATAAATATGAACTTTAGGTCTTATTTTTATATGAGCGTTTATAAAAATATATAAAGGAAGCAATTTAGATTTTTCTTTATTGACGATTGGGCAACCGTAAACATGCTTTATTATTCTGCCCCATTCAGGGTTATAGTTCTTGTCTGTGCTTAAGACAATATAAAGCAAATCTTTCCTATCTTTTTCTAATATTGTTTTAATTGTCTCTTTGTCCGTATCATTAAGAATGATGATGTCGAAAATTCTGATGCCGTGTTCTCTTATGAAGTTTCGTGGTTCATTGTATGCGGCTATTCCCATGCTATCGTTAAACTTCATACATAATCGTATATCTTTGCTAATAACGATATAATCTAATAAAGGGCTAAACTTCTTCTTAAAAGCAAGAAAAAGATAGAAATTGTTTGTTAGGTCTAAAACGCATAGTCTACGACGGGTATTAACGTCTTCTAAAAGCCTCGTATAAAGCGGTAGAATCAACGGAGACGAGAGATTAACCCTCATGTAATACCTCTATAAGGTGTAATGCCGTTTTGTTTCCTAAAATCGATTCTAACGCTTCTAATGAAGTGTTGCAAAGACCTTCGATCGTCTTAAACTCTTTAACTAATATCTCTGCTTTTTTGCTTCCTATTCCGCTAACTGCAGAGATCATGTCGATTCGCTCTTCTTCTATTGTGCGTTCAGGTTTTCTGATTGTTGGTCTCTTGTATTCGGTCTTCTTACCGCATTTCTCGTTTATGATTGACATTATCAGTGAAAACTGATTGTAACCGCTTATCGTAACGATTGGGACGCCAAATGATGCGATAGCGACTTGATATGAATGCCATTTCTTTAGTGTTAATCGTTTCGTCTTGAACATCTTCCATAATTCACCTTCAATGAGAAGAATAGGTCGATATCCTTCATTTCTTAACTCTGCTAATACTTTTAGCTGTTCCCATAGCCTACCATCATTAACTGATTTGACCAAATCGTCGAGTGTCTTTCGTTCAATGCAATATTTAGCGACGTCACCTATGACAAGATAGTCAATCGTTATATTATCGACTTCATCAGCTATTTTTCTGTATTTCTCAGGCTCATTTGCATTCGCTATTATCATATTCACTCAACTCGATTATTGGGTTTGTCGTATATTTAAAACAGGATTTGCAGTAATATACTTGCACACCTCTTCTTTTGCCGTATTTCACAAGTTTGCCTTTACAATGTGGGCACATGACCGTAATGATCACCTAATCTTCTTTGCTTCTTCTACGACGAATGAGAATGCGTCACGTCTCTTCTTTAAAACGCCAGAAACAGTGCATTCGTCTCCTAATTTAACATCGATATCTGAAAACGCTACGCACTCTAATAGTTGTGATGCGTCACCCAATGTAAACTTTGTTATCGTGTATTGAACCTTTTCTCCACCGTGTGTTTTGCAATCTTTCTTTTTACATACTTTGCAACCCATATACCCGTCTTTCTTGATGCGAACGATCGCACCAACTGTCGTTACGAATTTGCCTTCTTCGATTTCTTCGATTGGCGTTATGTAATGTCCGTCTGCATTCTCCGAAAGATATAAAAGTCTGAAAAGATCGATGTTCTTACCGTATTTCTGAAATAAATCGGGATGTTTATTTTTCGCCCATTCGATTACTTCACTATCTGATTTCATTCATTCACCCACTTTTTGTATATGTATTTGCTAACGTTCCCTTTTCGATTAACTTCTTTGCTTCTGACTTAAGAAGTTCGGATAGCGATAGCATTTCACCGACGGTTAGATTGAAAACGATTCGCTTGTCTCTTCCTTCACTTGCCGCTATAACAATACTTGTTGTGTCGTTATCTATCACTTCCGAAACTTCTATTCGCTTTGGCTCTTTCCCTTCTGGGAACCTCGCAAAAGACAACACTCTTTTCCATTCAGCCATTATTACACCTCCTTTAGTATATACGGAAAGAGTTTACATTTATTTGGGCATAACCCAAACTTCATCATTGCTCTACATGAATAGGGAGAATAGTTCTTATTTTTTAGCCATTCGACTTGGTAAATAGAGTATTTCGGATCGAAGTCTGAAAGAATTGATAATACGCTGTATAGCTCTTTTTCTTTGTTCACAGATAATAGATACGTTGCAAGATGTAGTCGCTCTTGGTGATTTATGTAATTGTTGGTTATTGCTTTCTTTATAATCGATTTAATGCATTCAGGTAGATCATTGATTTCGATATTAGGTGTTTCAAAGTCTTTCTTTGTTTCTCTGTCGTATTCAAGCAACATTGAAATGATGTGTGAATTCTTGTGCAATGATGACTCTAAACCTGAAATCAATATATTATCTGGTGTTTTTGCAGTTCTATGTATCATGCTTTCATTCATATACGGGAAAATCGGTATCATATAACATCCTGTTTTCGTGTTAATCGTTAAAGGCATTCTTGCCATTCTACGAACGTCACCGATTACGCACATATCAATCATTGTATCGATGCCTATTTCTTTAATGAAGTCTCTTGCACACTTGCTATAATCATTTAAAACAATAGGTCGGAAATCGATATAGATGTGATAACCACGACCAGAAAAGTAATAACGTGCTCTAATGTCGTATTCCATTAGTTTGCTTACTACCTTTCTAAAACATTCATAACCATTATCGACATCGATAAAGATTGTATCGTATACTTTTTCTGCAATATTTTTTCTGCTGAAGACTGAACCGTATACGTCATTCCCTATGATTAGATCAGCGACGTAATGTTGCATTAGCTCGTTGAAATTCATTAGAGAAATTCTATTTAATCCGTATTCAATTGGGAAATTGTTTCTCGTCCAAACGATTATCTCTTTCTCGGCTTTGTCAATATATTGATCCGTTATCATCGACGACTCCTCCGCCAGTAATAATTCTATATTCTGCGTCTGTCAATAAATCTCTCATTTCGATGTTGCATTCATGGAATCCATTATCATCGATGAATAACGGAACCACGTCACTAAGTTTTGGTTTATTCTCTACTCTTAAAAACCAAAGTCGTCTGTAATCCTTGTATTCTTTCTTATCTCTTCTATCCATATAAAATAATCGTTTCGTATAATGATGAACGACTATGCCACCTCTCGCTGATATTGAATCAACTGTAGAATATGGATCAGCTGGATTGAACGATGCTTGCAGTGTAACCAAAATACCGACGCCATACTTATCTTGCAATTCTAATAGTTTACCAAATATCAACGCTTGCGCAGACGCTTTAGCCGGGAAATTCTGTTGTTCGTCAGTGAATGTTTGTCGTATTGGTGATGATATGCTATCGATTACAACGAATTTTATTCCTTCTTTCTCGATTAATGCGTTAATTTCTGGTTTATTAATTGACTCGATTACTCTGAATTCTAACTTTCCTTTTGTTCCAGTTTTATCTGTAGCTTTGAAAATGACGTTTGTCTTGAATCCTAAAAATTCATGCAGAGAATAGAGACTCTTTTTCTGTTCGAAATATATTTCTTTTTTAGGAGAGAATCTTTTTCTGAAAACACTGTCCCAACGCTCGAACATCGTCAGTGCACCGCCTTCTGTATCAATAAAAAGACATGGGACTTCTTTCGCAAAGCTATATGTTTCTTGTATTGAAAACAATGATTTGCCTGTGTCTGGCTTCCCTACGATTCCTACGATTCCGTCGTTTGTGTAAAAGTAACCATCGAATTTCTCATTTAGCGTCGGTATACTGCTTGTGTATTTTTTTCTGAAAGACGATAATTCGCTAATTTTCATATTCTTCACCGCCTCTATATGCTTACAATTTCCCTTGAACAGAAATGAAGGACACGTGCAGAAATTTGATTTATCGATGACATATGTCCCTACACTCCCGTCATAGATAATCATATACCATCCGACCATTTTCGTCGTATATTATGTAGTGATCCTTTTTTCCATTATAAACTAATAGATAGATTTTCCCGGCCTTGATTACGCTTTTTAGTTGCTGAAATGCATAGACATTCGCTATTATGCTTCCGACACATACAAGAAATACTTTGTCGTATTTGTTCCAGTTTTCATTTTGAACCTTCTCTTTAATTTCTGAAAATATCTTTTCTGTTCGCTCGTCTGCGACGTCTGAAATAAACCGTTCGGACAACCGCATAATTCGGATGTCTGCATCTTTCCCGAACGTATTCTCAAGTCCTTTCAAAACATTAAATCCGACTATCTCAGTTGCCAAAATACATACGAATGAGCTCTTCATATCGATTCACCTTTGCGATTTTCTTTCTTTCCACTTTGATAAAAAAAAATAAAAATGGAAAATGGTTTCACGCACCCTTTTTTTCTGTTATTTTAAGGGTAAGTGGCTCTCCTTTGATTGTGAATCTTATACTTTTTTTGTTTAGAATCTCTATATCGTCCGAGACCATCGACAGAAAACACAGTAATGCGTTAAATCCTTCTGCCATTAAGTCAGAAAAGAAATAAAGTTTAACGTTTTCTTCGCTTATGATGTCTGCTTTTTTTATCTCCAAGAAATAAAGTTTGTATTGGATAGTGTATTTTTCTTCTGTCTCTGTTCCACCGACAATATCCAACAGCTTTGACACGCTCATTTATTTGCCTCCGAATCCAGCGGCATTGCGTTCGTCAAGCTTTCCATCGTAATCGTCATTTTCTGATAGTCTGGTTGGCAGAATATAAAAGATATGATGCATGCCAAAAGTAACGCCTTGTATTAAACAAGGGCTTCCTTCTGCAAACATCAGCGTATAGTTTGTATCAGGGAACAATGATAGCAATGCTATCGCTACAGCCTTCGATGGATAATATTCTGTAAAGTTTTTGTGTTTATCAGCGACATACATTTTTTTCTGATATGTCAGATAGGCTTTTTCCATGGTCATAAGGAATAGTGGAGTGCCGTCATCATCGTTCATAGTTGTGAATGATACTTCTGCATATCCTGATTCCATTTCTTTCAAAACGTTCATCATGTTTTTTATTTCTTCGTTATAAATTAAAACCGATACTTCTCCGTGGTATTTAGATATGTTCGGTATTTCTTTGCATTCTCTTATCCTTACTGTTGCTATTCTGTCGTTGCATTCTAACATTATCTTTTTTTCTTTATCAAACACATAGATCATTACGTTATCGTTGTATTCTGGCTCAAGATAATTCACTGCTTCATGAAAGACTTCTGCATCAACAGAGAAAAAGGTTGTTCCTGTTATTAAGCTAAATTTTTCTCGATCCAATCGCAGATACATTAGCATGTCTCCGTTATCTGATATTGCTTTTACGACGAGCCCGTTGGGACCAAAAAGTATAGCGTTTTCGTCGTTACTGATTCGATATAATGCTTCCGATATATTCCTCAATAGATGTCCCTTCATTTCGATTTTTGGTTTGTTCTTCTTGTCTTCATTCATTTTTTTACCTCCTTTTTTTTTCTAACCTTTTTATAATCCAAACTTGTAACTTGTGTAGTTAGCGTTAAACTAACCCCAGTGTCTGGGTATTTAAGTATGACATAAAGATTCTTTCCCTTTCCTAAATCCCAGTCCCACGTCAAAATAATATATTTGTTCGGAATTGTTTCTTTGTCTTTTGTGTCCTTGAAACGCAAAGAAAATAGTGTTCTATCACCGTTTACCGATAAAACTAAAAATTTCATTTCCCAATCCGAATGAGATACCTCAATTGTTTCGCCTTCGCCTTTTTTGACTTTAATCGCTTCTAATTTTTCAATTTCTGATAACCAATCCTTGAATGCTTGAGCGATCCATGGAGAAAAGAAACCAATCGCTGTTAAACGCATTTCGAACATTTAATCACCTTTTCCTATAATAAAAAAAGGAGGGTTGGGCAGTGCAATCGACGGAGGGCAAAAATCTGACCGCACTGCGCAACCCAAGTTTTGGGGGAGGGTGGATATGTTCATAGTCAATACTTCCCGATAGGGATTTTGATGCATTTAAATTTAAAAATTCTTTCGCCATCATTTTCAATGTCTTCGCAACGATTCGTATAGTCTTCCAAGTTCAACCAATATCTGTTTTCGATGACTTCCTTCAAAAACTTTAATGCGTGTGGAAGCACAGACTCAGGGATGCAGACAACCAACCCTTTTCTGTCATCATAGCATACACAACCAGCCCTTAGTTTGTCCCAGAAAATCGTTTCCATTTCTTTTCTATCATACTCATCATATATCATTTTTATACCTCCTTTTTTGGGAACATTTTCTACCTGTTCCAATAACATGTATATACATGGATATATATATACTTTTCCAAGCCTAAAAGTTTGTCTTTGCTAATCATTTTATCACCGCTTATATAATTCTACCGGCACCAATATAGTAATCCATTCATAATTTTTATTTTTTCTTTCAACCCAAAGGTAATAATGATTTTTGTTTCTAATCGTTATATCATCATTTGGCAGTATATAAACAAGATATGATGCTGGGTAATAAGCAAAGCTGTGCCCTTCTTCCCAATTCAGTATAAACTTTTCGCTATTTATGACATTTAACTTATGATCGATTGATGTCACTTCAAGCCCGGCATTCGTAATTTCGAAAGAAACATAGTACGCAAACGGTTTAATGAACTCCTTCAGTCTCTTTACTTCCTTTTTACCCATGTATACTTTAGTTTTTACATCGCTGTATTTATTCACGTCAAAAGATATAATTCTGTTATTTTGATTAACTGGTTCGGTCTCGATTTTATTACTGTTTATCTGCAAAATTCCGTTATTGTATGTTATTTCTATCTCTTTGTCTTTAATCTCTTTTAGAATCGTTAAAATCTCTTTCATGTTCACATATGAAGGAGTAGTTACTTCAAAATCGCAGTTAGGTAAGAATGCTTCAGAAAAACTAACGAATGCTGGATCAATCGTTCTAATCCCTAACTTTCCTTCTTTTGTATAGATAACTGCGCATTCATTTAATTCCTTCATTCCATTCGCAATTTCTTTTAATATTCTCTTTCTAACCTTCATTTTCACGGCCTCCATTTTTTTCTAATACATGTATGGACAACTAACTATATATATTTTTCTAAATCAACAACGATAGGTTATGAGAAAGAATATGACTAACTCAAAGAATACCGTTGTAAGACTAGAAGATAATAGTTTTATTTTTTACGTTTAATATAAAAATAAATTATATATTAACTTAATTATTTTAGTGCTACTCTACATTATTAATGATTAATGCTTAATGATTGTCTCTATTAGTGATTGCGCTTATAATGATTAGCCATATATTATGATTGACCGTAGTGGTTATGTTTAGCGCTATTATATCTATGTTTATAATGATTAGCCGTATGTTAAGATACTATTAGTTTAATCGTTTAACCGTAGTGATTAACCGTATACGTAAGTACTATACTATTGGTTAATATCATTAAGTTAATTTTATAGTTTATTCGGTACAATCTTTATATATCGTTTTTCAGTTTTATTTTGTCCGATTGGTTAATATCTTTACCAATAAAAACTATAAAATGCTTGCTAACATTATATACCAAATAAAATGATAAAAACGATTATAAAGATTATACACAAAATAAAATGATAAAAAACAGTGATCACCGTTATATTATATACCAAATAAAACTATAAAAACAGTGAAATCCTTTTAATGATATTAACGATAGTCGTTATAATTTAAATTTATACAAAATAAAAATATAAAAAGGATTTAACGGTTTAGGATAATCATTAATATAATATTAAATATAAATAAATTAAAAGGTTTATAGTAATTCACCGCACTCCATACATGTCTGATAAGTCGGAATTTGATATTTAACGATAAGCGCATTAGCGACTTCAACTGGAACAGTCCAATAGAAATCTGATTTAACAATAGCTTC
>Ga0078972_1005754_pt1 | contig 30876 bp, 34 predicted proteins | sample YelNatPaOPGAMG01_FD_67568 | JGI IMG/M metagenome (GOLD analysis project Ga0078972, IMG submission 67568) | Hot spring thermophilic microbial communities from Obsidian Pool, Yellowstone National Park, USA - OP-RAMG-01 (SPADES assembly) (version 2) | ecosystem: Environmental > Aquatic > Thermal...
CAATAAACTCTTTTTCTAAAAAATCTACCAAGCCAGATTCGTATATCTGTCTTAGGTTATCTGCTCTTTTCAATTTCATGGCCATATCATTGTAAGTATTAAGCTCGATTAGCCACCTTCTCGTTTCCTTGTCTTGCCTTACCTTAACGAAGCCTACTCTTTCAAGTTTTGGAAGTGCTTTCCTGATGGCAGGCTGTGAAACCCCAAGATAGTTTGCAATCTGCCTTTGATTCAAGCTTTTTCCAGCTTTTACAAACAAAAGCCTCAATATCTCGAGCTGTAATATTGTTAACCTAAGTTTATATATGTTAACCATAATTTACTTATATAAACTAAGGTTTATAAAGGTTTGGTTTGAAGTTAAGAAAGGCTTTTTTAGGCTTTTTGATTAAAAATTTACTGAATTTTACTCGGGCATAAACTGCGGTTTTGATGGCTACTCTAATATCTGAAGAGAGCCATCTTTATTAAGCTTCACAAAATGCCATTGTGCATGCGTTTCTCTATTTTCATCAAATTCCAAAGATCCACTGACACCATCTAATTTTACTTTTTTAAGCGCCACTTCTAAAGAGATTCCTTCTTTATCAGCAATTTTCGCAGCCTCAGCGATTATATAAATAGTATCATATATATATCCAGCTAAATAAGGAGGTTTTTTTGGAGTAGTGAAAGTTATTATTTTTTTTCTTATTCTAATTCAAAAACTTAAGGTAACGAAAGATTTATAAATATTGGTTCAAATATGGTACATATGGTTCAAAATAGAGACAATTTAGATTTGGAGATAATTCTTGTCTTACTTAAAAATGAAAGTCACTTGAGGAATATAGCTAGATCTCTTTCAAAATCCCATTCCACAATTTTAAGAAAAATAAATAAACTTGTAAAAGAAAATGTTCTTGATTATAGAATAGAAGGCAAAAACAAAGTGTTTTTTATAAAAAAGAATCTCGTAGCAAAAAACTATGTTTTCAATGCAGAAAGATATAAATTAATCAAGTTGTTGAAGCATTATCCTGAATTGAGTATAATAATTGATGATGTTTTGAAAAAAACCGAAAATTTAACTGTGTTATTTGGTTCTTATGCAAAATTCAAGGCAAAGAAAGATAGTGATATAGATATTTATGTTGAAACAAAAAGCAAAAAAGTTAAAGAAGAAATAGAATCTGTAAATTCAAGGATTAGAGTTAAAATAGGGGAATTTAATCTTGATTCTGAATTAATAAAAGAGATAATTAAAAATCATGTAATATTAAGAGGCATAGAGGAATTTTATGAAAAAACAAAATTTTTTGAATAAGATGAAAAAAGAAGGCAAAATAGAACTTGTAGAGCCTTCAGAAGAGATTTGTAAATCATATTTAAGAAAAGCAGATGATTGTCTTAAATCAGCAAAGCTTTTATTACAAAATTCTCTTTACGAAAACTCTATCTCAATGGCCTATTATGCCATGTATAATTCATTAATTGCTCTATTTTTTCGAGTAGGAATAAAATGCGAGAATCATTCTGCATCACTTATTTTGTTCAAGAGATTATTCAATAGAAATGATCTTTTTAAGATAATCTCATTTGCGAAAAAAGAAAGGATAGACAAGCAGTATTATGTGACAACTGAAAAAGATATACTCACAAAAGAATCTGCTGAAGAGATGTATAAAAAAGCTGAGAATTTTTTAATTCAGATAAAAATTTTGATTAATGAATTGCACATAGAAAACATAGAAAAAATCAGAAAAAAGTTCGTATCATTGTTTGAGGATTAATCCTCATACGGCACAAACTGGCCGTTTTTGATGGGTTTACTCAGTTATTTGTTCAAAAACTTCTTCTCCATTAACTATTCTTAATTCTCTCCAATTGCTTAATACTGGATCTCCTTTCTCATTAAATGAAAATACTGCTGTCGCACCCTCCCAATTTTTTATTTTCCAAAAATTTCTCAAGTTTTGGATATTTTTCTCCCAATTTTTCTCTCAATTCTTCTTCCATTTCATTCACCTCTCTCGTTTAACTCCAATAAATCTATCGTATATGGTATCATTGATTTTGGATATATTTCTGGAAGTTTTCCGACCTCTTTAATATATCTTTCAAGATTTCTTTTTAGTGCTTCTCTAGATTCAGGTGTTTCTACTTCTTTTCCAATTGCAACAAGCTTCTCATATAATTCTTCCCAACCTCTAGAAGATTCTTTTGAATAAGTATCAAAGTCTTGGTTCTTTGAAACACTTTCTTCACTTAAATAAACCCTTGTCTTTGGAGTGCCATGAAAGTAACCGCCAGAATAATAAACATAAAACATATTTTTTTCACGAGCAATGCTTCCCAACTCCAAACCAGCTTTCTCTACTACATTCTCTCCATCCTTAACAGGCATATCAAGATCAAAAATGCCCAAAATATAATCTTTCTTTTTTAACAATTCCTTTGCCTCTTCAAGGTTAGTTGCATAATCCACTGAGAATTTTCCAAGCTGATCGAAAAACTCTTTAGCAGATTGTCTGTTTTCTGCCCTATCTTCCACAACCAAAATTTTATACTTTTCTTCCATTTTCATTCATCTCATTTTTTTATTGTTTCATGCGTTGCGCTTTTTTTTAAATTTCATTCTTATAGGTTTCATACTGTTTTACCAAGGTGTTAATCATATTTTTAATAATTTCATCTTGGTTTCCTTTTTCTTCTAGTTCCCAATAGTTTTCTAGAATTTCTCTTCTTGTCGAATCCTGTTTTAAATCCATTATAATTTCGTTTAAGGCGGTTCCCTCTATCAATTTAATTAATTTTTCTTTATTGCTGTGGTTAGAATAGGCTTCTTTATTAAATCTATCGTTCTTGAATATCTCTATTAAAGTAGGTTCTCTACAGAGAGTATTAGTATGTGCATACCACCATAATTGACTTATTGTGTGTGAGGGTCCTCTTAAACCAGGTTCTCTGCTAAGAGGTATATCTTCAGGTGATTTCTCTCCTCCAAAAGAAAAATTAATCACTTTCGCCAATGCTTGATATATTGTTTCTCCTTTTAATGTTGCATCTCCTATTTTTGTTCCCTTTTTTCTTTGAGCAATAGTATGACAAAGTGCAGATCCGTCAATATCTCCAATATCATAAGCTCTCCAAATATCACTGTAACAATCATATTCTTTTACAACTTCACTGCCATAAAATATTTTATTAGCCCAAGTTGCAATTTCTTTGCTTGCCTTGAAATTAAAATAAGTCATCTCAGGATTTTCTTTAAAATTCCTTAGCATAGAGAAGAAAGAATTATTAGCAGTAGAATATTTTTCAGATATTTTTTCCCTTGCATCTCTATCTCTTAAATATGCTTTCAAATCTTTTGATGCTTCTTCGTAACTAATACTCTTTCCTAAGTTTTTTCCAATATAAACCACAATCTCGCTAAAGCGAGGGTCAATTTCGTTTGTCATATTATCTACCTCCAAATTTATTAAATATCACTACTATATAGTGATTAATATATATTTAAAGATTGCTATACTCTACAACATCATAACATAATTTATGTTCAGTTTCTTCATTCTTTTTCTCCCATCTTAAGTATGATTTTTCCAGATCTTTTTCCAAATCTTTCAATATATTTTTCATTTTATCACCATTTATCTTGGATCATAAGGGCAGTGCATTTGCTGTGAAAAAGATTTTCCTAGTTCTAGCGAGATCTTATAATGAAGTTCATCTTCCCAATTTATTACGCCTGTCATAACACCACCATACTATTTGCATTTGCGTATCCATAAAACTTATTTTATAAAATTTTGACAAAAACGATAATTTTAAATAATTTTTGCGATAAAATTAAAAATATGTCAGAGAATTTAAAAAATGTTATAAAATTGGATTTGAAGGACAGAAAAATTTTATCAGCATTGGATGAGAACGCAAGGATGAGCCTGAAAGAGATAGGAAAGAAGTCAGGACTTAGCAAACAGGCGGCTGATTATAGAATTAAGAATATGCTGAAAAACGGAGTTATAAAGAAATTTACAACCATTGTTGATGTCGGAAGATTTGGTTATTCAAGTTATGCAATCTACCTATCGCTTTTGCGGACAACATCAGAAAAAGAAAAAGAAATAATAAACTTTGTTGTGAACCATCCATACACAAGGTGGGTTGTTACCTCAGCAGGTAAATGGGACATGAAAATAGGACTATCTGCAAGAGGCATCAATCATTTTAATAATATATCCAAGAATATCTTGGATTTCATAGGCGAGAATGTTGCTGACTATGACACAAATGTTCTTGTGAGTACACAGAACCTAGGTTCAAATTTTCTTTTCAAACAAAAAGAAAGACCAATTTTAAATGAGCTACATAAAGAGATTCAAAAAATAGATGAAAAAGATGTGAAAATTCTTGAGGCTTTGGAGGAAAACTGCAGATCAAGCTTAATTGAAATCTCAAAAAAGGTAGGTCTCTCACCAGATGCAGTCAATTACAGATTAAAGGCATTATTAAAAAATGGAATAATATTAAGATTCATCCCAATAATAAATATACCAATTTTGGGTTATAACTGGTATGAAATATTTATAGACCTCAAAAGGCTCTCTGAATCAGAGGAAAAGATCCTTAAGGCAAAACTCAAAACAATTTCAAATCTTCATTATATAGTGGAATGTATAGGAAAATGGAATTTTGAGCTACACGTCTGTGCAGAGAGTAACGAAAAATTCCGCCAAGTACTCATGGATGTAAGAAACAAGCTCGGAGATTATATGAAATCCTATGGCATAACAATGATATTTGAAAATTACAAAAATACAACCCTGCCAAAGGGTGTTATTGATGATTTGCTTAATGAGATGAAATTGTAACACACGAATATTTTCAAGTTTATTTCTACTTCATTTTATAAGGCTTTCTATCTTAGGCATATATATGAAGAATTACATTGCTATGCTTGGAGCTGCAGTATTGATGTATCCTGCAACTTTGCTATGTCAGGGATCAAATGATAAAACTAGCACTGGTGTTAGATATGAATTAAATAAATTTGCTCCAGAAATTCAAATATATCTTGACGACATAGGAAATGATGGCATTTTGGACAGAGTTATAATAATTGGCCCAGAAGGTAGGAAAGAACTGCAAAATGGAGATCCTGGCTTCAGATATTTCGCCAATATCGTAAGAGAAAATTATCTTTATAGATTATTAAATAAAATAAAAGATCTTGAAATTAATTATGAAGTTGATCGGGACGAAAAATTATTAAGCATTGAAATTATAAGCAAATCAAACAAAATAAAAATTAAAATTAAGCCAGATGACATTGGTTTCAAGTATATGGAAAAATATTACAAATCTGGCAAAGAAAATTGTAAAAAATAAAGATGATATAAAACTCCCTAGTTACTATTCAAAGGAATAATTTCTTTCAAGAACAACAATGTTTTTTCATTAGATTAAAAAATGTATTTTCTTAAAATGAAATACCCTTTGTAACTTTATTTCTTTCATCTGAAGATTCTTAACTTTATAAATTCAATTTTACAAAAATATTTTATGAAAGATTTGGCTGAAAAAACTAAATCAAGAATTGATGTGAATCGTACATTACTTCAAATTTGTTTTGTTATTTTTGCATTAATTGTTGGACTAAATCCAACACTATTGAGAGAAAATAAGTTTATATCAATACAGTTAACATTTGCAATCCCTCTTTTGCTATCTTCTATATTTTATCGTTCTAGATTACTCTATGGTAAAAAGATAGCAGAACTAGAGAAATTTGGTTTTATTAGTTTTATTATAGGCTATAGTTTTCTTATTAATGTTTTAGGAATTCTTCTCTCAATTTTGGTTTCTGTTATCATAGGCATTTCTTTTCTAATTTTTAATATTGTTCTTGCTGTAATTTATTCTTTGGTTGAAATAAAAATAAATAAAAAGAAAATAAAAGAGAGATTTTTCAAGGATTTGCTTTTCGCTCTGCTGATTGTTATTTTTGGTATTCTCCCATCTATAGGTTATTTATAGGCGAATAAAAATGAAAGAATTTTATTTTGTGACATCAAATAAAAATAAGATAAAGGAGGCAGAGGAGATATTAGGTATAAAACTAAAACATATTGATTTGGATATACAAGAGATTCAATCAATTGATGTTGAGGACATAGTAAAAGACAAGGCAGTCAAGGCATTCAATGTAATAAAAAAGCCAGTTCTTGTTGAAGACACTGGGCTTTTCATTAAAGATTGGAGAGGTTTTCCTGGCGCTCTGATAAAATGGATTTTGAAGACAATGGGAATAAAGGAATTTTCAAGACTTGCACTAAATAAAAAGGCAGTAGCAGCGTGTGCTGCCTGTGTCTCTGACGGAAAGAAATTTATAATTGCAGTTGGAAAAGTTGAAGGAAAGATAGTCAGGCCAAGAGGAATATCGGGTTTTGGATGGGATTCAATCTTTCAACCAAAAGGGTATAATAAAACATTCGCCCAGTTAGATAAACAAAAGATTTCTCACAGGAGAAAAGCACTAATAAAATTGAGAAAAAATTTAGAATAAAAAATTTTCATCAAAATGAAAAAGAAAATTATCCGGTTCTTCCTGGTTGCGATGGCACCTCTGGCTTGTGCTTGTAAACCGCATATAGTATTCCTATAACTACAATTATACCAACAATCCACAACAGATTTTCTGCACCAAATTGATATGGAACATAAGGAGAGATTTTGTCCCAGAAAATTCCTATAATCATTAATAGAGCTGCTAGAACAACTACAGTAGGAAGCATGTCTTTATCTTCTCTTTTTCCGCCAACCAATTTCTTTATGAAAATTAGTATGAAGACAATAATCAATACAATTGTTGCAATTGGCATAATACTCTGCAGGACAGAAACAAACGGCTGATACATAGATGCAAAAACGCCAAAAACAGCTGCTATTATTGCGCAGGCATTTTTCAATTTTATGACCTTGCTTTCAATCAACAGCGCATAGACTACTGCAAATACGAAAAGAAATGATGTCAGCGGAATAATCCACTCTGATGGAATGATCATGAATTCACCTTTCATTGTCTCTTTCCATATAATGCTTTTTCGATTGCATCCCTTTCTATATACAACTTATTAAGAGTTTCACTATCTACTTTAGCACCTGGTTTATCAGCCATTTCCTCTATTTTAGCTATTCTTTTGTTAAGAGCTTTTAATTCTTGTTCCAGCTTCTCTCTTTCTAACGGACCTAGCATAGGCACGCCAAGCAAATTTCTAACTCCCTTCGGAAGACCTTCTATAACTCTTTCTTCTTCCTCATAGTAGCCACCACCACTTTTTCCCCTTGGCTCCTCATGTCTAATACCAAAGTGTGCGGGTATGAAATAAACCAATCCCAATATTACAATCAAAAATATGAAATAAGGACCTGCAAGCATTGCAAATGTACCGTACCAGCCACTTGCCCAGATAAATAAATAAATTGCAATACCAACAAGCAATCTTAATTTTACTTGTCCTGTGGGATGGAATAATCTACCTAATAGCATATATGTAAAAAGAATAATGAAAACAGTTGGTATGAAGAAAAATAGAATTATGTCCCTTATTATATCTCCTGTGAATGGAGCGCCAGGGTATTGACTCATTCTTAATATCTGCACAAATAATATGTATCCTATGTCTTCCATAACTAAATTATAGTTATTGCCTAAATAAAAAGATTATTATTGGTTATTGGGATTTGTGTGTTCAATAACATATAAATTTTATCATGTAAATTAGTTCTAGCTTTTTTATGAAATATTTAGAAAAACCATATAAGTAATTAATCTCTCCAGCCATTTCTCTTTCCTATTTCTATTGCCTTTCTAAGAGCTGGCTCGAATGGAAAAACAGATGAAAATAAATCCTCAACAAGAGTTTGTATCTCTTCATGCGATCTTGAGTGATCATAACCTGACAACGCTTCATGAGCAGCAGTATATAACTTTGTAATAAAATCTGTATCTCTTGCAACATATGCAATATTTTCATCCCTATAACCAAGAGGAATTCGTCCTTGTTCATCTCTTCCATATCTCATTTCTAAATATCTCTTAGGAACTTCTTTTATTATAGTATTATATTTTTTCTCGAGAAAACTATAGAAAGAATTTAAATCAAGAGGATTATAATCATTATCATAATATCTGAATGCTTTCTCTTTGTTTTCTTTATAAGGAATTATAAATTCTACCATACCTGTAGTACCTATACCTGCTCCTGTATTATCAAAAACAGTAACAGTTGCACGAACACCCCTCTCAGGCAGATTTGCTTCAGGTTCCATTACAGACCAGAATCCTGTTAATTTTAATGTGTCAATAAATGCTCCCATACCACCACTTTTAAATAATTATACATAATAGTATATTTAAAGATTTCGCTACTGAAAAGTAATTATAGGAATGCATAAAAATTTATACATCCCTATAATCACCATCATTTATCCTATCTATCGTTCCACCTAATAGTCCTCTACCACCAATTAATTCAGCTATCTCCCTACTACCATATGCAATAAAGGAGCCATTATAAGTTGGAAGCAAAATAAGTATGTCACCATGGAGGTAATCATAAAACGCTCCCCCACCACCAGCATATGGTATCCATTCAACAGAGATTTCTGTCATACCTCCTCACCTCTTTTTATTTTATCAAATTTTTGATTTTCAATCAGAACTTGAAAATTCAGTATTTTAACCTTTCTATTCTTGAAAATATAGATTCTAATAGAAAATGCTATTTTGTATTTTGTGGGTAATTACCCACAAAACTTGGAGTAAAAAAGAATATTTAAAGAGACCTGTATACTGCAAAATATACTTTCTAAAAGCAGATGCTCTCTTTTTGACATGTTTTTTAAAAAAATTAATAAAACTTTTTCATAAACCATGCACAAACCAGCATAATAGCCGATATTATAGCTATTAGGGTCCAGTCTGCTAATGATAAAGGCACGGTACTAAAAATGGAGTTAAAGAATGGTAGATAGATAATCGCTATCTGCAGTAAGATTGCTGTTGCTATTGCCAAAATCAATTTTTTATTCAACTCTCCATTGTTCTTGAAGAAGTTGCTCAATATCAACGCAACAACCATCTCAAGTATGACTATTGATGTGAAAGCCATAGTCCTGGCATGATTTAAATTGCCATCAAAATTAAATAATGCAAGTGCGATAATTGCTATAACAAACCCTACAATTCCTATAAATCTCAATGATTTCTTTGTTAAGATCTTCTCTTTTTTATCTCTTGGTTTTTTATTCATCATATCCTTAAATGGATCAACACCAAGGGCGATAGCTGGAAAAGAATCTGTCACCATATTTATCCATAAAATCTGAATTGGTAGAAGCGGCGTAGGAAAACCGAGCAATAATGCCAAAAATATAACAGCAATTTCTGCTATATTTGTTGAAAGCAAAAAATTTATAGTCTTCTTGATATTATCATAAATTCCCCTTCCTTCTTCAACAGCATGGACAATTGTGGCAAAGTTATCATCTGCAAGAACAATATCACTTGATTCTTTTGCAACATCTGTGCCTGAACCTACCGAAACTCCTATATCACTTTTTCTCAATGCCGGAGCGTCATTGATACCATCCCCAATCATAGCAGTGACATAATTCTTATTTTTCAATGCATTGATAATTCTTAGTTTATGCTCAGGAAAAACCCTTGCATAGATAGATACATTATCAACAATTTTTGAGAATTCTTCATCGTTGTATTTGTCAATTTCTTCGCCTGTTAGGACTAGGCCTTCATATAAGCCCAATTCCTTTCCAATATGAATTGCAGTATTTTTCTGGTCACCTGTTATCATCACCACTTTGATGCCCGCTCTCCTACAATCCTCAATAGCTTTTTTTACCTCAGGTCTAGGTGGGTCAATAAATGCCGCGAACCCTATGAAAATCATATCCTTCTCAATATTTTCAATACCAATTTTTTTGTTATAATTTTTAATTTTTCTATATGCAAAACCAATAACCCTCATATCTTCTGCCATTTTTTGATTTGCATCAAGAATCTCTTTTTTATTGATTTGAAAGATTTTTCCGTTTTTCAAAACAAATTTACATTTTTCAATAATAATCTCAGGAGCGCCCTTTGTGCATACAAAGTATCCATTGGAAGATTTGTGTATGGTTGTCATACATTTTCTTTTTGAGTCAAACGGAAGCTCGTCAACACGCTCTTCGCTAAAATTTATTCCAAGTTTAGTAGCTACTATCTTTAATGCCCCTTCCATAGGGTTTCCAATTATTTTTGTTTCATTTCCGATTTGTTCTATGTTTGAATCATTGCATAAGGCGCCTATCTTAAGCAACAGCCTTATATTTTCTTTTGTATATCCATCGCAATTTTCATCATCTACTCCTACAAAGTTATCATTTGTATAAAACATAGTTAATTTCATTTTATTCTGCGTAAGTGTTCCTGTTTTATCTGTACATATAACATTTGTGCAGCCAAGGGTTTCAACAGATGGTAACCTCCGGACGATTGCGTTCTTTTTTGCCATGCGCTGAACACCCAATGCAAGTGTAATCGTTGTTATCACAGGCAGACCTTCTGGTATTGCAGCAACAGCTAAGGCAATAGAAATTAAAAATATTTCAAGAAATTCCATCCTCCTCAAAAATCCAACAAGAAATATTATTGCACAGATACCGATAATTATTATTCCTAGCTGCTTGCTCAATATCTCCAGTCTTTCTTGCAAAATAGTTTTTTTCTGAACATCAACCATTTTTGATATTTTTCCTATCTCTGTATTCATTCCTGTTTCAGTAACAATTGCCTCGCACCTGCCATATGTTACAGTTGTCCCTGAAAATATTTTGTCTCCATCTTCTTTTCTCACAGGAATACTCTCTCCTGTGAGTAATGATTCATCAACTTCAAGATTATTGCTTTTTAATATCTTGCAATCTGCAGGAATTTTTTTTCCAGCATCAAAAATAACCAAATCGCCTGGAACTAATTTGCTGGCTGGAATTGTTTTTATTTTTCCATCACGTACGACGACTGCAGTAGGTGCTGTCAATTTTTTTAAGGATTCAATTGCCTTTTCTGCTTTTCTTTCTTGATAGAAGCCAATAATTGAATTCAGAATAACTATTCCAATTATAACAACAGAATCCAATATCTCTCCTATCAAAAAGGAAATTATGCAAGCAACAATCAATATTACGATAAGAGGACTTTTAAACTGCCTAAGAAAGATTAAGAAATTGCTTTCCTTTTTTTCCACAATTTCATTTTCTCCATACTCCAACAATCTTTTTTTTGCTTCATTTTCGCTGAGCCCTTTTTTCATCTACATCACAGATGTTTAAAGTTTATGACCTCACACCTTTAAATGTTTAATAAAATTTTATATATCAACAGTTAGTTAAGAATATTATGTATTCAAAAAATATGTTAAAAATCATCATGCTTATAGCAGGTATTCTAATAGTTATTGGGATTATGAGCATATTTGATATGGATTCAATAATTGCTTCTTTGCTGCGATCAAACCCTCTCTATATAATTGCAGCATTCTTGTGCCAAATTTTATCATTAACATTACTTGCAACAAAGATAAGAATGATAGCAAATTCGCAAACAAAGAAAAAACTAACATTTTACGAATCATTTCGTGCTCATCTCTCTGGAGTACTAATAGATTTTATGACGCCATTTATACAATTTGGCGGGGAGCCAGTAAAAATATATTTTATAAAAAAGAAATTGGGTCTTTCAAAAGCTTCTGCAGTAGTGGCAGTTGATGATTTGTCAGAGATATTGACTTTTTTCGTAATGCTTCTCATTTCTTTAACCCTTCTCTTACTTACATTTCCATTACCTGTACCTTTAATTATTTTGTTAATTTCAGGCGTTTCCATTGTTGCGTTCTTTATCATTTTATTTTTTGAGATATGTTCAAACAAAAAATTATTAGGAGGTATAGTAAATTGGGTTTTCTCTGTTCTCAAGAAGTTCGGGATTTCAATAAAAGGTTATAATCACTATCTCTCTTATTTTGAAAAATCATTTCATCGCCTTTTGGAGAACAACTATCTATTATTAAAGATTTTCATACTTTCATTTTTTGCAAAGTTTCTTGATTTTATAAGGATGTTTTTTGTATTTTTTGCACTAGGCACCATAGTTCCAATAAATATTATAATTTTTGTCTGGGCCATCATTCTTCTTCTTAGCATGCTTCCAGGTTTACCAGGTAATTTAGGAATAATAGAAGCAGGAGGGGCAACAGCTTATCTTATGTTTGGTCTCTCTCCTTCATTATCTGCATCCGGCATAATTCTTGATAGATTTATAGCGTTCTGGTTCGTTTTTATTTTGGGATTGATTATTGTTTCTTTCAAAAGAAATAAAATGCCATAGAGACATTTTCCAAGAAGGTTTCCTTGCACATTTTTAAAATGGGCATTAAAAAATACAAGAATAAAAGCTTAAGCAACAAAATGATTATATGAAGAAGATTTTTATTGCAATAGTTTTATTTGCGCTATTTCCCACTGTTATAGCGGCAGATATAACAGCATTTGTTGGCCCTGATTCTGCTTATGAAGAATTTGAAAAGTTTGTTAGCGATGCGAATGAGTTGAAGATTGCCACATACACTTTCACGAATCCAGATATTGCAAAAGTTTTGCTTGATAAGATAAACAAAGGTACAAAGGTTACATTGCTGATAGAAAAAAGTCCTGTGGGAGGAATGCCTGATATTGAGAATAAAATCCTCTGCAACCTAAATGACAAGGCGAATGTTTTTCTTATATCAAACTTTGACTTCATGCATGCAAAGTACATTATAAAGGACTCAAAATCTGTTTTTATCACAACGGAGAATTTGGGCTTTCTAAAAAATCGTCAGGGCAACCGTGGATGGTTCGCTATAATTGATAATATTAATACAACAGAAATTGAAAATGTATTCAATTCAGATGTAAATTTATCACAGAGATTTGTGTGCGCATTTTCTGACTACCAACTGCTATCGGTTGCAAAAAGTGGAGAATATAAAACAGTTTTTCATCCTGAAAAATTTAATGGTGATGTAAAATTTGTTTTTGCTCCTGATGCTGTCAATGATGTAATTGACCTTATAAAATCAGCAAAACAAACCATTCTTATCGAACAATTATATATTTATAGAAACTGGGGGACAACAAAAAATCCTACTGAAAATCTGTTTCTGAGTGCTGTGATTGATCAGGCGAGAAAGAATCTGACAGTAAAGATACTTCTTGATAGTTCTTATAGTGTTGAAAAGAATAGGCAAACAATTGATTATATAAATGAAATTAATAAAAAAGAGAATCTGAGTATAGAAGCAAAATTAATCGATTTAAATAAATTGGGCTTAGGTCTTCTTCATACAAAAGGAGTGATAATTGACAACGGAACCGAAAACGAAAAGGTCTTTATTTCTTCAATTAACTGGAATGAGAACTCGCCAAGGGAAAATCGCGAGGTTGGTGTTATAATAACAGGAAAGGCAGCTGATTATTTTGCTAAGGTATTTGAGTATGATTGGAATCCAGAATACAACTCATTGACAGGACTAGCATGGATGAACAATAACATGCTCATAGGAATTTTAGTAGTAATTATAGTAATTATATTGATAATTATTATATACCAAAGAAAAAAATAATTATAGTGATTGTATGGACAACTACAGCGAAAAATTACAAAAAGAATTCAAGAAAAAGGGCCTGAAGATTGGGGATAGAGTAATATTAGAAAAAGATAATAAAAGATATGAAGGAATTCTGATGCCAAAATCTGCAGGGGATCCGGAATGTATTGTTATAAAATTAGATAACGGATATAATATTGGAATTTCCGATGGAAAAATTTCTAAAGCAAAGGAAAAGAAAGAAAAGGTTGTGTGCAAAAAAACAAAAAAATTAAAATCCGACCCAAACAAACCTACTATTATCATTCTTGCTACTGGTGGAACAGTTGTCTCTAAAGTTGATTACAAAACTGGAGGCGTTATTCCAATTGTAGAACCAGAAGAATTGGTAGAAATGATACCAGAGCTTTCAGAGATAGCAAACATAAAAACAAAAGTTGTTTTTTCTATGCTCTCAGAAAATATTGAACCAGAACATTGGATAATACTTGCGAAAAAAATAGAAGAGACAATAAAAAATGAAAATGTTGACGGAATAATAGTTACACATGGAACAGATGTTATGCATTATACTTCTGCTGCACTTTCATTTATGCTTCAAGATTTACCGATACCTGTTTTACTTGTTGGGTCACAAAGAAGTTCTGACAGAGGGAGTAGTGATGCAGCAATGAACTTAATATGCGCCGCACGCTTTATTGCAAAAACAGATTTTTCTGGTGTTGGAATATGCATGCATGGATCAGTTAACGATGATTTCTGCTATATTCATAACGGGACACGTGTAAAGAAGATGCATACCTCAAGAAGGGATACATTTCAAAGTATAGATGTTCTGCCTATAGCAAAGGTTTATTATCAACCAGAAAATATAGAATTTTTAAGAAATGACTACATTAAGAAAGATAAAAATAGAAAAGTGAAGTTAGATGCTGTGTTCAACAAAAATGTTGCAATAGTTAAGATCAGGCCCGGATTTTCTTATAAAGAGTTAGAATTTTATCAAAACTATGACGGATTGATACTAGAAGGAACAGGATTAGGACATGCACCAATTGAAAGTTTTGACCAATATACAGAACATCACAAAGAACTTCTCAATCTGTTAGAAAAAATATCTAAAAAAATTCCTGTTTTCATGACATCACAATGTCCTTATGGAAGGGTTAATATGAATGTTTACTCTTCAGGAAGAAAATTACAAAAGGCAGGAGTCATACCTTGCTATATGACTACAGAAACAGCATTTGTGAAACTTGGCTGGGCAGCTGGCCATAGCAAAGATAAAGATGAAATAATTGACATCATGAATAAAAACATTGCAGGAGAGATTGCACGTAGTGATGTAAGAGGTTTTGTATCAAAGTGATAGAAGATGAATATTGATTATAAAAAAGTTGGATTGAAGTGCGGCATAGAGATACATCAACGGTTAGATACAAAAAAACTTTTTTGCGATTGTGACTCGTTACAAAAAGAACAACCAATATTGAGTATAAGAAGAAGGTTGAGACCTGTTGCCGGAGAGCTTGGCGATATCGATCCTGCTGCACTTTATGAATTCATTCGTGGAAAAAATTTTATTTACAGATACTATTCAAACGAGAGCTGTCTTGTTGAGTGTGATGAAGAGCCTCCACATGAAATAAATAAAGAGGCATTGAACATCGGATTACAAATATGTAAGATGCTAAATTGTAATATTCCTGAAGAGATACATGTAATGAGAAAAACTGTTATTGATGGCTCTAATACTTCTGGTTTTCAGAGAACAGCAATAATAGGTTTGAATGGAAAATTAAAAACATCATTCGGAAGTGTAGATATCCCAACCGTATGTTTGGAAGAGGAGGCAGCAAGAATTGAAGAAAAAAAAGGCGATGAAGTAATCTATAAATTAAATGGATTGGGAATTCCTTTGATTGAAATAACCACTTCGGTAATGAATGACCCTTATCATGTAAAAGAGGTAGCAGAAACTCTTGGTTTAATCTTGCGCTCAACTAAAGTTCAACGCGGAATTGGTTCAATCAGACAAGACCTTAATGTTTCTATATCAGAAGGCTCGCGGGTTGAGATAAAAGGAGTGCAAGAGTTAAGAATGATACCAAAAATTATAGAAAATGAAGTCAGAAGACAGATAGGATTGATAGAGATTAAGAAAGAATTAAAGAAAAGAGGATACGATCCCAAAAAAATAAAGAGCATTGATGCAACAGAAATATTTGCGCACACAAGATGTGATATAATAAGAAAATCAATAGCAGAAGGAAATAGAGTCTTTGCTATAGTTGTTCCACAACTATCTGGATTGATGAAATACGATTGCGGTTCTCATACCTTAGGCAAGGAGCTTGCATATTATGTGCAGGCATACGGGATTGGTGGAATAATTCATTCTGATGAAAATCTTGACAGTTATCAAATAAGAAAAGAGTTTGATGTTCTGAAAGATAAAATGAAACCAGGTTCTCGTGACCTCTTGCTAATATTTTCAGGAAAAAAGGAAGAGGCAAAAGATGCGCTTATTAAACGTCTATCTATCCTAGGCGATGAAATTCCTGAAGAAACACGCGTAGCTTATGACGAAGATTCAAAATATATGAGACCTCTTCCAGGTGCGCAGCGAATGTATCCTGAAACCGACATTCCTCCTGTAAGGATTGACAAAAAATATATTGAGAGCATAGTTGTTAAGGAATCATTAGTTGAGAAAAAGAAGACCTTAGAATTTAAAATACCAAAACAGATGGCAGACCAGATAGTGAAATCATGGTATTATCCGTACTTTGAAGAGTTTTCCCAGAAATTCTCTCTGGATCAAACATTCATTGCCAACACATTTCTTTCTACAGTTAAAGAGCTCAGCAGGGATGGACTTGATATTAAGAAGATAAAGAAAGAGGATTTTGAAAAAATTTTTGAAATGATAGAAAAAGGAATTATCTCAAAGGATGTAATCTACGAAGCATTGGAAATGATAATAAACGGAAAAACCTATGAGGACATAGAGGCAATGTATAGCACACTATCTAAAAATGAATTGGAAAAAATAGTTAAAGAGATAATTAAAAGGAACAAAGGAGAGAAAGAATCTGTTCTTATGGGCATGATAATGAAGGTTGTCAGAGGGCGGGCATCAGGTAAAGATGTAAACGAAATTTTGAAAAAAGCTTTGAAGGTTCTCAATAAAAAATGAAAAGCTTTTTTTCTATAAGGATAAAAAATAAAAGTATAAGAGTCGCATATAGAAAAAATCCCACAATTCAAGTTTTGTAGACAACCATTTTCACAAACTTTTTAAACTTTGAAGAGAAATTTTAATTTGATAACCTATTTTGGATTTATAATAACTTTTCTACAGAGCCATAATTTTCATAACCATAATCTTTATATTTAACTTCAAATCATAATTTATTAGGTTGATGAGATGGCTGTATTGAATTTTGTTGCTCCCTTTCCCTTAAGTATTGGCGGAGCAATAAGCATGTTCATAGAAGCAATAATAGTGTTTATTGTTCTTCTTGTTGTTGACGAACTAATCATTCATCAGTTGGAGATCAAGAAATCATTCATATTGGCCTTGGCTCTTTCGCTTGTTTCATATTTTGTGATACCAGTTATAATTGCATATGTTCCGTTTATCTCTGCTATACCTTTTGCATTTTACATAATTCCGTTAATTGTGTGGATAATCCTAGGTGAAATTTTATTGAGTGGAGAGATGAAACAAAAATTAATGGTTGCAGTAATTGCATTTGTAGTTTATACAATATTGACATTTATTGGCCTCCCTATGATGATTTCCGGATTTATAAGATTATAAATCATCTAATCGCCTACCGAAATCTTTAAATATTAATAATAACTATATAGTAGTAACTTTTTGAGGTGGTGAAATGCCATACGGTGTATATGAAAAGAACGAAGAAATTTATATGAAGTATAGCTCAGATGAGAACACTGTAAGAAAAACAGAAAAGAACGAGAAACTTTTAGGAATATATGATGGAGAAAAAGATGCCAAAGAGTTTATGAAAAAATATATGTCTGAAAATCCTAAATTGAAATATATTAAATTTTAATTAATTTAGGGGTGTGGAAGATGCAAAGAAATGAATTATTATCAAAAGTTAGAAAAGGATTAGTTTATCCATTTATTGGTTTATTAGCTTTTGGTGCAGGGTTTTATGTTGGAGGTTGTGTAAGAAGATCTTCTGATATAAATAAACAGTTGGAGCCATTAAAAAAAGAATTTATTCAAGTTGTTTCTGAAGAGAGCGATCATGCAATGCATAATTATAAGGTAGAATATTCTGATGATGGCAGAATAATTATTCCTGATTATAGAGGAAGGTTAGATAAAATAATTAAGGAAAAAAATGATTACTTGAGCAATGTTCGTGGAATAATAAAACCAAGATGGAGAGTATATGATTATAAATATCCATTTACACCACCTGCAATAAGCCTTATTCCTTATGGAGAAGTTCCAGAACTTAAACAAATTGATAAATAGGTGGAAAAATGAAATACACAGAAGAATTTGTTTATGTATTAAAAGAAAGAAACATTAAACCAAAATATGCCTATAAGATTATTAAAAAAAACATTCAAAATATCTTTCCAGATAAAAAAGTTTATATAGTAAGCATAGATTCTACAAATGTTTCAGCATATGTAGATGGAAAATATGAAGAAATTCCTTTGAACAAAGCATATCCTACTCTTTTTAGGTAATTGACCCAATCAGGCCTGTCTTTTTGGCATCTGTTATTTTAACTTTTACAAATTCTCCAATTCTCAATCTTTCTTTTAAAATTATTGGTTTGTAGGCATAATTTCTACCTATGAAATTTCCCTTATTATAATTGTATTCATCTATCAAGACCTCGCCAGTCCAGCCCAGCCATCTCTTATTTTTTTCCATTATTATTCTCTCTACAACTTCACTTATCTTTCTTGTTCTCTCCTTTTTAATTTCTGTTGATAATTGTGGCAATGTTGCAGCTTTTGTGCCAGGCATAAGACTGTAGCCAGAGATATTTGTAAAGTCTGGTTGTATTTCTTCTAAAAGTTTAAGTGATGCCTTAAAATCATCTTCAGTTTCTGTAGGGAAGCCAACAATAATGTCTGTCCAGATTGTGATATCAGGAATTTCCTTTCTAAATTCAGATATAATATTAACAAAATCTTCAACAGAATAACCCCTTAGCATTAATTTCAGAATCCTATCGCTTCCACTTTGCACAGGTATGTGCAAAAACTTGAAAACATGTTCATTTTTGTAGCATTCTATCAATTCTGGAAGTATTTTCTTTGCATGTTTAGGATTTATCATGCCAAGCCGCAGAAGGTATTTTCCTTTTACCTCTTTTGTTATTTTATTTATTAATTCTGGAAGGCTTGAGTCAATATCAAATCCATAACAGCCACAATCCTGTGCAGTCAGCCAGAACTCCTTAAAACCCGCTGCCTTTGCTTCACTAATTTCTTTTACTATTTTCTCTATGGGATAGGAATGCAAATTGCCACGCGCATACTTTGTCAGGCAAAACGAACACGCTGATGCGCATCCCTCAGCTATCTGGACGATGTCAATTATTTTATTTTTGCTGATTTTTGTTAGACAGATTTTGTCTTCTCCTTCATCAAATTCTTCTATATGTTTTCCTTGAATGACTTTGCTGACAACACCAACGATTTTGCTTACACTTCTTGGACCAATTAATGACGCGCTGGTTATTTCTTTTACTCTCTCATACTCTGATACAGGCATGCAACCAGCGATAATCAATCTTTCTGAATATTTTTTATTTAGTTCTTTTATGCGTTCATACATTCTATTCTCTGTCGCGCGCTTAACAACACAGGTGTTTAAAATAACTATATCTGCGTCTTCAATATTACTAACAATTTGAAAGCCAGCTCTTGCTAATAAGCCGGCCATGATTTCACTATCGCTTTGATTTGCTGCGCAACCATAGGTTTCAATATAAACCATTGGCATAGAAATAGAATAAAACTCTAAGTTTTTAAATCTCTTAAAACCATTTTAATATTTTTTGCGCAATCCTTTGGCAATTTATTAATAGGAATCCATGCCCATTGCTCGATGTGCTTTGCTGGTTTGATTTTGCCATGTCTTTTTGCTAAGAAGTGAATAAGAACAACAGCTTCACCTTTTCTCCAAATTATTACAGGTTTTAGCGGCTTGATTAATTTTACGTTTATTCCTATTCTTTAACTCTTTTTATTGCGCATTGCTCTGCGTTCTCTCCTTTATGAATAGATGAGCCGGGAAACTTCCATATTTTTTCTCCATGCTTGTCAAGTAGAACACATTTTTTACCATTGATTTTTTCTATTGTTCACAAACTATGATTGCTTTGAATCTTGGTATTTCATGAGTTTATTCAATCTAAAATTATTAAAGATTTATACAAAGAGAAATTAGTATGGAGATACCAGATGTTGTGATTGTTGGAAGTATTGGGTATGATGACATAGAAACAATTTATGGTAAAAAAGAAAGGGTTTTAGGTGGTTCCCTGAGTCATGCAGCATTTGGAGCCTCATTCTTCTGCAAGGTAGGAATTGTCGGAGTTGTTGGCAGGGATTTTGACCAACAACATCTTGATTTATTTAAAAATAGAGGGATTTGTACAAAGGGTTTGAAAATCGAAAATGGAAACACTTTCTATTGGTGTGGTGCCTACGATGAATTCAACAATCCAAAAACATTAAAAATTGACTTGGGCGTTTTTCAGAATTTTAGGCCAGAACTTCCAGAGGAATATAAAAAAGTAAAATATCTTTTTCTTGCAAATATCTCTCCTGAGTTGCAGAACCATGTTTTGTCACAAATAGAAAATCCAGAAATTATAGTTTTAGATACACGGGCTCGATGGATTAATGAGAGAAGAGATGAGTTAATGGATGTAATAAAAAAGGTTGATATATTAACAATAAATGATGAAGAGGCAAGACTGCTTTTTGGAAACAACCTTATAAAGGCTGGGAAGGAGATTATAAAGCTCGGATTGTCTGCAGCTATAATTAAAAAAGGAGAACACGGCTCTCTGCTGTTTATGAAAGACAAAATATTTTCAATACCAGCATATCCAATAGAAAATGTAAAGGACCCTACAGGTGCAGGAGATTCTTTTGCAGGTGCGCTCATAGGTTTTTTGTCTCAAGTAGGATTTAATGAGGAAAATATGAAAAAGGCAATAGCTTATGCATCTGTCATTGCCTCTTTTAATATTGAGGATTTTTCCCTTGATAATCTGAAGAATTTAACAAGAGAGGAGATTGAAAAAAGATACAATGAATTAAAAGAGATAACAAGAATTTAACTTTTTGTTTATAATGAATAACTATGACAAAAATTGGAATAATCGGCGGCACGGGGTTGGATGACCCGAAAATACTGAAAGATTTCAAGGAGATAGAGGTTGAAACACCATATGGAAGACCCTCATCTCCTCTTACAATAGGTACAATTAATGGAAAGAGAATTATTATAATATCACGTCATGGCAGAAAGCACCAGTTCTCTCCAACATTTGTTAATAACAGAGCAAATATTTGGGCACTTAAACAGGAAGGTGTAGAGTACATAATTGCAACAACCGCCTGTGGCTCACTTCGTGAAGAGATAGCAAGAGGAGATTTTGTAATACCTGATCAATTTATTGATTTCACAAAATATAGAAAGACTACTTTTTTTGAAGAGAATTTTGATGTTACACAACACACTCCAATGGGAGAGCCATTCTCAAACAAATTAAGAAATATATTGATAAATACAGCAAAAAAACTTGGACTAAAAGTTCATGAAAGAGGGACTGTTGTAACAATTGAAGGTCCCAGATTTTCAACAAGGGCAGAATCAAGAATGTTCAGAATTTTGGGTGCTGACATAATTAATATGTCAACTGCGCCTGAGTGCATACTCGCCAATGAATTAAAAATACCATATGCAGTTGTAGCTATGTCAACTGATTATGATTCTTGGAAAGAAGGAGAACACGTAAAATGGGAGGATATTAAAAATGTTCTTGATAAAAATACTGAAAATGTAAAAAAACTTTTGATCGAAGTTATAAAGGAAATTTAATTAATGAAAAATTTATTTTACAACATTAATTGCCCCATAACTCAATGCAAAAACAATTGTGCTTGCTATTATTACACCAAGTGCTGCTGACAGAAATCCTTTTTTCCAATCCAATCCAAATAACCACGCTATTAACGTGCCCATCCAAACTCCTGTTCCTGGCAGTGGAATGCCTATAAAGACAGCTATTCCGAGAACACCATACCTATCTATGTATGGTTTACCTTTTTTTCTTGCTAAACCAACAACTTTTTTTGTTATATTTTTGGTGTATTTCCATTTTTCAACATATTTGTACAAGTAGGTTAAACCGAAATAAATAGGAAAAAATATTATGATATTTGCAATTGTACATAAAATAAAAACGGTAACAGGGTTGATTCCGACAAGCAATCCATACGGAATAGAACCACGGACTTCTATCCAAGGAACAAGCGTTATAAAAATCATATTTAAAATTTCCATATAATCACAAGAATTAACTACTGATTGTAATCTTTAAATCTCCGCTTATTGAAATTTTGTTTGCGACACCAGCTCCTGTAAATTGTTTTCCAAATGTCAGATTTACTCTCATAGATTTTATATCAGCGATATTTTTTTCAGATATTTCATACACTCCTAATGCTGAAAGTGTCCCTTCTTTTAATGTCAGTTCATGCAAATTTATATCATTTATAATTAATGAATCAAAAAGAAAACTGCTCTGAATATTTCCCGATGTAATATTCATTTTATTAGTTTTTATTGATTTAAAATCTCCATTCAGGGTTATATTTTTTTGAGTTATTTTCACACTTCCGCGGAAACCATCTATTTCAATTTTATCTCTTTCGCCATTGAACGTTCCGACACTTGTTTTCATTTCATAGCCATCTGTATCTATTATTATTTTAGTATCCTTTGTGCTGTCTGTGGTAATTTCAGGATAACTATTTGCTTTGAATGAGAACGTCACATTTTTTGGAAGATTGTTTTCACCAATTCCAAAGAAGTCAATAAATTTTTCTTCTACAGGTCTTAGGTAATTACGCAATCCAAAATTAGCAAAAAAACCAATACCTATCACAAGGATAACAATAATAACAGCAGCAATTATTTTTAGATCCATTTGTTCCCCTCAACAATTAGTTTATCAAGAGAATTTATATAATTTACATTTCTGAGTTCTTTATAGATGAGGATTATTAGAATGCCATGAATTCATCAGAAAAGTAATTTTTTGAATTAAAAACTTATGAATCTGAGAAAAAGTTTCATTTGGTTATCAAAGTTTTTTGCATAGCTAGTTTTTCTATAAATTCATAATCAAGCTGAAAAACTTTGCCAAAAAAGAGTTTGGTGTATCATTTATAAAGTTTTCTATAAATTAAAAGTAAAGAAGAGTTATGATAGTGCTAATGCAATCTGACGGTGGGATAGCAGGAACAATTTTATGGTTTATATTATTCTTTGTTTTGATATATTTCTATCCGCGATTGATGCTTTCTCAAGTCATTTACAGTTTAGAGCAGTCTGCAAGAAGATTAGAAGAACTTTCTGACAAGGCAAACGATATGATAAGCAAGAAAACGAAAGGCGCAAAGAAAAAAATTGATGATTTTACAGAGTTTTTTGTTGTTGAACCTTCTTCACTTGACCCATTTGGCATAGTTAAGAAAATTGATCAGACAATCAGAAATATGGAAGATAGATTTGATGATTTTGTTGATCAGATAGCTGATGACAAAGATTATGATGAAAAGCAAAAAATAAATTATAGTTTAAGAGCAGCAATAGGATTAAAACAGATTTCAAAAATTGTGAGACATTATGTTGAAACTGCAAAGAAATTCAAGAATCTACAGATAGCATTGATAGTTCAGATGCAGATGCCAATGATTAAAAAAATTGCAGAAAGTGAGTTTGAGGGAACAAAGGCATTCGCCGAGGGTCTTCCTATCGGAGATTCTATTGGCCCGATGGTGGCTGCATCTCTGATGAACAAAAGCAAAGAAATAGCAGAAGATGTTGTGTGTGATGAAATAACAATTGATGGAACAAAATGTTTTGTTTTGAAAGCAAAGGGTCCTTCCCCTCATCTAGGGCGCATAGATGAAGCAATTGAAAAAATTCTAAAGAAAAATAAAATCGCGAGGGTTATAACAATAGATGCAGGACTAAAATTAGAAGGCGAAAAATCAGGAAAGGTGGCAGAGGGTGTCGGCTTTGCAATGGGAGGGGTTGGTCAGAGAGAATTGATTGAGAATATCTTATTACCAAAAAAGATTCCATTAGACAGCATAGTTGTTAAGGTTGGAATGGAAGAGGCAATACAACCAATGAAAAAAGAGATAGCAGATTCGTTGCCAGATGTTCATGCCGCGATAAAAAACAGTATAAGAAGAGCGAAAAAAGGAAAGGTTATTATAATCGGGGTAGGAAACTCCTGTGGAGTCGGAAATGACAAAAAATCATTAGAAAAAACTAAGGAATTGTTGAAAAAAATTGATGCAGAGTACAAGAAAAAAGAAGAGGAAAAGAAAAAAGGAGGCAGTTGGATATAAAATTATCCCACCAAATTCCCATTTTTATTTTTTTACAAGCAAAATATGTTTAAATACTTTATTATCAAAGTAAATTATTGATTACAATTAAGTAACACTTGGGAGTGGTTAAATGTTAGCATCTGCAAAAACAATGGATGCATTAAAAACAATAGGTTTAAACAAATATGAAAGAGGAATTTGGGTAGCTCTTTTAAGCAGAGGCACAGCTACTGCAGGAGAATTATCCGAAATTTCTAATGTTCCACGCTCAAGATGTTATGATATCTTGCAAAGTTTGGCTGATAAAGGGTTTGTTGTCGTTCAGCCAGGAAAACCATTACGCTATCTTGCTGTTGAACCGAAGGAGGCATTTGAAAGGGCAAAAAACAAGGTTCTGGAAGAGGCACAAGAATTAACTGAAAAATTAGAAAGGATTAAAAAGAGCGATGTAATAAAGGAATTAGAAAAGATTCACAAGGAGAATGTTAAGATTATTAAGCCAGAAGAAATTAGTGGGGCATTAAAGGGTCGTTATTCTCTGCTTCAGCAAGTCGGAACAATGTTAAAGAATGCTAAAAAATCTGTGAAAATGATAACTTCTGAAGATGGATTAAATGAACTTGTAGAAGCTCATGGAGATCTATTAAAGAAAATTTCTCAGGCAGGTATTGATATAAAGATTGCGGCTCCATTAAACAAAAACACAGAATCTGCATATGCTGAGCTTTCAAAGATTGCGGAATTAAGAAATCTTGAAGATGTTGAACACATTGAGAAACTTACCAATGCAAGAATTTTCTTGGTAGATGGTGAAACTGCTGTTGTAGGTCTAGCTGATGACCAAAAGACACATCCAACCCAGGATGTTGCATTCTGGACAAAAAGCTCACATGCCACTTCTAAGATTTTTGAGCCAATGTTCAACCTTGTTTGGAGCCATGCAAAGCCTTACAAGAAGTAAAAATTTTTACTTATGAGCTTTATTCCATAATAATTTAAAGTAACTTCTGAAAGATTCTGCAACTTCTTTACTTTCAATTAAAAAGGCAGTAGGATAATCTGTAAAAACAAAAAATGCGACTTTATCACCATAAATAAATGTGGCAGTTGGATAGGTGTATTCCTTTGGCAAAAATCTTATTTCTCCATAAATTGACTTCACATAATCAGTATTTCTAAAGCTCTCGTCCATTAAAATCATATCATTTATTTTTCTTCTTTTCTTATTTTTTTGAAAATAATCAAAATAAGTTCCAAGAATTTCTCCAAATTTTCCCTTTGAAGCAAAACTATAGATAGTTTTGTATTTCAACATGTCTTCCAATATTGTCTTTATACCTCTTTTTCCCTGAAAGATTTGAGCGGATTCTTTAATCTTTACCTGTTCTTGTATAAGTTTCAATTTTTTAACAACATCTTTTATAATAATTTCCTTTTTTTCAAGTTCTTCTTTTTGTTCTTTTAACATATCTAAGAAATGTTCTGGATTTGTAGCTTGAAAATACTTTGTTTTCTCTTTTATTATAAAGCTAACAAGGCCTTTTTCCATCAATCGTTTCAGAACATCATAAACAGTTGCTCTGTGTAGTTCTGTTTTCTTTACTAAAGGTCCTGTTGTGGTAGAGCCTAATCTAAGCAGGGTCAGGTAAACCTTTGCTTCTATCTTTGTCAATCCTAATTTCTCTAAATTTATTTCTTCCATAGATTTTCTTTATTTCCGAAACTTTTTAAATTTTCTTATTGTTGTCATGTTATATGACTACAAATAATTAAGTATTATAAATTATATACTACTATATGGTGATTAAATGAAATTAAAGTTTGGGCTTATCGTTGGTGGTGGAACAGGGAAGGAATTGGGAGATGTTTTTGAATATGTTTCAAAGGAGATTGCAAAAAGATCTGGATATAAACCAGACATTGTAAAATTTGAATATTCACCTAAAACATACTTTGAACTTAGAAAAATGAATCTCTCACCAGAAGAAGTTATAGATTTAGAACAAAAAGAATCTGATGATATTGCAAGATTTATCAAGGATATACATAAACATGGTTATGATTCAACTTTCAGAACAGCCATAAATGCAGGTACATTATATCAGCTGAGAAAAAAACTGGAGACAATAAAATCCATGCCCATCAAAACCCCTGAAAGAAATATTCTTCTCATCAGAGATGAAATGCAAGGCTTCTATGCATTGGATGATAAAAAAGAAGATGAAAATGAAATAAAATTCAGTTGTTCATATTCAAAGGATAAAACTAAGAAAATAGTTAGGGCTGCATTCAAAGAAGCAGAAAGATATCTTAAGAATTATGATGCCTTGATGACATACAAATATCATCTGTTCAAGAATTTTGACAAGTGGATAGAAGAAATAAATGACAAAAAAATTTTTCTATGCCAGCCTGATACTGGATTCAAAAAATTAACAGAAAGTAATAATGATACTCTTGTTATTGCATCTAATGAAGCCGGAGACTTCCTGACTGCTGTTCTTCCAAAATATTATGGAATAGGAAATCAAAACACAACTTTTTCTAAAGATATTTCATTGCATCCGGAAGCAGAAGGGCATGAGATTTATCAGACAATACATGGCTCTGCAGATGACATAGCAGGAAAGGGCATAGTTAATCCATTTGCAACACTGAGGGCAACAGCAGACATCATTGAAAATCATGGAATAGAAATATATGAAAAAATGGAAGAAGCGCTGAGAAAAGCAGAAAGAGAAGGCTTTGTAACATCTGACATGAAGGGCAACAAAAAAACCAGCGAAGTTGTTGACTATATTCTCAGAAATTTGAGGTGATTGATATCATAGCCAAAGAAACATATAGTGAAATATATAATGAAATAGCAGAAAAATACAAGGTACATGATTTTAGCCCTCAAAAAGAATATAGTTTGAAACCAACACTTTTAGAACTTATAGGTAATGTAGACAATAAAAAAGTATTGGATATTGGTTGTGGTTCAGGATATTTTACACGGGTTCTAAAAAATGCTGGTGCTAACTATGTTGTTGGTGTTGACATATCAGAAAAACAAATTGATTTGGCAAAAAGAATTGAGAATGAGGAAAATCTTGGAATAAATTATTATATTGGCGATATAAGAAGATTCAAACTTAAGGAAAAATTTGATGTGGTTTCTGCTCTCTTAGTTTTACATTATGCTGAGACTGAGGATGACCTTGATAAGATGATTAAATGTGCATCAAGTCATCTTAAAAATGGTGGTATATTTGCAGGTATTGTGAACAATTTTGATTTTCCTATTGGAGGTAATAAAGAGATAGGGGCTTTGACAAGATATGTTGAAGAAATAAGAGATGGAGCAAAAATAAAAGTCGAAATTTATGATATTAATAAAAATTTAGCCACAAGCTTCTATATATTTCACTGGTCAAAGGAAACATATGAAAAATTATTCAGAAAAAACGGTTTTGATGAAATTGAATGGAAACTACCAATGCCTACTGAAGAAGGATTGTTGAATGTACCAATTGATTATTGGAAAAATCCTACCACGATAGCATTTAGATGTTTTAAAAGAATAAAGTAGTTATAAAAGGGTTGTTTTGCTGAAAAAATAATATAAAAATCAAATAAAATTTTTTGATAACTACTTTTATTTCTTAATAACATTCTTTCCTCTTTCAGATGGTATGATTTTTATTTTTGCATTCTTGAATTTTTTATGCAACTCCTTGCCTTTAAAGTATTCATGCAGAAAAATAGAAAGAGCTGCAACCTCGCTATGTGGCTGGTTTGTTACAGCGATATTGTAGTCAGCTAAAATGTAAACTTCACCAGGAACTTTCTCGCTTCCAATAATAACTAAGATTTTTTTGTGTTTTCTTAACTCATTTATTTTTTTCTCTATAGGCAAACCATACATTGTTAAATGTACAGCTGAAAATCCTTTTTTCTTATATGCCTTAATTATTTTTCTCCAATTCTCTTCATAAGTAACCTTGAAAGGCCCGCCCCATCTTTTAGTTATATCACGAATGCTTTCTATTAACTGAGAATCCTGCTCACCGCTATATATTATTTCATCTGCACCTAAAGCCCTTGAAACAAGCCCGCAGTGTGTAGATAGGCGCGCATCTCTTAGTTTTCTATGTCCAATTCTTAGAATTGTTATCATATTTATCATAGCCCCGAGCAGATTTTCGTGGCTTTCTTCCATTCAGGTTTTCTTTCTTTTTCAAAAGAAAGCCTTTCGAACTGCTGTCCGAGGGTTTCTTCTATCATAGCCGCAAATTGCGTCAATTTGCTTAGCTCAAATCTTTGGATGAGATCCAAAGCCCTCTATCCTTGGCCGTTGCCCAAACCTTTTGCCTTCTTTCGCAAAAGCTCTTACATTGTATTGGCGGAAGCCTACTTTTTCGCAAGCGTTTTTGAAAACCGACTGACGCACTTTGTGCGTCTATTTGTTTGCAAAAGGCTTTCTAGACGACGGGGCTATATTTTAAATTTATAAATTATAAAGATTTAAATTTAATAAAAAATTATTAATTGTGATATAATGAAAATTCTTCTTATTCACGCAGATTATATAGAATTTGAGCCAAAGGAAAAGGCAATTAAATCCGCAGAAGAATGGAAAAAGGGAAAAGAACGCATTGAAGAATGCCTTGTTGTTTTTACTGCAGTAGAAAAAAGAGATGAAAAAAATCCCATGCAAAGTGCTGAAAACCTTGCTAAAGAGGCCTTGAATGTTGCGAATGAAGTAAAAGCTGATAAAATTGTTCTATACCCTTATGTTCATCTTACAAGCGATCCTTCATCCTCGGATGTTGCATTGAATGTTTTGAAGAATGCAGAAATGTTTTTGAAAGAAAAAATTGATGTTATCAGAGCTCCTTTTGGATGGTATAAGGCATTTGACATCAAATGCAAAGGACATCCCTTGTCAGAACTAAGCAGGGAGTTTGGACCTGAAAAACCAGAAGAATATATTTCTGAGGCAATTAAAGAGGAAGAAAAGGTTAAGTCATCATGGTTTATTCTGACACCAGATGGAAAATTAAATGAGATAAAAATTGAGGATGGGAAGTTGAAAGGATTTGATTTTTCTCAGTATAAAAATCTTGAAAAATTTGCAAGATATGAAATGGCGAAGGTTCGTGCTGTTAATGAGGTCCCTGTTCATGTAAAATTGATGAGAAAACTTGAACTTGTAGATTATGAACCTGGAAGCGACCCAGGCAATTTCAAATTTTATCCAAATGGGCGATTAGTTAAATCAATTCTTGAGGAATGGATTGGTCAAAAAATGAAAAAATATGGAGCTATGGAAATAGAAACACCATTGATGTATGATTTTGAGCATCCTGCATTAAAAGATTATCTAAATCGCTTCCCAGCAAGACAGTATATAGTTGAAAGTGCAAAGAAAAAATTCTTTTTGCGATTTTCTGCATGCTTTGGTCAATTCTTGATGAAATCAGCAATGAATATATCTTATAGAAATCTTCCTTTGAGAATGTATGAATTGACAAGATATTCTTTCAGATTAGAAAAGGCAGGAGAACTTGTTGGTTTAAGGAGGCTTCGTGCATTCACAATGCCAGATATGCATACCCTATGCAAAAATATAGAACAGGCACAGGATGAGTTTGTGAATCAATTTAAGTTATCCATGGAATGCATGCACGATTTAGGTTTTGAACCAGAAGATTATGAAACAGCAATAAGGTTTACAGAAGAATTTTGGAATAAAAACCAAGAATTTGTCATCTCTCTGGTAAAATTAATAAGAAAGCCTGTTCTGATAGAAAGATGGAATAAAAGGTATGCATATTTTGACCCTAAATTTGAATTTAATTTCATAGATGCAGCAGAAAAGGCGTCTGCACTTTCAACTGTGCAAATAGATCATGAAAATGCAAAAAGATATGGTATTAAATATGTTGATTCTGATGGTAAAGAAAAATATCCTACAATCCTTCATTGTTCAGCATCAGGAAGTTTGGAGCGTGTTATGTATATATTATTAGAGAAAGCTTATATGAAAGATAAAAAACATGCTGTTCTTCCATTATGGCTTTCTCCAACACAAATAAGAATTTGCACAGTTAATGACTCTTTCATAGATGATGCAGAAAAAATAGCAGATGAACTTGAGAAAAATAATATCCGTGTTGATATTGATGACAGAACAGAAAGCATAAATAAAAAGATTTTAGATGCAGAAATAAAATGGGTTCCATTAATTGCAGTGCTCGGCTCCAAGGAAAAACAAAGCAAGAAATTGGATGTTCGCTTCCGTGAAAGTGGTGAACGAAAGTTAATGTCTGTTGAAGAGATAGTAAAATATATAAAAGAAAAAACCAAAGGCAAGCCATTTAAGCCCCTGACACTTTCTAAATTTTTAAGCAAGCGCCCTATTTTTGTTGCATGGACAAAAGCAGAAGAATAAATTATATTGTTGGAAAAAATATATATTTGTGCTCTTTATAGAATGTAAAATATTTATAATTTTTTATTATTTCTGAAAATTGTTGCTTGATTT
>Ga0078972_1005755_pt1 | contig 30875 bp, 27 predicted proteins | sample YelNatPaOPGAMG01_FD_67568 | JGI IMG/M metagenome (GOLD analysis project Ga0078972, IMG submission 67568) | Hot spring thermophilic microbial communities from Obsidian Pool, Yellowstone National Park, USA - OP-RAMG-01 (SPADES assembly) (version 2) | ecosystem: Environmental > Aquatic > Thermal...
TATTCACGCCAACAATTTTCTTAACACACTCTTGCAGTCCGTTGATGTATAAGACGTTTGGACTTTTCTTAAGGCTCTCCTTTATCGTCTTTGCAAGTTGATCAAAAAAGAAAAGTTCATAGCAGTTTTTGTTGTCGCTCACAATTTCATCCAGATTAACGCAAACTGTCTCGGGCATCTCTTTTTCTCCCCTGACGCCGTTTTTGACGATTGCCTTTACATGATAACCAAACCCTTCAAGCACAGCTTCGAGCATCTCGGAAAATTCATCGGTGGGTATTGCCTCTTTTTTAAGGTCGTTTTTGATGTAATGAACAACTGCAAGGATTGCCTCCCGAATAATGTCCTTTCCAGGTAATTCCCCGTTCTTGCCGGCTATTTCAATAATAAGTTCTTTCCCAAAATCCAGTTTTCCGTCTCTTAAATTCATTTTTATTTCAGATTCCCGGAAGCCTGATTGTTGATGTATCTGGTTTCCGCTCAAGTTTTTGAATCATCTGGACAAAGTCTGTTACTTCTTCGAATCGCCTGTAAACACTGGCAAATCTGATATAAGCAATCTTATCAATCGCTTTCAGCTCTTCCATCACCCTCGCACCGATGTCAACAGATGGAACTTCAAACTCATATTCGTTCCTTAAATCTCCGACAATTTTATCAACAACCTGTTCAAGAGCCCGTTCACTCACAGGTCGTTTCTGACAAGCCCGGCGGATTCCGTTCAGCAACTTTTCACGCGAAAATTCTTCTCTCCTGCCGTCGCGCTTAATAACCATCAGTTTTGAATGCTCAACTTCCTCGTATGTTGTGAAGCGATAAGAACATCGGATGCATTCTCGTCTTCTCCGGATAGTGCTGCCGTCTCGGGATGAACGCGAGTCTATTACCTTATCTTCTGTGCATCCACATTTAGGACATCGCATAAATTACTTCATACACACATCAAATTGTATATGTTTTAAAAATAACCACTAAATATTGTTGTGTCAACATGTTTTTTTAAAAAATTTTGTTATTCCCGCAAGTTATATTTTTTTAATGGCTTTTAAAAAGTAATAAAATATAGTTATTTTTAAAGTGAGCACAGAGACACAAAACACGGCAATCAGACTCCGCGGCGTCAGGCAGAATAATCTCAAGGGATTCGACCTTGACCTGCCTATCAATAAATTCATTGTTATCACCGGTCCAAGCGGTTCGGGAAAAAGCTCGCTTGCATTCGAAACCCTTTATGCAGAAGGCCAGCGACGTTATATCGAAACTTTTTCCCCTTATACTCGTCAATTCTTCGACCGTATGGACAAACCGCGTGTGGACTCTATCGAATGCATCCCGCCTGCCATCGCCATCGAGCAAAGAAATTCCATAAAAACATCACGTTCCACAGTCGGCACAATGACCGAAATCTGCGATTACATGAAGGTGCTGATGCCCGTGATTTCCCAACTCTATTGCATGAAATGCAATAAACCCGTCCAACGCGAGTCACCGCAGGCAGTCTGGGATAAAATTAACGCTTTATTAAAAAATCCGTCTTTTAATGATGACCCCGAGATTCTTATCACATTTTCACTACCGCTAAGCGAAAAACTGTCTCTCAAAGATTCGCTTAAACTCGTAACCACTCAGGGCTATCAACGCCTATTAGTCAAAAACAAGGTCGTAAGAATCGAGGAAATTGAATCGCAATTATTAGACACTGGGAAAAAACCGGAGAAAAAGAAATCTGTCAAGAACAATGAAATTCCATCTGAACTGCAAGTCATTGGTAATGAACCTGTATTGACTGTTGTTCAGGATAGAATTCGCCTAAATGAATCAAACCGTGCCAGATTTATTGATGCATGCGAACAGGCGTATCATTTCGGCAAGGGAATCTTGTCCATTTATTGGAAATCGCCTGATGATAAATCCGATGAATGGACAAACCCGCCTTATCGGTTTTCGAATAAACTTCACTGCGCAACCTGCGATATCAGTTACAACGAGCCTCAACCTGCTCTTTTTAGTTACAATAACCCAATTGGCGCATGTCCGACCTGCCATGGATTTGGCAGAACTATCACCATAGACTGGCGGGAAGTTATCCCAGACCCGTCGCTCTCTATCGAAGAAGGAGTCATTAGCCCGTGGCGACGCGGTTATTCGCGCGAATGTTATTACGAACTTCTCGAAATCTGCAAGCGCCGAAATATCCCCACCAGAGTGCCTTTCAATCACCTGCCGCTTGAAATTCAGGAGTATATAATCTACGGTGACCCGGACTACGGAAAAGACAAAGCCAATACATTCCCAAATGCATGGTATGGCGTAAAAGGATTCTTTGATTACCTCGAGGGAAAATCCTACAAAATGCATGTCCGAGTTTTTCTTTCAAGATACAGAAAATACACATTGTGCCCCGATTGCAAAGGTGGCAGGTTAAGACCCGAAAGTCTTCTTTACAGACTACCTGTGGATGAAGAATTGGTAGAACGCTTTATCTTGGAGGGCAAATGCGATTCAAACACCATCAATTTAGGCCAATTTTATCTCCTCCCAATAGAAGATGCCTTTCGAGTCATTGAATCTATCTGGAAAAATTTCAAAGGAAATCGAAATTCGCCGGTCTATCACGCGCTGGGGGAAGTTTATACAAGGTTAAAATATCTTGTTGAAATCGGCCTCGGCTACCTTACATTAAACCGTTCAAGCAGAACACTTTCCGGCGGAGAAGCAGAGCGAGTCAACCTCACCGCCTGTCTCGGAACAAAGCTTGTAAATACCCTTTACATCCTCGATGAACCAAGTATTGGATTACATCCACGCGACACAGACCGTCTGATTAGTATCCTTAAAAATCTTCGGGATATAGGGAATACAGTTGTTGTGGTTGAACATGACCCCGATGTTATCAGATCCGCAGATTACATCGTCGATCTCGGTCCGGCATCAGGAGAACGCGGAGGTTATGTTGTCTTTAAAGGAAGTTTTCAGGAGTTATTAAATTCGCCTGATTCCCTGACCGGCAAATATCTTAGCGGACGCATGGCTATAGAAATTCCTAAAAGACGTCCTGTCGCAAGAGTTACAAACGGTGTTATTCACTGGCAATGTCAAGTTTTAAAAATGTTTGGTGCAAAGCGACATAACCTGAAAAACATTAATGTTGATATTCCACTGAAGCGGTTTGTGTGCGTAACTGGCGTGAGCGGCTCCGGTAAAAGCACATTGATAAGAGAATGCCTCGTCCCAACCCTCTCTTACTGGCTGAGACACAAATACGATGAGTATATAGTCATGAACAAAAAAGGCGAACTGGTGGAGGAGGGTGACACAGCCGAAGACACTGACCCAGAAGAAGATAATGAAATTGATGTCCTGAATGAAGTAGTTATAGATGGTTACGACACAATTTCCTATCTGGAAGTCGTTGACCAATCCGCCCCAGGAAAAACTCCGCGATCAAACCCGGCAACCTATCTTAAAGTCTTTGATAATATTCGCAATCTGTTCGCAAAGGTCGCCGAAAAAGAAGGCAAACTTGTAGGTGAAATGCGCCGTATATTCAGCTTTAACACAGAAGAAGGGCGTTGTCCGCATTGCAGCGGAATGGGTTACGAAAAGGTCGAAATGCAATTCCTCAGCGATGTTTATATAAAATGCCCTGTGTGCCAGGGTAAACGTTATAACAGCGATGCCCTTGCTATCTACATTTCGCCCGATTCCCCTCAAATCAGAGATTCGCAGGAATTAACCCGAAAACACGCGAAAAATATTGCAGATGTTCTGGATTTAACTGCAGACGAATGCATCGAATGGCTGAAACTGTTCAAGCCTGCAAAGGATATAAAAAAGGCAATCGGAATTCTCGAAGTTATGCAGAAGGTCGGACTCGGCTACCTAAAACTTGGTCAACCGCTCACAACCTTGTCCGGCGGCGAATGCCAAAGACTTAAACTGGCAAAGGCAATCAGTGGAATGTGTCTGGAAAAGGTTGACCTCGAAATAATAGATGAGTCCACCAATGACATAGATCTGGAATCCGATTTGGATTACGTTTACCAGCACAGGGGCGATTACGTTCCACCGAACATACTGTTCGTGTTTGACGAACCGACTACCGGGCTGCACATGAACGACGTCCGCGTCCTGATTAATGTCTTCCAGCAACTGGTTGACGCTGGCAATTCAGTTCTGGTCATCGAACACAATCTTGATGTCATTAAATGCGCCGATTGGATTATTGACCTTGGACCCGAAGCCGGAGACAAAGGCGGTAAAATCGTAGTCTGCGGAACGCCAGAACAGGTTGCTGCATGCCCTAAAAGTTATACCGGAATGGCTTTGCGGTCAGTCCTGAATAACATTAGTTGATATTTATTAATATTAAAAGTAGGATACTTTAAAAAAGGTTATTATAGCATTCCAAGATGAAAGTAGTAATTTTATGCGGTGGTCTGGGAACACGCTTGCGTGAGGAAACGGAATACAGACCAAAACCGATGGTGCCAATTGGCGACAGACCAATCCTGTGGCACATAATGAAGATTTATGCCCATTACGGATTTAAGGAATTTATCTTATGCCTCGGTTATAAAGGCGAGGTTATCAAGGATTACTTCAGAAATTACCACTGGAACACAAGCGACGTTACCTTAAAATTGGGTCCTAATCCTCAGATTCAATATCATAACCGCCACGATGAAGAAGACTGGGTAGTTACCATGATTGATACTGGCTTGCACACGCAGACCGGCGGCAGATTAAAAAGGGTCTTGAAATATATCCCTGATGACACCTTCTTCCTTACCTATGGCGACGGCTTAACCAACAGCAATATCCTTGAAAGCCTTAAATTTCACCAGAAACATAAACCAATTGTTACCATAACTGCTGTCCAGCCAACCGGTAGATTTGGCGACCTTGCAATGGACGGTATCACCGTTACCGCATTCCGGGAAAAACCGGAAAAGCAGGGTAACTTCATCAGCGGCGGATTTTTCGTCATGGATAAACGGATTGATGAATATCTTACCGGCGACGACTGCGTCCTCGAAAGAGAACCGCTATCCAGACTCGCCGCAGAGGGCAAAGTAAAGGCATTCATCCATACCGGCTTTTGGCAATGCATGGATACTTACCGCGAACAACAACTCCTGACCAATATGTGGAACAGCGGTAACGCACCATGGAAAGTCTGGTAATTAAAAACTGCAAACTGACATCCGTAAAACCCCATTATCCTGAATAACAAAAAAACAGGAATAAATCCAAATCCGGATTTATATAAAAATCATTAATCAAGACTCTAAATTCCACTCCTCCAAACCCCAGCCCGTTGTCCGTTTGCCCATGCACCAAAGATTCCCTTTCCTTTAAAGATGAATGAAATGAACTTTTTTACCTTTTCCTTCCTTTATAAAATAACTTTAAAAAAATTTATAATTCCTTTATAAATACTTTAATAGTATCGCTCACATCTACATGCCTTGTAGATGGCATCTACATGGGTAGTATACCACATCTACATACTATATTGTTGTTGGCTACATCCTAAATCTCCGTCTATGGAGACCCCGACTTTGATTTTACTGGTTATTAACAGGTTATTCACAGGTGGAGTTTATATTAAGATACGGCGGAATTGGTTATTCTCCATTTATAACTGTCTTATTATGATACACTTCCGGTTATAAATTTATCACGGTGATTAAAACATGCGGTTTTTTGAAAAATAATTTGAAAACAATCTGCTGGTAAACAAAAGTTTGAACATGAACGCATTGCAGATAATAGCAAGTGTAGGAAACAGGCGGGACGAAATAAACCGCCTGCGAAATAACCCTTTGGTTATCAACATTCTACGCATGAAAATCCCGGTATAATATCAAAAGTCATATCCATCGTTCACATTGGCTGTAATTATGATAAAAATCCTATAATAAAAATCCCATGAGACTGTCATTATCCTACGGATACGAACACCTGAAGAAACTTAAACCTGCCTGAATGACTTTAAGGTTTATGCTGTATAATTCCTTAAACTGCAAAATTTACCCAGATAACTTGGCTGCGTCCTCAGCCACCACCGAAAATTACAGTGTTTAATGAAAATATGATTATTTTTGCATATAGCAGTTGTTATATGCTATATTTTTACGTTTTTAATTTTGGATATTTAGGTTAAATTAAACATAAATGCGCAATATCTTGCTTATAATATCAGGACTGGCTGTCATTGCGATAGGCTGTAAGAGGGAAGAGGTAAAGGTCTACCAGATTCCTAAGGAATCCGCCCCGCAGGTTATGCCTCACCAGACCGCTCCCGAATGGAAGGTTACAGGCGTTACACCTGCAAATTGGGAACAAATGCCCTCTACAGGCATGCGTGTGGCTCAATATATTGTCAAAGGCAAAGACGGTTCGCAGGGGGAAGTCGTGGTAATGCCTATGGCTGGGATGAAGGCGTCAAAAGAAGAAATCCTCGCGATCTGGCGACAACAGTTCGGACAAAATGTAAAGGAAAGTTCACGGAAGGTTAAAATTGGCGGCGATGAGGGCGAGCTTTACGATTTTTCAGGCAACCAGCCAAAGGATAGCAATATTCCAGAGCGTATTCTTGTTGCAATGCTTTTTAAAGACAATGTAAACTGGTTTTTCCGTCTTTCCGGCAATAATACCGTTGTTGAAGAAGCCCAAAATGATTTTATCAATTATTTGAATTCAGTTAAGCTGGAACAATCCGCTCCCGGTCAATCGTCTGAACCTAAAGTTAATCCCCACCAGATGCAGCCGGAACGTAACACTACGCAGGCGGAACAGATGCCCGTCGAACTGCCCGTTCCTGAAAACTGGAAACAACTGGCTCCGACTCCAATGGCTCCCTTGCGTTATGAAGTTACAAGCGGCAACTCAACTGCACTCATTACAATTACAAGGCTCGACGGCGATGGCGGCGGTCTCTTGCCAAATATAAATCGCTGGCGCGGTCAGATTAAACTCGCCCCAATCAATCAAGCCGACCTCGATAAGCAAATCACAAAAATAAAGACCACTGCTGGCGAGGCGATTGTGGTGGATTTCAGCGGTTCAAATGCTTCAAACGAACCAACCCGTATTGTTGGCATTATTCTACCTGCGGGAAATCATACATGGTTTTTCAAAATGACCGGTCAGGACGGCGCTGTAAATGCGCATAAAGATGGTTTAATCAAATTCGTTCAATCATTTAAATTTTAACAGGTAAAAAAGATGTTGCTTGAAAAAATATTAAATTTTCTGTCGTCAATGCGGCTCACAGTCGTATGCCTTGCGCTTGCAATGATTCTTGTCTTTATCGGCACATTGGCGCAGGTAGATAAGGGCATTTTCATCGTACAAAAAGAATTCTTCCAGAGTTTCATTGTAATCTCAGATTTAAGAGTCTTTAACTACCGCATTCCTGTTATTTTCCCAGGCGGATATTTAATCGGGTTAGTCCTCCTTTTAAACCTGTTTGTTTCAAATGTTATGCGATTTGATTTACAGCCTAAAAGAATCGGATTATTGATAACTCACTTTGGTCTACTTGTCCTGCTGGTTGGTCAGTTGCTTATTGACCAGTTCCATACAGAAAGCAACATGCGTCTGGTCGAAGGTCAGAGTTTAAATTATTCCGAAAGTTACAATCGCTGCGAACTTGCCCTTGTAAAGATATCAGACCCGCAGGCTGACACCGTTGTGTCAATCCCTGAATCTCTTCTTGAAAAAGGCAGTGTCATCAGAAATCCGCATATACCATTTCAGGTAAAAATTCATGAATATTTCCCGAACTCGCGTATTGAAAATGTTAGCGGCGGTGGCGAAAACACTGCTTCAACCCTTGGTGCTGGCAGACAACTCCGGGTGATTCCGCTGCCTCCGGAAACAAAATCAGACAGCCGAAATGCTCCTTCCGCAATAGTTGAAATAATCGGTGATAATGCCCCTTCCGGGACATGGCTTGTGTCGTTATTCATTGAACAGCCGCAGGAATTCAATGTGGGAAACGAAAAATGGACAATCTCGCTTCGTCCAGAACGCTACTACAAACCTTACTTCATAACCCTTATTGATTTTAAACACGAAAAATATCCCGGCACAGATATCCCGAAAAACTTTTCAAGCCGTGTTAAAATCACAAACCCGCAGACCGGCGAAGAACGCGAGGTTCTGATTTATATGAACAATCCGCTCCGTTACGGCGGCGAAACTTATTATCAAGGAAGTTTTGACCCGAACGATGACCGTGTGAGTATCCTCCAAGTCGTCAGAAATCCGGCTTGGGCAACGCCTTATATCGCCTGCATCCTTGTCGGCTTGGGAATGACTATCCACTTTATAATCAACCTTGGAATTTTCGTTAACGAACAGAGGAAGAAATGAAGAAGTTTATACCAATTATCCTGCTTGGCATCTTTGGTTTGTGGGTGATTGCCTCAATGCGACCGCCCGCGCCGAAAAACGGATTTGATTTCGGCTCGTTCGGCAGCATTCCCGCGCTTTTAAACGGACGTATTCAGCCGTTAGATTCAGTCGCAAGAAACTCGCTTCTCCAGATCCGATCAAAAGCCACAGTCAGGATTCCGTCAGACCAAACTGCCACCAACAGCGCCGGCAAATACGAAACTATGTTGCCCGCCGAATGGCTTGCGGAGGTTATATTTAATCCGGCAAAAGCCGATGAACGACGCATTTTTGTAATCGATCACCCTGAACTTCTAAGCCTTTTAAAATTGGGAGAAGGCAAACAGTTCCTTTCCTTCAATCAGTTGAAACCCCATTTTGCCGAAATTGACAAACAGGCTGAGCGAGCCCAGCGGATTGATCCTGCCCAACGGACAACTTTCGAAAAACAGGTTCTTAAACTCTACACTGGTCTGGTAGTTTTTCAGAGACTAAAAAACAGTCTTTTCCCTGAAGAGTATGGAAACCTGAACGCCGCGCTCACAGAACTTAAAAATGCATTGAAGCCGGGTCTTGAAGCATTCCGCGCCAGTCAGGCAAAAAAAGAGTTTAATCAGGAGGATTTAAACAAACTCATAAACATACTGCAAAAATGGGATGTTGTGGCGCGTTCAGCCTATCCCCGGTTTATCCCACCACAGGAAAACCAGCATGATAAAGATTCTTGGCAATCGCCCGGCGAATTCCTTCTGCACCTTGTTCACGACCAGAACTTTGTTCTTCCCGACGCAATAGAATATTACTCGCGGATGTGCGACGCGCTGCTTCAGAATAAACCTGACGAATTTAATCGCGCTGTTGCGGAATACAAGAGCTATCTTGCCTCTGTCTATCCTCAGGAACTTTCGAAGGTTAAAAGAGAGGCGTTCTTCAACAATTTTGCGCCGTTTGCGAAAGCAAGAGAGATTTATATCTTTGCCTTCATACTTGCTTGTATCTCGCTTGTGAATTTAACCGAATGGTTAAGACGCAGTTCGTTGTATCTTCTGGCGCTTGCATTTGTTCTACATACTGTCGGAATCATATTCCGTATGAGCATTGAAGGACGTCCGCCGGTAACAAACCTTTATTCGTCTGTTGTATTTGTCGGATGGGTGGTCGTCCTGATTGGTCTTTATGTTGAGAAAAAGTTCCCTTACGGCATAAGCATTGTTGTCGCTTCAATCGGTGGATTTGCAACACAGATTGTCGCCCATTATCTCTCGCTTAGCGGTGATACGATGGAAGTTTTACGAGCCGTTTTGGACACAAATTTCTGGCTTGCTACTCACGTTGTTACAATTGCAATGGGCTATGGCGCTGTGTATGTGGCAGGTTTATTTGCCGTAATTTACATAATCCTCGGGGTCTTCACAAAACGCCTGACGCCGGAACTTGCGCAACTTTTAAGCAGGATTGTTTACGGCGTGATGTGTTTTGCGATTCTCTTTAGTTTTCTCGGCACAGTCCTTGGCGGCATCTGGGCTGACCAATCGTGGGGACGCTTCTGGGGATGGGACCCAAAGGAAAACGGTGCATTAATTATTGTGTTATGGACGGCAATTTACCTCCATGCCCGCTGGGGAAAACTTGTTTCTGAACGCGGTCTGATGAATATGGCTGTGTTCGGCAACATCGTTACAAGTTGGTCATGGTTCGGCGTCAATATGCTTGGTGTGGGATTGCATTCCTATGGTTTTATGGACACTGCAGCGTTCTGGCTGCTTGTCTTTGTTGCATCCCAACTGGCGATAATTGCCATCGGTTCGCTTCCGCCAAAATATTGGAAGAGCCTGGCTACAAATCAGGAAACAGCAGTCTCCGAAGCCGGCGCTCCAAAACCAGCTGTTTAGAAAAAAGGATTATTCCGCAATTCTTCTCCCACAGTGGTAACAAAGCCGTGTCCCGGACATATCAGAGTTTGCGACGGCAATCCAAGTATTTTTTCCTTTATCGTCCGCAACGCTTTTTCAGGTTCAAGATGTGTTATTCTGCCGACTGAACCTGCAAATATGATGTCCCCAACAAATACAACTCCGGGCAGATTGTCCGGAAAGCCGCTTACAAAATACGCAAAACTATCGTCAGTATGCGACGGCACATATATGACATTTATATTTAACGAGCCAAATGAAATAACCTCGCCATCGTGTACTACCGTTCCTTCTGCGCTGTTATAACACACAAGTTGCGGAAAATTTTCGATGAATTGTGGAACGAGTTTGCAATGGTCATGGTGTTTGTGGGTTATAAAAAGAGATTTTAAATTAAGTGCATGGCTTTTAATAAAATCCGCAATTTCTGTATAATTAAAACCTGTGTCAAATAATACTGCTTCGCCGTTTTTGTCCCACAAAAGATAACAGTTCGCAGAAAACCCCTCCGTAGATACAAACTGCTTGATGTTCCAACGTGATAAATCTACCTGCACAGGCTGCCATCCATTTGCAATGATTCTCAATTTATCCGGAGAAATCCCGAGAAGCCGTCCAAGCGCCTCGTAGTTTATCTCTTTTTCCAGTTTACCTGTTTTCAGGATATGATTGAACTCGTTCATTGTTAATCCGGATGCAATTACTGCTGCCGCAGGTGTTATCTTCCTGATCTGGCATGCCTTAATAATAATATCGCCGATGTTGTCTTCCATCATAGGCGGTTGCTGGTGGCAAATGATTTTGCTACAACCGCGGCAATCTTTTCCAGCGATTCCACAGGTTTTTCCAGCGCCATCTTTTCTCCGCAAGCCTCGGCCATGCCCGATATTGCCGAAAAATATTTTTTAATCTCGGGAGTAATTGCGGTTTTCCCGGCAAGCACAATACAAGGTTTTTTATACTTTGCGCAAAGTTTTGCAATTTCGCCGACTCCTTTTCCCATCAACGAAGACCTGTCAAAAGACCCCTCGCCGGTTATAACGATATCCGCATCTCTGATTTTTTCTTCAAGGTTAGAAAACCGCGAAAAGATTTCAAACCCGGATTCCACCTTTGCGTTTAAAAACGCCATCAGGGCGTATCCCAAACCGCCCGCAGCGCCTGAACCCGGCGTTTTTGAAGGGTCTCGCCCAAATATCCGCCTGAAGACTGCCACCAGTTGTTTCAGGTTTCTTTCTGCAAACGGAATTTCATCCGGTTTCAAACCTTTTTGTGGACCGTAAATCCTCGAAGCGCCTTTTGCCCCAAGAAGATAATTTTTTACGTCAACTGCTGCAATAACTTCGTTGAACAACAACGGTTTTTCCGGTGGCAGGATAGTTGTCAGATTAACGAGTTCAGTCCATTTCTGAATTTCCTTGCCGTTGCGGGAAACGAACTTATATCCCAAAGCCAGTGCCATGCCGAACCCGCCGTCATTCGTTGCGCTACCGCCAAGTCCGATGATAACACTCGATGGTCTTTTCTCGGCAATTTTCTTTAAAACAATCCCCAGTCCGTAGGTGTCGAGTTCAAACGGATGGTATTTCCCCGCTGGCAACATGGCAAGACCGATGACGCGCGCGGATTCAGCAATAGCAACTGATTTCTCCTGATTAAACCAGTATTTTGTAATACACGGTTCATGCGCTGCATTTACAGATTTCACCCTCACAGCCCGGCAATTCAGAAGCCTACTCATCACCTCCCCGAAACCGTCACCACCATCGCTGACAGGCAAAATTAAAAACTTATCGGCTGGACGTGACCCTATCCATCCCTTTTTAATCGCCTCGGCAGCCTGCAGTGCTGTTAATGTCCCTTTAAACTTATCCGGCGCTATCAGAACCTTAAAAGAGTCCATATCCGGATTTTTCCGCTTTTCTGTAAATCAGTCAATTTCGCAGTATTTAAAAATTATTTTGACAGGATATATAGGGTGAAAAACATTTTTAACAGGATATACACAATGAACTACACATTAAAAAGTTTAATTTCACAATTTCGACCACAGAGAACACAAAGAAAGTAGGGCAGATATTTTTGTCTGTAATTTTTATTTTTTTAACCACAGAGGACGCAGAGGGACACAGAGTAATTATTAACCACAGAGAGCACAGAGTTAATTATTAACCACAGAGGACACAGAGAACACAGAGATAAAATAATTTAAAGGGATAAATAGGGTTGGTAGTTTTTTTATTCAACGGAATAGGTAGCATCGAAGGAATTATTTTTAACAATATGTAGGATTAACAGGATTTTTTAATTTTAAGATTTATAATTTTTGACTTTTAAATTTTATCTTTTTTTTTTCAAAACTCTGTATTTCCCTCTGTGTTTCTCCGTGTTTCTCTGTGGTCTCTGTGTTTAATTTTTTTCTTTAAAATTTCTTCTAATTATTCTCTGTAGTTACGCCATAACTAAATTATTCAATAATTAGTAAAAATAAAAAGGTCGGCTGCGGACAGCCGACCTTGCCATGAACCCGGTTTGTTCCGGATTAGTATTTTACACTGCAACCATACGGTTTTGTTTGTTTTACTGCCACTGGTTTTCCTTCGAGCAAACTCTGAAGCGCCTCTTTGACGTAATTCTTTGCAGTTCGCGGATCGCCATCTGTTGCCGGACGGTCGTCAATCGCCCCGTTGTAAGCCACAATGCCGTCCTTGCCAATAATTACTATGTGCGGCGTGGTCTTTAGTCCGTAAGCCTTTCCCAGTTTCCCGTCAGAATCGTCAATCCACGCTGTCGCTTTCATCTTTTGCGTGGCAAATTCCTCTTTAGCCCTTTCTGGTGATCTGTAACTTGGATGGTTTTTATTTACTGAATTTACAACCAGCCAGACAACACCCTGACCGGTCGCCCATGCCTGAAGTTCCTGCATTGCGCCAGTCTTATAGTGATTGGCACAGAATGGACAGTCCAGATTGTATGCTTCAATAACTACAATTTTTCCTTTGAAGTCCGACAGGCGATGAGTTTTTCCGTTGATATCTTTCGCCTCGAAGTCCGGCGCAGGTTTACCAACCACTGCCTCGCCGAATGCCAGTGTTGCCGTGAGAACTACTGCCGCAAAGATGGTTATTGACTTTTTCATATTAGTTTCCTTTGCTGGTTTTATTAACAAGAATAATATAATACACATTTTTGAAAATGCAAATAATGTAAATAAAAAAACAAAAAATGTTTATATATTGCCATTTTTGTCAGACTACCGGTTTGACTGAACCACTAAAAATACGTTTTTTATCGCAATATTTACAATCGGTATAAAACCTGCTTATTATTAAGGAGTAATTTTTTGGTTAATGCGACCAGTAGTAAAAATAATTTTATACATTGGACTGGCAGCATCCTGTGTGCTGTTTGCACTCAGTTTTAGAGAAATTTACATGCTGAAAGTCCAAAAAATCCCTGTCCCCAACGATTTAAGCATGGGGATGAACGGATTTCTTGCGCTGCTTTGTTTTATCATACTCGGTATTTTGGTTGGAAGGGATATTTCCGCATATATTGCAGAAAAGGCAACCAAATTTATTTTTGCCGATGAAGGCGAGGTGGAGAAAGTCCCTGAATACGAGCTGGCTGAAGAAGCGTGGAAAAACGGCGATTTTCTCGAGGCAATCCGGATTCTCCGAGAATATTACGAAAAACATCCACGGGCAATTTATATTGCCATGAGGATAGCAGAAATTTACGAGAACGACTTAAAAAACATCCTTGCCGCTGCTCTGGAATATGAACAGATTTTAAAGAAGAAACTACCGCCGGAACGCTGGGGATGGGCGGCAATTCACCTCGTGAACCTCTACGGCAAGCTCGGGCAGACTGCAAAGGGCGAAGCGCTTTTGCGGGAAATTGTAGAGAGATTTCCCAAGACATCCGCTGCCAAAAAGGCTCGTCAGCGACTCGGCATCCCTGAACCTGAACCCGAACAACCTGTTGAAGAAGTAAAAAAGGAAGAGGCGAAAAAGGAAGCAGTGAAGAAGGAGGATAATCAGCCGCAGGAAGAAAAGGCGGAAGAAGCAGTTGAGAAAAAACCTTCCAAGCCTAAAAAAGAAGAGCCTAAACTTCCCCCAGGGTTCAGACCAAAAACTAAATAAACTCGGTTACTCTAACATGAATTATTGTAACGCCGACTTTTCAAAACTTCTTTCGTCGTTGCAATATATAAAAAATAGGATATTCTGGTAAGAAATAGACTTTATGGGTCAGATTTTATATTGTCATTGTTCGAATGCCCGGGTTTTATCCCAACCGGTTCGGGATAATGTTTTAAAAAAACTTTGCGAAGATAATTTAAGTTTTATTGCTGTATCAGATTTTTGCGGTCAGTGCGTTTACCCGAACGGGATTTTAGAAGTCTTTGATACGCAAACCGACGGATTGATAATTGCCTGTTATCCGCGAGCATTAAAATCGCTTTTTAAAAGATTGAAAAAAGACCTCCCCGCCTCTGTAAAAACCGCAAATCTGAGAATCCAGAATTTAAAAGACGCCTTCGACCTTATTACTGAATTTCAGTCCAGCGCAAAAGCAGGGAAATCCAGTGATATAACTGCGTCATCATCCATTAGGGTTAAAATAAAAAACAATGATAAGTTTGATTTTATCAGGTGCCTGCTCGACGAAGGTTTTTCTGTGTATGTGTGTTCCGTAGGAGATGGTGAATACAGTGAAATACTTGTCGAGGCGGAGAACTGGGCGGGAAATGGTGTAAATCCCCAAAGCGCCGCATTTAGGAAAATTACCACAGTTGATTCAAAAGAGACACTGCTGTCGCTTGTGAAAGAGGCTTTTCCGAAGTCAGGCGCAGAAAAGTGGTATCCGTGGTTTCCGGTTGTAGATTATAACCTGTGCAGCGGATGCATGCAGTGTCTGAGTTTCTGTCTTTTCGGGGTTTACGATGTTGATGACGATGGCAAACTGGCGGCTGTGAGTCCGGACAAGTGCAAGACGAACTGTCCGGCATGTGCCCGGGTTTGTCCGGATGGCGCAATAATTTTCCCCAAATACAGCAGCGAACCGATTAATGGCGGGGAAATCCGCAGGGATCTCTCTTCTCCCGCAACGCAGAAAGTAGATATCCACACGTTAATTAATGGCGATATTTACGAAAAACTGAGACAGCGCAGTAGCGGAAAGACGCGGTTTGCGCCTGCAAATCCTGCTGAAAATCAACAACTTGCTGAAAAAGAACGCCAGTATTACACACAAAAATTCGCGCAGGATATTCCACCCGAAGTTTTAAAGTCGCTTCCTCCCCGCGATGAACTCAAAAGACTTGCCGAAGAGGCGGCAAAACGGGCGCAAAACGCGTTGGATATGAAAAATAAAAAGGAGAAATAGAAAAAATTTGCTTTTCACAATCCCATTCCTGATACATCTTTATGTGTTTATAAAATGAAACCTTGGATACTTGCGGTTTTACTGGGGTTGTTATGCGGGTTACCGCAGATTTATGGCTTAAAGAATCCCGAAAAGTATGGCAGGATGGCGCAGAAATTTCCACGCTCCCAGCCATGGGGCTGGTTTTTGATGCTATTAGCCACCTGCTGGTTCGTGTATTATGTCAGCATCGAGAGGGTTGCGGATTTCCAGAACATGAAGCCGTATCTTTATATTCTGTTTTTCGGCGTCGGCATTGGTAGTTGCATATTTGTGAAGGATTTTTTAGGGGCACGCGGTTTTGCCGTTGTGTTACTGCTGCTTGCTAAACTTATAGTTGATACCTTCCGGTGGCATGACTCGGCGTGGCGTCTGGTTTTTATAACTTGGGCGTATCTAATGGTTATTGCAGGAATCTGGATTACAATTTCGCCGTGGCGGTTAAGGGACTTTATAAACTGGATGACCGCATCCACACAGAGAATAAAACTATTCTGCTCGCTTAATTTAGCATTTGGAATATTACTAATTATTTTAGGATTAACAGCGATGAGGTAAAATATGAGGTTATTAAAACGATTAGCGGGAATCGCCGGATGCCTATGTCTGATGATTTCTCAATCCGCGGCGTGGGATTATGAAATTCACAGGATTATCGACGAAATTGCAATCGCGTCACTACCCACGAACTATCCTGCATTTGTATTTGAACCGGCGAATAAGGAGCGGATTCTCTTTTTAAGCGGCGAACCAGACAGATGGAGAAATACACCGGAAATGGAATTGCGTCACCAGAATCATCCTGACCATTATTTCGACTATGAGTATATTGAGATGCACAGGATTTTGCCTCAGGAATTGCCATCGTTCAGATATGAATTTGCCGCTATGTTGGCGCTGACCCGTGCTGCTCATCCACAGAATTTCCAGCCCATTGACCCTGCCAAAAACAAGGATAAAACACGGGAACTCCCTGGATTTTTGCCTTGGACGATTAACGAATATTACGCAAAATTAAAGTCTCAATTCTCATGTCTGAAGGAATTTGAAGAAAATGGAACACCAGACGAAATCGCAAATGAACGTCAGAATGTGATTTATGTAATGGGCGTGATGAGCCATTTTGTCGGGGATGCCTCACAGCCCCTGCACACAACAAAACATTTTAACGGCTGGGTAGGGGCGAATCCGAACGGATATACAACTTCTACCAAAATCCATGCGTGGATCGACGGCGGATATATTGAGAAAGTCGGGATAAATAAGGAAAATCTGCTAAAACGTGTGAAACCGGCTGTCAATTTAAGGAAGGGGAACAATCCCGAAAACGCAGATAATCTGTTTCCTGATATAATGAAATATTTCCTCGAACAGAACCAATTGGTCGAAACGTTATATAAAATGGAAAAAGAAGGGAAATTTTCAGGGGAAGGGGAGAATGGTTTGGAAGGACGGGAATTTATTGAGAATCAGATTCTGAAAGCCGGACAGATGCTTGGCAACCTGTGGCTTACGGCTTTTGAACAGGCGCCAAGAGACAAATTTTTACAGGAACAATTGCTGAAAAGAAAACAGGGAATTAAAAAATAATCAGAAAACCTGGACATGTGGAATTCTTGATAAAATCGCAAGCAGAATTGAAAAGACGCGAAAAATTCATTCTCATTTTTGAATTTTAAAGTTTGAAATTTTAAAACGGGGTGTTATTTTTAAGACACTGTAAGCAATAAATAACGAAAAAAAATAATTCAAAATTTTTTCTGGAAAATTTTTTGATCTTTGCTATGTTTTAATGCCCCACCGGACGGGAGGTGGGTGCAAAAGTGAAACGTAAACAATAAAAAAACTAAATAGCCGTGACACCAAAAAAGAAAATTGAAAAGAAAGATAAACCTGAGGAAATCAAGCCTCCTCAGAAGGGGAAGCAACATCATCCCCCGGCTACGGCTGCCTCCATACTTGGTGGAGGCGAAACATGGACGCCTGAACTTGATGAGTCGCGCATAAAACCCGAATGGCGCAAGTATTACCGTATTTTGCTTGATTTAAGAGAATCTTTGCTTAATCAGATGCGCGGTTTGGCAAAGGAATCCGCAGAGACAGTCCCGACATATAGTCTTCACATGGCGGATTCCGGAACAGATAATTTCGACCGCGATTTTGCCCTAAGTTTGCTTTCATCTGACCAGGATGCGCTCTACGAAATTGAAGAGGCGCTCAGAAGGATTGAGAATGGAACATACGGAATTTGCGAACTTACTCACAAGCCAATTCCAAAATCAAGGCTTGACGCAATACCTTGGACGCGTTATACAGTCGAGGCTCAAAAAGAACTGGAAAAGAGTGGTATTGCAAAACAGAAAAAATTTGCAGAATTAGGTCCTGTGGATTTAATTATAGGGACTGAAGAAGAAGAAGGCGAAACAGAAGATAAGGAAAACGAAGAACAGAATATCTGATAAGTTATGGCAAGAGAAATTGTTATTCTTGAATGCACAGAGGCGCGTAAGGAAGGTAAACCCCCTTCCAGATATATTACTACGCGTAATAAAAAGACATCAACGGAACGCCTGGAACTTAAAAAGTATAATCCGTTCCTCAGGCGTCACACGGTTCATCGTGAAATCAAGTAACGTGTAATAACTTTTTAAAATCGATTGTAAATATGCCGAGAAAAACACATCCGGATCAGAAAAAACAAGGAAGAGTGAGAATGGCTCTTGAAGTAAGAACTTCAAGACCAAAGCCAAAGGTTGATTTTCCAATCGAGGCGATTGATTACAAGAACATTAATCTGCTCAAACAATTTGTAACTGAACAGGGCAGAATTTTGCCTCGTAAATACACAGGATTGCCTGCCCATTATCAGCGTCGCCTTGCAAAGGCTATTAAAAGAGCGCGACAAATGCTGTTGATGAGGTAATTTAAACCAAAAATCCCTCAGCCAGGGCTGGGGGATTTTTAGTGTCGTTAATTGCAAATCATTTGCAATTAGATAAAGTCTGGTTAATATTATTATCAGGTCTTTGGTTAGTTTCATATTGGTGGAATCGTCAAAGTTAAATGTGGCAGGGTGTCAGGTATGATGCGATTCAGCATAAATTCTTTACTGGCAGTAGTATTTATACTAATCGGCGGGACGATAAATCTTATATCTTCATCCTCCGTTAGAATTGTTGCCACAATTTACCCTGTTTACGTTGTTGCTAAAGAGATTGGACAGTCGGTTTGTGAAGTTGAGAACCTGATGCCCTCAGGGGCAAGTCCCCATGATTATCAGATTAAACCAAACGACCTTGCCATGATTCAGCGCGCTTCGGTGGTTTTTCTGTGCGGTTTAGGACTGGATGACTGGTGCGAAAAGGTTATTAAAAAATCCGGCGATTCTGCGAAAATCCGTTGCGTTGTTGTTTCAAAAGGATTGCAACAGTTTCTCATTTATGACAAGAAGGCAGACAACACGGAAATGCAGAACTCACCAAACCCGCATTTTTGGCTCGACCCTGTGCTGATGAAATATGTCGCCACAAATATTGCGGAAACAATTAAGGAAATAGCCCCTGATAAAAAAGACAAGGTGGATGAGAACCTGAAAAATTTTTCTGCAAAGATGGATGCGCTTGATAAGTTTATAAAAGACGAACTGTCAGGGGTTGAAAAAAGACCGGTAATCTGTCTTCACAACGCTTTTGCATATTTTGGTAGGAGATATGGGATTGAAATTGCCGGAACTATACAGGAAGTGCCGGATTTCCCGGCTTCGCCTCGTCACCTTTCCAATCTAACAGCCATTGCGCGGCAGAAAAAAGTTTCCGTAATTTTTGGCGAAAAAGGCGGGTCGAATGAAGTGGCAAAAAGACTTGCTGAAGACCTGAAATTGCCATTTGCGGTTCTTGATCACTTAGAATCAGATGACCCCAGTGGAGCGGATTATATTGAACGGATGAAACGGAACGTCGAGGTTATTAAAAAATTCATCAAATAAAGATGGAACAGGTTGCGACAAAGACAGTCGCCGTAGATAAAAAGACGGCGGTGGAAATAAAAGACCTGACGGTCAGGTTCGGGGAAAAAACCGTTCTTGACAACATCAATCTGAAAATTTTTGAGGGGGACTTTGTCGCGCTGATTGGTCCAAACGGCTCCGGCAAATCAACACTATTAAAAACGATACTTGGAATGGTTCAGCCGTCGTGCGGTTCAGTCACCGTGTATGGCAGACCGCCCGGCAACGGCGGTGTTAAAATCGGATATATCCCTCAAAAGTTAAATTTCGAAAAGTCGCTGGCGATAACTGTAAGGGAATTTCTTTCGCTCGGTTTAAGCGAAACGAAAAATTGGTTTTTCAAACGACATCGGAAACTTGACAATAAATTTTGCGGAATCCTTGATAGATTCGGGTTGAATAACCTGCTTGAAACTCAGGTTTGCAGATTATCTGGGGGTGAACTTCAAAAAACGCTTATTGCCTTCAGTCTGTTGAATGAACCTGATCTGTTATTAATGGACGAGGCGACAGAAGGGGTTGACATGGCAACCGAGAACATAATCTACGAGGTGATTTCCGGTGCAAACAAAGCACGCAAAATGACAGTTGTAATGGTTTCGCACGACATTGCCATGGTAAGCAGGGAAGCCACACACGTCATAGCGATCGGAAACGGGAAAGTTTGCTGCGAAGGACCTCCTGCCGAAGTTTTAACCGATGACTCTCTCCACAAGGCATACGGTATCCATGCTACACCTTACTGTCATCATCACTAACATCAGTTATGTTTCCTGAATTTTTAAACTACAGTTTTATGCAGAGGGCGCTTGCGACGGCGGTGCTGCTGAGTCCGGTATGCGCATTATTTGGGGTCTTTGTAACGGCGCGGAGGATGTCCTTTTTCAGCGACACAGTTGGTCATGGAGCACTTGCCGGTGTTGCCCTTGGTTTTCTTATCGGGATTCAGAATCAGATAATCCCACTTTTTGCAATAAGCGTGGCTATCGCATGGCTGATTTTCATTATTAAGGAAAAAACCGAACTTGTAGCAGATACAATCATGGCAATTTTGTTATCTGGTCTTGTGGCGCTTGCAATTCTTATTTTCAGTTATCTTAAGGGATTTCGCGGTGAACTTCATCGATATCTTTTTGGCGACATTTTATCCGTTGGGAAGACCGATGTAATACTGTCTGCGATTATATTACTTATTGTTGGGGCGGTTTTCTTCCGGTATTTGTCGGCATTTTCCCTTATTACTATCAATGAAGAACTTGCCCATGCATCCGGTATTAAGACGCGGTTTATAGACTTTGTTTTCATAACTGCCCTTGCTGTTATTGTGGCATTGAGCATTCGGCTCTTGGGAATCATCCTTGTTACATCGTGGCTTGTTATACCAGCGGCGTCTGCGCGTAACGTTGCGAACAATTTAAGACAACAGATTATTTACAGCGCGGTTTTCGGGGTCGCCAGCGGAATCGTTGGGACAATTGCATCTTACTATATTGATTGCCCGAGCGGTCCGTGCATAAGTCTCACATGCATTGCAATTTTCGTAGTTACAGTATTATGGAAGATAGCAAGGCGAACATAAACGCGGCGGATATCTGCGCTTCGGAAAATCAGGACAGAAAGTTAAGCGTTCTGATAGAGCGGCTTCGCGAGAAGCAATTTAAGATAACTTCGCCGCGGCTTGCGGTTCTGAAACTCCTCTCTACACAAAAGAAGCCTCTGACGATAAAAGAGGTCTATAAGAATGTGAAAGCCGACGGTTGCGACCTTGCCACGATTTACCGTCTTTTTAAGCTTCTTGAAGAGTTGAATCTGATTCAACGTGTGGATTTCGGCGATGGTTCGGCGAGGTTCGAGGTAATTCTGCAGGATTCAGACCATCACCATCACATCGTCTGCACAAGATGCGCCGCTATAGTAAAGATTGATGAATGTATGATTAAAAATTTCCATGCCGAAATAGAGAATCAGAGCGGATTTAAATCCATAACCCATAAACTTGAGTTCTTTGGGATTTGTCCGAAGTGTCAGAAAAATGGTTGATTAACACGCTGCTGGCGCCAAAGGCGGATGTTGTCAATTTTGCAGCGCTTTGGTAAATTACACGAAATGAAAAAGACAAACCAATGCGCGGTTATTTTTGCGGTTTCCCTTGCATGTGTTTTAAATCTCAACGGGGCAACCGGGAATAATATTATGGATATACAGGAAAGAGCGGATAGGTTTCTTGCGCTTGTTAACGCTGGTTATCAGGCGCTCTCAAAAGTTGAAAGCGAGGCTCAGTGGAAGGCTGTCACGGACGTGAAGCCGGAGCACGACGCCGCGGCTGAGGTTGCCGGGAAGGCGCGCGCCGCATTTACAGGCAACCCAGCTCTGATTAACGAGGTAAAAGAATTGTTAAAATACAGGGATAAATTAAAGCCGATTACTATCCGTCAGTTAGAAAGGGCTTTGCTGATTGCAGCTGAAGCGCCGATGACAAATCCTAAACTTGTTGCCGAACGGATTGAAGCCGAGACAAAACAGGCTTCGCTAATGAACTCGTTCGAATTCAAACTTCACGGAAAACCAATCACGCCAAATGAGATTGACAATTTTCTCCAAACAAACATGAACCTTCAGGCACGGTTGGAGGTGTGGGAAGCGTCGAAGCAGATTGGTCCTGTGTTAAAACCTGGGCTTATAAAACTCCGCGATCTGCGGAACGGTGTGGCAAAAGAACTTGGATATCCTGATTATTTTGCATTACAGGCGGCTTCCTATGACATGACGACAGAGGAAATGATTAAGTTGCAACAAAGTTTTATGCGTGAATTGCGTCCGCTGTATCTCCAGCTGCACACGTGGGTCAAATATGAACTCGCAAAGAGATATAACCAGCCTGTGCCTAAACTGATACCGGCTCACTGGATTAACAACCGATGGGCGCAGAACTGGACAGGACTTGTCCCTGCGGCAAACCTTGACGATATGTTTAAAAACAAAACAGCGGAGTGGGTGGTCAAATGCGCGGAACAATTCTGGACGGGGCTTGGCTTCCCGCGGTTGCCCGAGAGTTTCTGGCAGTTGTCCGATTTGTATCCTGTAAAGCCGAATGAAAACCGCAAGAAAAATACCCATGCCTCGTGCTGGCATGTTGACCTTGACATGGACATTCGCTCTCTCATGAGTGTTGAACCAAACTGGCAGTGGTTCGAAACGGCTCATCATGAACTTGGCCACGCCTACTATTTTATGAGTTATTCGCGACCGGAAGTGCCACCGCTTTTGAGAACAGGGGCGAACCCTTCATTCCATGAAGGCATTGCTGAGATGGTTTCGCTTGCGTGCGGACAACCGTCATATCTGAAATCGGTCGGCATTATGCCTGAGGAAATGAAAGTTGATCAGTTGCAGTTTTTGCTCAACGATGCTGTGGCAAATTCTATTCCATTCATTTACTGGTCGTCCGGTGTAATGACTCACTGGGAAGCCGACATCTACGCCAACAACCTTAGTCCTGACCAGTGGAACGCGCGCTGGTGGAAATATGTGAGAGAATTTCAGGGAATTGAACCGCCGACACCGCGTGGCGAGGAATACTGCGATCCAGCTACAAAGACGCACATCAACGATGCGCCATGTTATTATTTTGCGTATCCAATAGCTACTGTCCTTAAATTCCAGTTAAATGATTACATTTGCAAAAATATCCTGAAACGGCCGCCTCAGGACGCCAATTACGCGAACAACAAAGAAATTGGAAAATTCCTCCGAACCATGATGGAAAAAGGAGCGACTATGGACTGGCGCGAACTTCTTAGGCAAACTGTAGGAGAAGAACTTTCCACACGCGCTATGCTCGAGTATTTTAAGCCCCTCATGAAGTGGCTCGAGGAACAAAACAAAGGCAGGCAGATTGGATGGGATTAACCCCGTTGAATGGACTGGCTGATGCCTGTTAAGATATATCAGAAAGCCATAGGCTAATTCCCATTGGTAATCAGAAACCTTCTAAAAAGCCCTTTTCAAAAAGGGGTTTTAATCATTGTCGTCGATCCTAGAAAAAGATATTATTGAGAGGCTTCCAACTTCGAGATTTTTAGAATAATTACTTTACAATTTTCTCAGGGGTTTTAATTCTTAAAGAAAAGCCTTTTATGAAAATTATTCATACGTTAGCGTTGGCGGTTTGTATTGTTCAGTTCAATTCGGGCGGGATTTGCGCGGAGCGGTTAATTGACGCTCCGCCGGTTCAGCCGTATCGCGTGTGGCGTTCCGAACCACCAAAGGATTGTCCGTTCAAACAATCGGAAACTCTGGTTGGCATCGGTTTTACCGGAAAAAACAGGAGTTATACCACTGCCGACACATGGTATCCGAGTTGGGCATCGGATGATAACATGTATTCGCCATGGACGGACGGCGCTGTGAACGGACTGCATTCGAGTTCGGGCGGTAAAAACGCAACGACAGGCCATGCCACAATCATAGGCAACGACCCTATGAACCTTATTATTACAAATCAAGGCGTTTACAAAAGCGACCCATCGCCTTACGCGGGACGTTATCCGTGTGGGAGCCTTGTCTATAATGGTGTCTGGTACTACGGCACATATTGTCTGCATCCGTCGGGATCAGTTCCAAAAGACGGAATCAATTACAACTGGCCATGGCTTGGCCCGTTTGTAGGATTCCGGTGGTCAACCGATTTTGGTAAGACATGGACTCAGACGCCATGCACACCTGAAAAGCCGCTCTTTGGTGAAAGTGCGCTGAACGGCGAACCGGTGAAAATCGGTGCGCCACACTTTGTGGACTTTGGCAAGAATATGCAGTATTCGCCGGATGGCTATGCGTATCTTGTCTCTCACGGGGCGTCTCAAGGTCCTGAGGGCAGACGATTTGCTTATAATTCATGGATAACCGGCGACGAGATTTACTTAATCCGTGTGAAACCTTCCATCGAAAACATGAACGACGCAACCAAATACGAATTTTTTGCCGGTCATGATCAACAAGGAAAACCTATCTGGAGCAAAGATTTTAAAAAGATTAAACCAATCGCAGAATGGAAAGACAATATGGGTTGCGTTACCATGACGTGGAATGAGCCGCTGAAAAAATATCTGATGTGCGTTACCGACGGCGGCAACACGGTTCATTATTTCAATACGTATATCCTCGAATCGGACAACATTACAGGACCATGGCGACTGGTAACTTACATGAAACGGTTTGGCGAGCAGGCGTATTTTGTAAATATCCCATCGAAGTTTATAGGCAAGGATGGCAGAACGCTTTGGCTATGTTATGCGGCGAATTTTAGTTCTGGATGGGGTGGAATTAAATTTAAATCGAACCCGCCCGGCAGCAGATATGGCATGTGTTTGCAGGAAGTTAAATTGCTTGCGCCGGGAGACAGATTGGAAAACGACGAATTAAATTCACCGAAAAATGTTGCGTTGACAGCGCGGGTCTCCGCAAGTTCTGTTCACAGGGATTATTCCGTCAACGGGGCTGTGGACGGAATTGTGGGCGGGTATCCGGATAACACCCAGAATGAATGGGCAAGCAACGGCGAAGGCGATTCGGCTATGATTCGCCTTACATGGGACTCGCCCCAGAAGATCAACCGCATCTGGCTTTTCGACCGTCCAAACAACCTTGACCAGATAACTTCCGGCATGATTTTATTCGACGACGGAACGACAATTAAAACGGGCGCGTTACCGGACGATGCCAAAAAAGGACTCGAGATTACTTTTGAACCAAAAACAGTAAAGTGGCTTATGTTTATTGTCAACACAGTCAAACCGAACAGTCCTAACATCGGACTGTCGGAAATTGCGGTATTCTCGGCGGATTAAAAAGTTCCAAACCTTGACTGTTTACTTTTTAAACAAAGAGAAAATTATTGTAAGGATAATGCTCAGCACAATGCAGGTAACGATGGGAAAATAGAACTTGAAGTTTCCCTTGTCAATGAAGATATCGCCGGGGAGAAGTCCGCCCGGACGTTTCCCGCCGAGTAGCCAGAAAACCAAACCAATTATTGCTATAACACAACCTATTACGAAAATCTGTTTTCCAAATTCGTTCATATTAGCCATTCATGTAAAATCAGCGAGCCTTATATAATATAACCTGCGTCAGGTCTTTTGCTCTGCCCCTTTAATCATTTTAAGAAACTCATCTTCATTTAAAATTTTTATGCCGAGTCTCTGGGCTTCTGCGAATTTTGAACCCGGATTTGCCCCAACTACAACGAAGTCTGTCTTTTTGCTCACGCTTGATGCGACCTTTCCACCGAGCGATTCAATTTTCTCCTTTGCCTGATTCCGTGTCATTGACGCAAGTTCGCCGGTTAGGACAAATGTTTTTCCGGCAAACGGCTTTAACGCGCCTTCGCTGTACGAAGAAGATTTGAAGTTGAGTCCGGCGCGTCGTAGCCGTTCAATTAAATCCCTGTTTTTAGGATTTCTGAACCACTGATAGATGCTTTCGGCAATGACATTGCCAATCTCCGGAATAGCATTTATTTGCTCTTTAGAGGCGTTCATTAGGTCGTCGAGAGTGGCAAAGTGTTTTGCAAGTTCTTTTGCCACACCTTCGCCGACATGAAGTATGCCCAAGCCGTGGATTAACCTCCATAAATCGCGGTTTTTGCTTTCGCGGATAGCATTTATGAAGTTAGTGGCTGATTTTTCGCCCATTCTTTCGAGAGCTGCAACCTGCGGAACGGTAAGGTTATACAGGTCAGCCACATCTTTAACGAGTCCGGTTTTAACAAGTTGCGCCACAAGGACTTCGCCGGCGCCTTCGATGTCCATAGCGTTTCTGGAACACCAGTGTTCGATGCGTCCGCGGATTTTCGCCGGGCAATCATCGTTCATACATCGCCACACAACACCTTCCTCGCCAACTATTGAGGTGCGGCTTACCGGCGAGCCACACTCCGGGCATGTTTTCGGAAATTCAAAGACCTTTTCTTTTCCCGTCCGCTTTTCAAACACAACACCAACAACAGCCGGGATGACTTCGCCTGCCTTTTCTATTATTACAGTATCGCCGATACGGATATCTTTTTTGCGGATTTCATCTTCGTTATGGAGTGTTGCGCGGGAGATTGTGCTTCCCGCAAGTTCTACCGGTTCAAGTTCAGCCACAGGCGTAAGAGCGCCGGTGCGTCCAACTTGTATTGTTATAGCCTTTAAAACTGTTTGCGCCTGTTCACCGCCATATTTATAAGCAATTGCCCAACGCGGTGCTTTTGCGGTTGTCCCGCAGAGTTCGCGAAGTTCGAGGGAATTGAGCTTAATCACAGCGCCATCGGTTTCGTAAGGGAACGTTGAGCGGACTTTGTTGAGTTCGAGAATGGCATTTATGAGTTCCTCCTCATTACGGCAGAGCCATACTTTTTCCGGCGTCTTAAAGCCAAGTCTCTTTAACCACTCCAGAAGTTCGATCTGGGTTTTTGGAGCTTTGTGTCTCTCGTTTTCAGCAATAACAATCTCGCCTATTCCGTAAAACACAGTGTCCAACGGTCTTGAAGCAACAATTTTAGGGTCGAGTTGTTTTAAAGAACCGGCTGCTGCATTTCGCGGATTTGCAAATTTTTCCTCGCCGTTTTTCTCGCGCTGTTCATTTAATTTCAGGAATCCTTCGAGCGGCATGAAAACCTCGCCGCGAATCTCGACCGCCTGCGGCACAAAAACATCGTCCTCGGCGATATCAAGTCCGGGCAGAGCAGGTGTGTCCGTTTTTTTTGATTTTTTTTCGGACTCTGAATAAATGGGAATTTTAAGCGGAACGCTTCGGATAGTTTTTATGTTTTCGGTAATGTCGTCACCGGTGATACCGTCGCCGCGTGTAGCGCCGACTTTCAGCAGACCATTTTCATAACGCAGAGATACCGCGACGCCGTCAACTTTAGGCTCAACGGTAAATTCAATGGGTTGGTCAGGAAACTTCTTACCGTCCCTTTCGTATTCCTGTTTGACCTTGGTAAGATGACGTTTGAGCCTGTTGATAAATTCCCTGACTTCGCCCGGGGAATATGTGTTGTCAAGACTCAGCATAGGGACACCGTGCCGGTATGGTTTAAATTCTTTAAGCGGCATGCCGCCGACACGCTGCGACGGCGAGTCCGGTGTTACAAGTTGCGGGAACTCCTTTTCAAGTTCAAGCAACTCGTGATATAGGCGGTCGTATTCCCTGTCGCTTATAATCGGCTTTGCAAGGACGTAATATGCGTAGTCGTGACGGCGAATTTCCTCAACAAGTTTTGCATGACGTTTTTTGGCTTCTTCGAATGTCATATTGAAAATTCAGGTTTATTTCTGGTTTGTTTGTTGGACAGTTTCGGTTCCTGACTTTTTCAATCTGTCTTTAAGGATTTTCTCAAGTTCAAGTATTAGCGGTGCCTGAGCCGGATTTATATGCAGTAGGGCATCTTTGACTTTGAAAAATTCGACACGGTCAATCTCCGGAAACTCTTGTTTAATTCCCGAGTTCGGGGGCCATTCCATAGTAAAAGTATTGCTCACTGAACGAGAGGTGTCGGCATCGCCTTCAAATGCCCACGCGTCAACAAGTTTTCCTGATTTTTGGACTATCCTGCCCAGATAAATGAATGGTTCTTTTGGTTCAAATCCGGTCTCTTCTTTAAATTCGCGGATAGCGGTAAGAAGCGGGTCTTCGTCGGGTCTTATTTCCCCTTTTGGTATGCTCCATATGCCCAGGTCTTTGCCCTTCCAACGCGGTCCACCGGGATGAGCAAGCAAGACCTCCAGTTCACCGTCCACAATGCGATACATCACCAATCCTGCGCTTCTTTTTTGCATATAAATATATTACCACTTAACAATTAATGAGAAAAGGACGAGTTTTATATCCGGCATTATTCCGCGTAAGAATTTTTTTAAAAAAAAATAATAAATTTCAGGCATAGGACAGTCTATGTCCTAATCCCTTGTCTAAAATTGATTCTATGAAAACGATGAAGAAGACAAACAGCGGATTGAAGAAGACTGAACGTGTGATTGCCCAGTTTGGCGGAGCCCAGTTAATAAAAAACGAAGATGGCAGATACGAACTCCGTGGCGGGACACGGGAAGACAAAATGAATGCTATTGAGTGGATATCCCTGTTTATGCATGAGGCGACGCCGGAAATAAAATGAACATCTGCGCTACTTCTGAAAATCAGGTTAAGTGAAAAAACATGCATTTTGGATGTCAGATGGACGATAAATCAATAAAATTCCGGAATAATCTACGGCAATCTAAGCCTGTATTTACAGGTAAAATTATGGGGTTCAAATACTGCCCTTCATTCAGAATTCAGCCGTCAGTTTTGTTGGGGAAGACAGCAATACTTATGGTATTAACCGACGACGCAGGCGGTCGAGTATTTGAGTTGTCAGATTGAAAAGGCTTGTGTCAGAAAGGTCGAATATGCTTGCTTCAAATGTTTCTGAAAATCCGCCGGCAAGATTGATTGCAACAGTAACAGAATAACCATCGGCTTTTTTCACCGGTTCACCGATGCAAATCCCGAGTATCTTTTCCTTTCCGGCAACGAGTCCTGTAGCGATGAATTCCGCCTGCTCACGCGGTGTTTTTAGTTTTTCCCAGCGGTCAGAATCAAGTTTCAGATGAACAGCCAGTTTTTTATTTGTGGCAGCCGAAACTGCAATAATTAGTATGTTTCTGAAATGATCTGATTCCTGAATTTTCTTTATGAAAAATCCGCCGGCGGCGTCTGCAACAATCGCGCGAATATTTTTCTGTTCAAGGTTGTACGAAACAACGTCTTCGAGGGTATGGTTGTCTGTGGAATAAACGGCGGAGCCGAAATGGTCTTTGATTTTTCTTACAAGTTCATCAAGGCGATTTCTGTTTTCAGGGGTGTCGTTTTTCATTGAGAAGAAAAAGTCAACCCTTCCATACTCAAACAGGGAAGTTACGATGATGTCAGGGTCAATCTTCAAAACCTTTTTCAATGTATCATCAATCTGAGATTGTCCGAGACCTATAAAACGGACAGTCCTTGTAAGTTTTGGCGGATGAAACCCGTATTTTTTACTCAGGTATGGCAAAAGTTCGTCGGTAACTATCCGACGCAATTCCCGCGGTGGACCGGGTAGCGCAATAATCTCATATCCGGACGCTTCGAAGATGAGTGCCGCAGCTGTGCCAGCCGGATTTTTCAGGTATCCGCCTGATACAGGAACCATAGTTTGTTTTATCAAGTTATCGCGTAGTTTTTCACGCGGGGTGTTTAACCGTTTTTCCATCTGTTCAATCAGGTCGGGGTTTTTACGCAGCTGGATGCCGGTAAAATCGGAAAGTGTTTCACGGGTAATGTCATTATCTGTCGGACCAAGACCGCCGGTAACGATAATCAGTGATGTTTTATTGGTTGCATAAGAAAGGGCGCTTTTTATGTCATCGCGGTCGTCGTCAACAATCATTGAACCCACGCAACGTAAACCAAGCGGCAATAACGTGCGGGTTATGAAACTTGTGTGGGCGTCCGGATAAACGCCTTCAAGGAGTTCACCGCCGGTTACGATAATGAAGTAATTTGTGGGAGAAACCGTTGCGGAATTTACGGTTCTGCCGAACCACAAGATCAAAAATACTATCAGAACCCGAGCAAAATTAGATCCAGACCTTTTCATTTGAGAATATTTTTAACCCCCGTTTAGTTCAAATCAATAAATATTCTGCGGGGTTTAAGCCAGCTTTGCCTAAATGTTTATCTACATTGAGTCTTTAAATTTATCTAAGTTGAATCTGTTGCAGGTTCAGCGGGAATACTTTTTCCACTCGGTAAGTTTGCCGTCAGGTGAAAATACGAGCCGCAGAAAACGGTCAGGCGACGGAGGGTCTGTCCAATAATAAGGTAGAGAACCTGGGAAATAAGCGTAATGACCGCGGGAATAACCTTTCATAATCAGCCATTCGCAAACAAGAGTGCCGTCGGAAAGTTTTGCAGATTTATCGGGCGGTCCCATTTCACGGACTGCGTCGTCAAAGGTGTAATTCCCAATACGCGCGTTCCAATCAATCTTTGGTTTTGTAGCGCAACCGCCGATAATGACTGCCAGCGCAATAAGAATTGCTGACAAATATGCT